>JAEEGL014299892.1_pt1 | contig 13374 bp, 10 predicted proteins | sample 9134231 | NCBI WGS metagenome assembly JAEEGL01 (sample SAMN16246548, study PRJNA631951) | gut metagenome | biome: gut microbiome; feature: rumen; material: fiber-attached | host: Bos | place: Iran: Karaj | collected 2018-10 | reverse complement strand
TCCCTGGCGAAGGTCTCGTACATGTCGGTCCACTCGTGGTTTTCCCCGTCGGCGGCGTCGGAGAGGTTTTCCAGCGTGCCGTTGATGCCGCCCAACTCCCGGAGCCACATTTTGGCGTGGACCTTTTCATTGTCGGCGGATTTCAAAAACAGCTCGGCGATCTGCTCCATGCCCTCTTTTTCCGCGATCTGGGCGAAATACGTATACTTGTTCCTGGCCTGGGATTCCCCGGCGAAGGCCGCCTCCAGGTTTTTCTCCGTCTTTGTACCGGCATACTTGTTGGGTTTTCCGCTCATGTGTGATACCTCCTTGAAAACATCGTTTTATTTCCTGAACGTATGCTGTTGAGCTGTTCGGAGACGGTCAGTTGGTCCCTTCCGGGTCCCAGGACCACTCGAATACGAGATCCTCCTGTTCGGACTGATCGCCCTTCCAGGTGAAGCTGTCCGCGCCGTCGAACACCACGCGGCCGGTGCCGTTCTCATATTCCACTTCCTCGCTGACCAGGCTGCCGTCGTCCCCGTAGGTGAGGATGGACTTGACGCAGTCGGTATACTCCACCGTCAGCGTCTCGGTGTCAAAGCGGCCGGTCATGACCCACCTGGCCACCTCCCATGCGCTGCCGCCCCACTCGATGGTGATCTTCGCGCCGTCGTCGCCGTAGCACTCCACCTGGGCCCGGGCCCGGTCGGATACGTACGGCCCGATCACGTTCATCACGGGGTTCTGGCCGGCGGTGTCGGCCCACTCGAACACGGCGATAAAATTGCTGTCCTCGCCGATCTCCGCGGTAAAGACGGGCTCGGTGGTATAGTCCTCGCCGTTGCGCGTCCACTTGACGAAATACCAGCCGTCCTCGTCTCCTCTGGCGCCGAAGGTAAGGGTCGTGGGCCCCTCCAGCGGGAAGGCAAAGAAGGTATAGCGCTCGCCCTCAAGGTCGGGAGCTTCCTCCCCCTCCGCATAGTTGACCCGGCCTAAGCCCTCCGTGCTCACGGTGACGGTGCAGAAGGGATCCTCTATCTCCATGGGGGTGAAACGATAGGTCTCGCCGCCCTCCACGGCGATCTGCACGCCGGCCTCGCCGTCCTCAGAGACGGTCACGGTGATATCGCCCTTTGCCCCCTCGGAGGAGAGGGTGCCCCGAAGGACGGCTCCCTCCTGCTTGAGCATGCCGCCGAAGGAATCCTCGACAAGATCCTCTCCGTTCATAAAGCCCACATACCAGCCGGGCTCGTCAACGTCGTCCATCCAGGTGACGGAGGCCATATTCCCCGCTTGATCCTGGTAAATGCCCTGACGGGTCCATTCCGGGGCCTCCTGCGCCGGTTCCTGTGCCGGCTCCTGTACCGGCTCCTCCGCAGGCTTCTGTTCCGGAGCTTTTCCCCCGCAGGCGCAAAGCGACAGCAGCATGACCGCCGTCAGCAGAAGACAAACCAGTTTTTTCATTTTGTCATCCTCCCAAACCATCAGGCTGTTTTTCCCACGGATAGGAACGCTGAACCATCAGCCGCCTCCCATCCGGTAATCAAATTATACGGCGAAACGATCCCGTTTTCAATCCATATTTCGGGCGCAGAGGCCCGGAACGGCCCATTTTGACGCCGACGGAACAGATCGTTCCCTCGAAACGGCGCCCGGAGCCGAAGTCGGCCGGAGGTCCTGCCGCTTTATGCGGGGGATTTTGGAGTCCCTCAAAAATTTGGGATTTTTTCCCGCATATTATGCGCGATGCAGACACATGGCCCCAAAGGCTGTTTTATACTGCAGGTGTAAGAGAGAAACAACATCCGTTGATCAGGAGGATACAGACATGGAAATGTATGCTTACACCGAAAACAGATCCGTACACGCGGCGGAAGGCGCTGCCGTAAGGCATCTGCGGCACAGGAAGCCCCGCAGGCTGTGGATCGCGGCGGGCGTCGGCGCCCTGGTGTTGGGGCTGATCGCGCTGTTCCTTGTCCCCTGGGCTGTGGAGCAGGGAAAAGTCAAACGCTACAATCTCGGCGCGGAATACCTGGAGAAGGGAGATTACCGGCAGGCCGAAGAGGTCTTTACGGCTCTGGGCGATTATGAGGACGCGCCGCAGGCGGCAGCCTATGCCCGGAAGGGGATCCGGTACACCGAGGCAAAGGACGCCATGGCCCGGGGCGACTATGAGCAGGCTGCAGAAAGCTTTCTGGCTCTGAACGGCTTCAAGGACGCCGACGCGCTCTCTGCCGAGTGCGGCCGGGTCATGGCCTATCAAAGAGGCGAGGCTCTTTTCAAGGCGGGCAGCTATGCGCAGGCCATCGACGCGCTGACGGAGGCAGAGGGATACGGGGATTCCCCGGCGCTGATGGAGGAATGCCGTCTCTGTATGACCGCTCAGGACATTGAAGACGCAATGGAGGCAAAGGACTTTGACCGGGCTCTGGCGCTGCTTGACGGGGAATACGGCATGAAGCTGGAAAACCGGGACGCGCAGATCGAGCAGTGCCGCCTGGGACAGAAATACGTCCAGGCGGAGGAAGCGTACAACGGCGGCCTGTACTACACGGCCTATAAGCTGTTCCGGGAGCTGGGGACCTACGGGGACGCCGCAGACTGCGCTGAGAAATGCGTCGTCAGCAAGCCCGCAGGCGGAGAGCTCTACCACAACAGCGAATACAGGAGCAAGGGCTGTACACTTACGATCAATCTCAACAACAACAGGGACATCTGCATGTACTTCAAGTTCTACCTGGTGTCCGGCTCGAAAGAGATCCTTGTCTCCACCGCCTTTGTCTACGGCGGCTCCCCCGTGACTGTCAGCCTGCCCGCCGGGACGTACATCATGAAGACCGCCACCGGCACCGGCAGCTGGTACGGAGAAAAGGAAATGTTCGGCGACAGTGGCACCTATCAGCGTCTTCTGTACAACAGCAAGAGCGACAGATTCACCCTGCAGAAAAACGGCGAGTATGTTCTGACCATGAACGCCAAGGCCAACGGCAATGTGGGCTCGAAAAAGGAGAACCCCTCTTCCTTCTGACGAAGCTCCCTGTGCCGTGAACTGAAAAAACACGAAAGGAAAAGAAAAAATGAAACGCACTATCGTTATCCTTATACTGGTCGCGGCCCTGTGTCTGGGCGCAGGCTGCGGCACGAGAAAAGCCGATGTGGATATGAGCGACGGCGGGGCCGCGCTCGATCCGTCGCCGGCGGCGGCAAAAACGGAAGCCGCCGGGAACGCCGACACTGAGCCGGAGCCTTCGCCGGAGCCTGCCCCGGAGGAAGAACAGGCGCCCCCGGCGCAGGAGCCCGTCACGCTGAGATACGAAGGCGAATCCGCCGCCGCCTGCGTGGACTCCATCTACTTTGACCAGGACGGCAGACTTGCGGTGGTGGTCGCGGGCCAGGGCTACGCCTTCAACAAGGTCCTCCCCATCCGAAACGGAAAAATCGTCGTGCCCTTTTACGCCGATATCCGCACGGGCGGCCAGACGCACTCCTGGGATACCGCCAGCTTCGGCGACGGGGCGATCACCTATCTGTTCAATGTAAAGCAGCTGCCCGAGGAGGTCATTCTCTACAGCGCCGACAACCGGGATGAGCAGTTCGTTTTTGACGCCGCGCCGTATATCAGAACCGAAGCACCCGCGCCGGAGCAGCAGAAGGAAGACGGCGCCGGACTTGCGGAGCTGGCGGGACGTTGGACCGGCACAGGCCGGCCCGTGGGGGGCGGAACGGAGATCTACCTGGAGATCGACCTGAAGGCCGACGGTTCCGGCACATACCATTTCAAGCAGGGTGATTACTCCGAGAGCTATCCCATATCGGTCAATGAGGGCGACGGAAGCTTCACAGCGGATATTCCCTCGGACAATTATCTGGGGATCGCCAGCTGCAAGGGGACCTACGTATTCGACGGGTCGGTGCTGAAGCTGCACATCATCACGGAATTCGCCTCCGGCGGACGGTTCGAATACAACGTGGACTGTGAGAGAGCCGACTGAGCGCATCTGAAAAAATTTTTAAGAAAACAGCAAATGTATGCACCGGGCAGACCATACAGGCCGCCCGGTGCCTTATTCTTTAATTGCAGACAGGGAACAGCCCGCAGGCGCTTCACCCGGGCCGGGAACCGCGGCTGACACGTATATCGGACACGGATGAGATATAAAGAAGGGAGTATTTACCATGGAAGAAAAGTATTTTGAGGAAGCCCGGAACGACAATGACACCGGAGAAGCTTTGGATCACGCAGTGAGCGGGGCCGGACGGCATGAAAAGCCCGCCCGGAAAAACCGCCTCGTGTCCACTCTCCTTGCAGGCGCTGCGCTGGCGGCGGTCATCGGAGTCGTCACCTTTTCTGTGGGCAGGCATACCGCCGCGGCGGTCCCGACAAAGCCGGCAGCCCCGGCTCCGGTCCGGGCGGCGGAGATCCGGACCGGCGCTGTCGCCCCTCAGGTGCTGGCCGCAGGCCGGGAAGAGGCCCGGAGCGACGACGCGGAGAGCCCCCGGGAGGAAGCCGAGCGGATCTTCAAGGACGGCGATTACAGCGGAAAGACCGACGCGGAAGGCAAGGACTCCGACGGCATGACGCTCCCCAAGCCGGGCAGCGGCGAGAGCCTGTATATCGGCTACGGCGAGCTGCCTCACGTGGGTATGACAAAGATGGCCTTCATCCTCTCCGAGGACGGCGCAAGCATCCATGACGTGGCCGTTTTCCTGAAGGGCTTTGACAAACAGGTGGGCGGCGGGGCCATGGCGGGTATCTCAAGTATCCAGTCGTCAAACACCAGGAGCTTCTCTTTCCCCGTGAAGGACCAGCCTCTCGGAGACAGCACGCTCCAGGAGATCGCCCCGGACGGCGAATGGATCCATGTCCGCATGGACTACAGCTGCCGGTACTACGCCGTGTTCGGACAGGATTCCCAGCTGATCCACCTGGGTGAGACGGAGTTCTGGATGAAAAAGGCCGGTTGAGACCAAAGAATATAAAAAAGGAGAAAACGATCATGCTTGAGATCCTGTTTCTGATTTTCCTTTGCAGAAAGAATGCGGCCAACGCCGTCATGCGCGGCAGAAAGCCCGGCGGCTTTATCGCCCTCACCCTTTGCCTTTGGGTCGGGATGGAGTTCCTGGGCGGCTTTATCGGCGGCCTTGCCGATCTGGGCACGGGCACATACCTGCTGGCTCTCCTCCTGGCGGCGCTGGGCGGGCTCGGATCCTACCTCGCGGCGAAGAACTGCAGATACGGACAGACCGCCGCATCTGCGGGGGAATAACGCGGGGGCGGCAAAAACGAATACCCCTGAAAGGGCCTGACGTCTGTGACAGACAGACGTCAGGCCCTTTCCTTTTGCCCGGTTTTCACGGGAAAAGCGAGAATTCCGCTTGCTAAGGTAAGCGGAGGGCTTTATAATATATTCTGGGTTATTGTAAAGTCTGTTTGCATGGATATGCAGCGCACCCGGCGGGTGCGCCCAATGACAATAAATCGGAACAAGGTGATCTGATGTGAAGAAAAGCAAGTCTCTCAGCACACAGATGATGAACGAAAAGCTCAAGGGCGACACCTTCCCCGCAGACGGCGAAAACTTTCTGGACGAGGATATACGGGCGTTTTTTGACGAGCTCCTGTATGAGACCGGACAGAAAAAAAGCGAGATCATACAAAAGGCGAACATCCCGCGCACATACGGCTACCAGCTGATGGAGGGCCGCCGGAAGGGAAAGCGGGACTACTATATCCTGATCGCCCTTGCCATGGGTCTGGATCTGTCCACCACCCAGCGGATGCTGGCGGTGACCCGGTGCAGCAGCCTCCACTCCCTGATCAAGCGGGACGCCGCCATCGTTTTCGCCATCAATCACCACTATGACACGGCCCGGACATACGATTTCATGTGTACGCTGGGTCTGGAGCCCCTGGACGACGGGACGGAGCTTTAAGGGAAAAGTATGCCGGATGCATACCTGTGCATCCGGCCAATGCTGTATGATTTGATCGGTAATAACAGACAGGAGTTTATCTATGGGCAGATTCAGGAAAAACTTGAAGCGTTGTCTGAGCGCGGGGCTTGCCGTCGTGTTTTTGTTCCTTCAGGGCTGCGGCAGCTCGTCCAGGATCCAGCCGTCGACAAAGGAGATCGCAGAGAAGTCCTCCGCCGCCGGCTTCCTGGCATCACTGGTGGAGGAGCAGTCGGGATTCATCGGCAGCAACAGGAAGACCGAGGAGGCGTATCTCTACGATAACGCCATCGCGCTGTACGCCCTCGCCGAGGCGGGGGCAGCCTGGCATGCGGAAAAGCTGGCGGACGCCATCGTATACGCCCAGGACCACGACCGGGCCTTCCATGACGGCAGACTGAGAAATGTGTACCTGTGCGGCGATCCCAGCGTGGATTCCGGCCGCTCCGTCACCGGCGGGGCCGTGCCGCTCCCGGGCTTCTGGAGCAGCGGGAAATGGCAGGAGGATTATTACTCCGTCTCCACGGCCGTCGGGAACATGGGGTGGACGATCCTTGCCCTCTGCAAAGCCTCCGGGCTCGTCTCCGCCGAAAAGCGTGCGGAGTACATCGCCTCGGCGGAACGGGCCGCGGACTTCCTGCTGACGTTTTCCTCCGGGACCGGGGGATTCACCGCCGGTTATGAGGGCTGGGATGATGTGCAGACGAAGGCAAAGTACAAATCCACAGAGCACAACATTGCCCTGACCGCCGCCCTCTCTGTCCTGGCGGACCTCATGGAGGAGGCGTCTCCCCAGAAGGCCGCAGAATACAGAGCGGCAGCTGATTCCGCCCGCAAATTCGTCTTTTCCATGTATGACGCGGAGCTGTGCTGCTTTTACACCGGTACCGTGGAGACCGGGGACGCTGTCAACAAGGGCGTGATCCCGCTGGACGCCACCGCTCTGGCGATCCTGGCCTTCGGCGGCGAGCCTGGGAACGCCTCGGAAAAGATCGCCTTTTTGAAGAACAATATGGCGGTGGGCGCCGGCTTCGACTTCAGCGCGGGAGATCTCGACGGCATCTGGAATGAGGGCACCGCGCAGATGGCCCTGTGCTGCTTCACGCAGGGGATGACAAAGGATTACCACGCGCTTCTGGGATATTTGAAGACCCAGGAGCTGAAAAGCGGCGGGATCCCGGCCGCGGACAGAGACGGGGTCTCCACCGGCTTTCTGCTGAGCGGTACCCAGGAGCTCTGGGAGTACTACAACACATTGAGCATCGGCGCGACCGGCTGGTACGCCCTGGCTCAGATGCAGGTCAATCCCCTGGGGCATTGACAGGTTGATCGGTATGGGCAGGAGAAAGAAAAAAACAAAAACCAAATATATCCCGGAAAGCCTGGGAAATTCTGTATGCGGTGTCCTGCCCTATGTGATTTCCCTGCTTCTCAACGGGGCGATCCATCTGACGATCTTTTTTGTCTACGGCGCGCCTCTGGGCCAGCTGTGGCGCTTTGTGCTGTCGTTTTTCTTCTTCATCTACCCCTTTTCCTATGTGACGGATATCCTGTGGTCCATGCGGCCGTCGGTCCGCGGCATCCTGTCCGGGGAGATCCTGGTCAACCGCCTGCACTATATGAACGCGGCCAGGAGAGAGATTGAGTCGTCGCAGCTCCTTCCGGTCACAGTGAGCATCCCTGTGTATCTGGAAGAGAACGAGGTGATATTCGAGACCATTCGCCAGAGCGCGGCCGCGGCGGCCAGCTACCGGGAATACAGCGCCCGGGAGGCAAACGTCCTCGTCTCCGAGGACGGACTGGCCCCTCTTATGGGCGGGAAATGCGGGAAGGCAGAGGTCGACAGGCTGATCGAGTCCTACCGCCAGGCCCCCCAGCGGCTGACCCCGGAGGAAAAGAAGGCCGCCCAGAGGATCCTATTTTACAGGGAACAGGGCGTCGGATTCATCGCCAGACCGGCCAAGGGCAGAGCGGGCCTCTTCAAAAAGGCGTCCAATCTCAACTACACCATGAGGTACGGAGACCTGGCGGAAAGGGGTCTCGGGTATGCGCCGTCCGGCGGGGAGATGGGCCTGCTTGCGTCCGGGTATTCCGAGGGCGACTGCCGCACCCATGAGATCATCCTGCTGCTGGACAAGGACTCGGGCGTCAGCACCGGTATCCTGGAGGCGGTCACACCGGAATTCGCCCTTGACGAAAAGCTGGCATACGTTCAGTGCGCCACGAACGCCATCAATCTCCGGGAAAACTACTACTCCAGAGCCACCGGGTATCAGACCAACGAGCTGTTTCATTACACCTGGCCCTGCAGAGCGCTGCAGGGATACTTCGTGCCGCTTGTGGGGCATAACGTTTTCGTCCGGCGCAGTATCCTGGAAAAATGCGGGCGGTGGTCCGAGGACAAGGTCTCCGAGGATTTCGATATGGCCATCCGGTTCTACGGCATGGGTTACCACGGTAAATATGCGAAGATCCCGGGGCTGGAATTCACGGAGTACACCAGTACGTCCTTCGAGGAGGAGACAGGCAAGCAGCGGCGCTACGCTTACGGACTGTATGAGATGATGTTCGACGGAACGGTGCAGCCCGGGATCACCAGGTCATGCGACCTGTTCTGGATGGTCCTGTATTTCTTTTCGATCATCAACCAGGTCCTGCTGCTGCCGACGGTTTTCTTTGAGTGTTATTTCGGCAACATCCATCTGCTGTGGGCGGGCTTTCTGGTCTGCGACGCATGCTTTATCCTTCTCCCCTGGATCAGAGGACTCGTGATGAACAAAAGGATCCCGAGAGAGCACCGTCCGGGCCTGCTTTTCACCCTGGAGGTGGCGGTCTCCTTTGTCAGTCATTCTCTCTCCGTTCTGTCCGGGACCGTCACCTGGATACTGAACAAATACAAAAAGAAAAAGAAGTCCTTCCCCTCCACGAAGGTAGGGGAAAACGAGAGGGGCCTTCTGGCCGGGATCAAGCTGCTCCTTGGCTATATCCGCGGAACGTGGCTGTTCCTCCCCGTCTGCGCCCTGTGCGTGGACAGATGCCTGTATATCATGTCAAGACGCGGGATCGGGATCGAATCCCGGATCGCATATTCCTTTATCTTTTTCAGCATGGTCCTTGCGCCGGTCCTGTTCACTACGCCGCTGTTCGCCCTCGGCAATGGCTCCGGCGGAGCGGAGGCGGGCGGCAAAGCCCCAAAAGACCAGCAGAACGACAGGAGGTGGATCATGGCTCCCTCGATACCGGCAGTTCTGGAATCTGCTCCGGAAGCTGCGCTTGAGGATGATGTCGCAGCATTCCTGAAGGGATATGAGGCGTCTCTGGCCGACGAGCTGTCCGGCTCGTCCATCCCCGGGGAGATCACGGACAATTATACGGTCGTGGACTGTCTGAAAAAGGAGGAGGACGGGAAAAAGGAGACATACCTCCTGAAAAGGCGTTCTGACGGCATACCGGCGGTCCTGCGCATCACCTGGGATTACAAAGCGGAGGACGCGCTGGAAGAGGCCAGATTGCTGCAGCGGCTGGACCACCCCGGGATCCCCAGGGTCTACGCCTCCTTTGAAAAGGACGGCAGGCATTACATGGTCCGCGAGTATATCGAGGGAAAGCCCCTGGACAGGATCGTCCAGACAAAGGGGCCGCTGGCAGAGGAGGATATATTCAGAGTCACCCTGGAGCTGACGGGGATCCTGAAATACCTCCACAATCAGACGCCGCCTGTGATCCACAGGGATATCAAGCCGCAGAATATCGTCCTGGGCAAGGACGGCAGCATCAACCTTATAGATTTCGGCATCGCAAGGACCCATAAAACAGGCCAGAACCAGGACACGTCCATCGTACTGACGATGGATTATGCGCCTCCCGAGCAGTACGGGTTCGACCAGTCCTCTCCCCTGACCGATATTTACGCCCTGGGCGTGGTGATGCTGTACCTGGCCACAGGACAGGCGGCCAAGCCCGCTCTGGGATCGGAGGTGGTCAGCAACACCCTTCGCAATCTCATCCAGAGATGCATTGCCTTTGATCCCCGTGACCGCATCCAGAATGTGGAGGAGATCGAACGGATCATCCGCCGCAGCACCAGAGGGAACGGCCGGAAGCTCCTGAAAACGGCGGCGGCCGCCGCCGGGGCGGCGCTGGTCATTCTGGCGTCCTACGCCGCAGGCGGCTATCTGGGCACGGAGGCCGGAAGGAACGCCGGGTATCGGGCCGGCTACGACGAGGGCTATGTGGACGGTTACCGGGATGTGCCTGTATTCAGCCTCGGAGAAAGGACTGCCCGCCCGGAGGACGGGAACCTGCCGGTCAATCTGCTCTGCCCCGACGGCGCATACGCGGTGATGTATGAAAACCAGGTCTACTACATCCGGGACGGGGATATCTGGCGGATGACAGCCGACGGGACAGACGGTGAACTGTTCATCGCCGGTGAGGACGCAGCCGGACTGTGCGCCTATAACGGCTGGCTGTACTACTCATCCGGGAAGGACATCGTTCAGGTCAATGTTTATACGAAGGAGCGCGGCGTCACCTACGGCGGGATCAAGGGCTTCCTGGCCGTTCTGGATTCCGGCTACTACATAATGACGGTGGACGAGGTATACCGCCTGGATCTCTCCGACTGGTCCCTCTCCCCGGCAGGCGCTGATTTTGTGAAGGACTATGCCGTAAAGGATACGTCCGATGAGGTCAAGGGGCGGATCGAGGGGCTTGATCCGATCCAGTGCGGATATGACAGCCGGGGGATCGTGATGCTCGACAGATATGACGCGCTGATATGGACCGGCAATCCGGAGGGAACGATACGCAGCAGGATCACCCGGAACCGGGCCGTGGACTTCAACCTGGCAGGCGAATGGATCTTCTATCACAATCTGGACGATGACGGCAGCCTCTGGTGTGTCCGCCGGGACGGCGCGGATGACCACAGGGTCTGAAAAGGGACAGAACAATGCAGGAAACTGACAATCGATTCACGGAGAAGCGAGGCACGTCCCTGGCCGGGATCGTCGCGGCGGGCGGCCCCATGGACGATCGGAAGGCCATGGGGATCGTGAGAGCGCTGTGCAGCAGGCTGATGGACGAGACCGGCCTGACAGAGACGGATCTGACGGCTTTTCATCCCGAGACGATCCTGCTCTCTTCCCGGGGGACCATCTCCTTTTCGGGGAAGGCAGTCTCTGACTCCCTGAAGGAGCCCTATCTTCCCCCGGAATACGTAAAGGGATCCACCTCAAAAGAGACCGTTATGATATACGGTCTCGGCATGCTGCTTCTGTTCCTTGTGACGGGCCAGGAGAAGAGGTCCGGGATAGACATATCCGTCAAAAACCCGACGGTGAAGACGATCATCAACCGCTGTACGGCCCTGGACTCAAGGCGGCGTTATCAGAGTCTGACGGAAGTGCGCTCTGCGGTCAACAGAGAGCTGGTCTTCCCCCGGACACGCATGAAGCGGCTGGCCGTGGCCCTGGTCCTGTGTCTTGCCGCGGCCTCCTCTGTTTACCTGTATACCAGCGGACGGGCCGCCGGCCAGGCCGCCGGGGAGAGCGTCGGGTTCCGGACCGGATACAGAAACGGCTACGAGACCGCTGTCACGGATGCGCCCGGCATCGGGATCGAGAACGTCTCGATCCCGGACGGATACGGTAATCTCTCCGGAAATCTCAACTCCGAAAACGGCGCGTTCGCGGCGGCGGACGGCGATCACATTTATTATGCCTGCGACGGAGTCCTGTACCGGATGGATCCGTACAGCGGGAATACGTCGGTCCTGGCGAGACACAAGGAGCTCTTCTCGCTGAATTACTGGAAGGGGTTTCTCTTTTACCAAACGGAAAACGCCCTGGTCAGGTTTGACGTCAGCAGCGGCCAGGAGACTGTGGTGAGCGACGCCCTCCGGGGACGGTTCTGCATCTGTGACGGGACGATCTTTCTCAATGGTGAGGGGAACACAGGCTTTCTCTACGGCATAGATGCGGCGTCCCTGGAGATCAAGCAGATGAACTCCGACAAAAACCACGGTTTTCTGAACGCAGCGGACGGGCGGCTGTACTACACGGTCCCGGATAAGGGGGATCAGCTGTACCGCAGCGACTATGACGGAGGGAATGCGAGCCGGCTTCTGAGCAGGCCCTGCAGGGACATTGCCCTGTGCGGGGAGAGGATCTATTGCCTGACGGCGGACGGCGCAGACGGCGAGCCCGACACCCTGGTGAGCATGGATCTCACAGGCGGCGAGGCAGATGTCCTGACCGATCAGCCGATCAGCCGATTCTGCGCCGAAGAGAACGGGATCTTCTATATCTCGGCGGCGTCGGGATATCTGGAGTGGATGACGCCGGACGGAAAGACCCGGTATACGATCTGCACTTCACCGGTCTCGGACTTCAATGTGGCCGGCAGGTGGATCTTCTGCCGGATGACCGGGAGCAGCGCGCTGTACCGGATGCGGATCGACGGATCGGACAGGGAGAGACTGCTGTAGGCGCACAGTGCCTGTCGCGGAAAAACAATACTCAGTAAAAAAGTATGCATCGGGCAGACCCTTCGGTCTGCCCGATGCCTTATTCTTTGAGTATGGATACAGCCGTACAGATCGGCACACAAGGAGGCGCACCATGGAGAGCGTTCTGTTGATCAGATTCAGTATAGAAAAGCTCAATGAGCTGCCCGGGCCCTATTCCTTTCAAAAGGGATTTCTGGTCGGACAGGCGGTCCCCGCCCGGCTTTTGACGGGGATGGTCATTTGGGAGGGAGACACTCCGGATACCCTGCGGGGCCTGGAGTACGTGACCGTCGTCGCCGTCATGGGGGATCGGGAGACGCTGCTGGAGGAGATAGAGCCCAGGATCATTCTCGATGAGAGCATCTCATCGAGGATGGCAGAGCCGCTGACGCAGCTTGCAGAGGGCGTCGGCTCCTCCCTGTCCACGGTCGGCATCGTGCAGAACGGCACTCTGTCAGGGGCCGGCTGGTGCGCGCGGGGCCTTCGTCACGCCTGGGACGGTATCGGCGGCTTTCCCCCGGCGCCCCTTCCCTGATCCGATCCCCAAATCCACAGCGATCAAACAGGGGCGGTCCTGCGCGGACCGCCCCTTGACTTTTCTCTGTCGGAAGCTTTGTCACCGGATATACGTCACTTCTATGCGCTGCTCATCGGCCTTGGGTTTCTTGAATTCCTTTGCCGCGTAGCCGAGCGCCACGGTGCCTACGCAGGTGAAGCCCTCGGGGAATCCCAGCCGTTTGATCAGCTCCGGGTCCTCGTTGATCCCGTACATCGGCATCCACAGATAAATGCTGTCGATCCCCAGATCGGTCGCCGCCAGCAGCACGTTTTCCAGCACACAGCCGGCGTTGGTGAATTCGATGTTGGGCAGGATGCTCTCTTTTGTGGCCAGCACCACCAGCGTCGGGGCGCCGTACAGCGGATGGCTG
>JAEEGL013960404.1_pt1 | contig 13374 bp, 13 predicted proteins | sample 9134231 | NCBI WGS metagenome assembly JAEEGL01 (sample SAMN16246548, study PRJNA631951) | gut metagenome | biome: gut microbiome; feature: rumen; material: fiber-attached | host: Bos | place: Iran: Karaj | collected 2018-10 | reverse complement strand
CCGAGTGCGTTGAGCTTGCGGATTATGTCGGAAACCTTCATTTTCTCACCGTTGATGCTTGTGGGAACGCCTGCTTCGAATGTCATTGTTACATATTCGCCCTGATCGGGTGCCTTCTCGGGAGTAACACCGAGTACGAGGAGATGATCATAGTTGGGCTCGTTTGCGGGATCCTCAAGCTCAAGACCTTCATGGCTGATATGCCAGATGTTGCGGTCGCGGCTGTAGGAGCTGTCTGCTGAGAAAGGAAGGTTTATTCCGTGCTGACGGCAGTACTCGATTTCAGATTCACGAGAGTCGAGAGTCCACTTTTCGTTTCTCCATGCTGCGATGATCTTAAGATCGGGAGCGAGAGCCTTAATGCCGAGCTCGAAACGGATCTGGTCGTTACCCTTACCGGTAGCTCCGTGGCAGATAGCCGTAGCGCCTTCTTTTCTGGCAATCTCAACAAGTCTCTTAGCGATAAGAGGTCTTGCCATTGATGTGCCGAGAAGATATTTGTTCTCGTACACAGCGCCTGCCTTTACGCAGGGCATGATATAATCATCACAGAATTCATCAGTAACATTCTCAATGTAAAGCTTAGAAGCTCCGCAGTCTTTAGCGCGCTTGTCGAGTCCGTCGAGTTCTTCCTCCTGACCGCAATCGACGCATACGCAGATTACTTCATAATCAAAGTTTTCTTTCAGCCACGGAATGATCGCTGTGGTATCAAGACCGCCGGAATAGGCGAGGATAACTTTTTCCTTCATGATTTCTCCTTTCAAGCCTGTTGTTTCAAACAAAAAACAGGGCGTTGTTATTTTTTCTATTTGCTACTATACAACTAAGAGGAGAGATATGCAAGAAAAATTTTTAAAAATATAGAATAAATATTCGTTAAAACACAAATATATGCATGTAAAAATGCATAAATATACAGAAAATGAAAATATTTCTGCATAAAAATAAAAAAACAGTAGACAAATCATTTAAAAGTGTTATCCTATTAAAAGCGGTATCGTAAAAAAGTATCTTTACGATAGGAAAATTTTTCAGTACACAGATAAGAGGAAAGCAATGAATCATACTATCCGGAGCATGACAATCGAAGACTATGAAGGTGTAAGGGCGCTGTGGATGTCAATCCACGGATTTGCGATAAGAAGCCTTGATGATTCCAAAGAGGGCGTTGCGAGATTCCTTGACAGAAACCCGGGCACATCGGTGGTTGCCGTTTCCGATTCCGGAGATATAGTCGGAGCAATCCTGTGCGGCCACGACGGAAGAAGAGGATGCCTCTACCATGTCTGTGTGAGGGAGGACTGCCGAAGATGCGGTATAGGCAAGGCGATGGTTGTCTTCTGTATGAACGCCCTGAAAGAAGAGGGAATAAACAAAGTCAGTCTGATAGCCTTTACAAAGAATGATGTAGGCAACGCATTCTGGAACTGCATCGGATGGACCAGGAGACTTGACCTGAACTATTACGATTTCACTCTGAATGAGGCGAATATTACAGCATTCAACAAATAAAAGCACGTGTTATCAAATATGGAATAAACGGAGATTATGGATATGAAGATTACGGAAATAAAAGGCGGAGTTACCTCCCCAAAAGGATTTAAAGCAGCAGTAACGGCGGCGGGTATCAAGTATCAGGGCCGCACGGATATGGCAATGGTAGTGAGTGAAGAACCCTGTGAGTGTGCGGGAACATTTACGAGCAATGTGGTAAAGGCTGCCTGTGTACAGTGGGATCAAAAACTTGTATCCTCGGGAGACAAGATGCAGGCCGTTGTCGTTAATTCGGGAATAGCCAACGCATGTACCGGCAAGGAAGGTTTTGATGCCTGTGAGGCTACGGCGAAGGCAGTTGAGGAGTCTCTCCACATTCCTTTCGCGAGTGTTGCGGTAGCTTCCACAGGAGTTATCGGAATGCAGCTTCCGGTTGAGAAGCTCGAGAACGGCGTAAAGAGCATGGCAAAGACTCTTTCGGATACAGCTGAGGCAGGAACCGAGGCTTCAAAAGCCATAATGACGACGGATACCGTCAATAAGGAGATCGCTGTTACATTTGAGGCCGGAGGAAAAACCATAACGCTCGGCGGCATGAGCAAGGGATCCGGAATGATCCATCCGAATATGTGTACAATGCTCGGATTCCTCACGACGGATCTTTCAATAGACAAAAAACTGATGCAGGAAGCTGTCAGTGAGGTTGTAAAAGATACTTTCAACATGATCACGGTTGACGGCGACACATCTACAAATGATACGCTGCTTCTTATGGCCAACGGACTTGCGGGAAATGAAAAGATCACCGCGAAAAACGATGATTATGAGACCTTCAAGGCAGCGCTCTTCCATGTCTGCAGGTATCTTGCAAGACGTATGGCAAGCGACGGAGAGGGTGCAACTAAGCTCTTTGAGGCTAAAGTGCTCGGAGCTAAGACAAAGGAAGACGCGAGAACCCTTTCAAGGGCGATAGTCGGGTCGAATCTTTCAAAGGCCGCTATTTTCGGATGCGACGCAAATTTCGGAAGATTCCTTTGTGCTATGGGATATTCGGGCGCACAGTTCGACCAGAATGATGTAGAACTCTGGTTTGAAAGCACCGAGGGTAAACTCAAAGTGTTTGATAAGGGAGTTCCTCTCGATTTCGACGAAGATTTCGCGGTTAAGATCATGAAAGCCGCAGAAGTTACGGTCATCGCACAGATGAATGAGGGAACAGAGGAAGCCGTTGCGTGGGGCTGCGATCTGACATACGACTACGTCAAGATTAATGCGGATTACAGATCATAGAAAGAAAATGTTCTTTCCTTGTTTAATTAATCCGCGAAATCTGATATAATATTTCAGTTACGGTTAAGGAGAAAGATAATGGCACAGGATATGCAGGAAGTAATGAAAAAGGCGGAAGTCCTCATAGAAGCACTTCCCTATATACAGCGTTTTAACCGCAAGATCATTGTTGTTAAGTACGGCGGAAGCGCAATGGTAGATCCCGAACTTCAGAAAAACGTGATCAAAGATGTCACCCTGCTCAAACTCGTAGGGTTTAAGCCTATCATTGTTCACGGAGGCGGCAAGGAAATCAGCCGCTGGGTCAGCAAGGTCGGAAAAGAAGCGAAATTCATCAACGGCCTGCGCGTAACCGATGAGGAGACTATGGAGATAGCCGAGATGGTGCTCGGAAGGATCAACAAGAGCCTTGTCACCATGGTTCAGGAGCTCGGTGTAAAGGCTGTCGGAATAAGCGGCAAGGACGGCGGGCTTCTGAAGGTGGAAAAGAAGCTCTCGGACGGCCAGGACATCGGATTTGTCGGCGAGATAAAGGATGTTGACAGCAAGGTTCTCTATGATCTGCTCGACAATGATTTTCTTCCGATAGTTGCTCCGGTAGGACTCGACGACGAGTTCAATACATACAACATTAACGCCGATGACGCAGCCTGCGCGATAGCAAAGGCGGTTGGCGCAAACAAGCTGGTATTCCTCACCGATATAGAGGGATTATACAAGGATATCAACGATAAGAGCACATTTATCTCAAGACTTACAGCATCGGAAGCCGATGAACTGATAAGCAGCGGAATGATCGGCGGAGGAATGCTCCCGAAGCTCGGAAACTGCACAAGTGCTATAAGATCCGGCGTAAGCCGCGTGCATATTCTTGACGGAAGAGTTCTCCACTGCCTGCTTCTCGAGATATTCACCAAAGACGGTATCGGAACCGCAATCCTCGCTGATGACGACAACCTGATAAGCGGAGAGGAAAAGTAGAAAAGGATAGCTATGGGACAGTTAATGTCAGACTACATAAAAGAAGCCGAAGAAGCCCTGCTGCATACCTATAACAGGTACCAGATCGTTCTTGACAGGGGCGAGGGAGTATACCTCTACGATCTCGAGGGAAAAAAGTACCTCGATTTTGTCGCGGGAATAGCTGTTTTCGCGCTCGGGTATTCCAACAGTGAATACAAAGAGGCGATCAAGGCCCAGGCGGACAAGCTTCTTCACACATCAAATTATTATTACAATGTTCCCGCAATCGAGGCGGCAAAGAGAATCAAAAAGATGTCCGGAATGGACCGGGTATTCTTCACAAACTCCGGTGCCGAGGCAGTCGAGGGAGCAATTAAGACGGCGAGGAAGTACGCTTTCCTCAAGGACGGGACGACAGATCACGAGATCATCGCGATGAACCACTCTTTCCACGGGCGTACCATGGGAGCTCTTTCGGTAACGGGCAATCCCCATTACAGAGAAGCTTTTGAGCCCGGCATCGGGAATATAAAGTTCGCGGATTATAATGATTTTGATTCCGTTCTGGCAAATGTCAATAACAAAACATGTGCTATTCTAATGGAGACCGTACAGGGAGAAGGCGGACTTACGCCCGCTACGGAGGAGTTCCTTAAGAGCGTTCGTAATCTCTGCAACGAGAAGGACATCCTTCTGATCCTTGATGAGATACAGTGCGGAATGGGGCGCACCGGTTACGATTTCGCATGGCAGAAGTACGGAATAAAGCCCGATGTTATGACGTCGGCCAAGGCGCTCGGGTGCGGAGTTCCGGTCGGAGCATTCATGATGACCGAGAAAGTCGGTGCCAATTCTCTTGTTGCGGGAGATCACGGAACAACCTATGGAGGAAATCCTTTCGCATGCGCAGCGGTAAACAAGGTCCTCGAGATATTTGAAAGAGATGATATCTCAGGTCATGTAAGGGAGACAGCACCATATCTCTGGAAAAAACTCGATGAGATCATGGAGAAGCATCCTTCGATCAAGGAGCACAGGGGCGCGGGATTCATGCAGGGACTCGTATTTGACAAGCCTGTAGCACCCGTTATTAATAATGCGCTCGAAAGAGGGCTCATCCTGATAAATGCCGGAGCGAATATTTTGCGTTTTGTTCCTCCGCTTGTAATCGGGAAAGATAATATAGATGAAATGGCAGACATCCTGGACGGATGTATTGAAGATTAAGTAGTATTATGATGGAATTACAACATAAAATAATAAGTGTTATTATAGCAATCCTCCTCACCGCAGGAGTCTTTTTCGCGGGGGCGAAAGGAATAGACGTAGTTGAGGAAGAGAATGAAGAAAAAGCATGGTACAGCAGAAGCGATACCATCTATTTCTGGTATTATGACGAGAGCATGACGGACTATATCAACAAGGCTGCCGTGGATTTCGGTGAGAAGAACAATGTCCATGTAATGCCCATGCTCGTCACCATTGAGAATTACCTTGAGCTGGTAAACAATGCCTCGGTTGAGAACAACCAGCTTCCGGACGCATATCTGCTTGGGCACGAATCACTGGAAATGGCATATCAGACCGGACTCGCATGCGAGATAAACGATCCGTGGGATTTCTGCAGCGATGCATATTTCTCACAGGCAGCTCTCGATTCGGTCACATATCAGGGCAAGCACATAGCTTATCCTTTGAGCTACAACACCTGCGCGATGATATACAATGTGGATTACCTCTATGACTGGGCACAGCAGAAAGCTCTCGCGGTGCTGAAGGGAGAGGGAGATGACTATGGCGGAGGCGATTATTTCGAAGAGATAGATGAGCAGACTTCCGAGGAAGGCGCCGGTGAAGGTACACAGGAAGGCACCGAGGGAGAAAATACAGGGGAAAACGCCGATACGGGCGAAGAGAAAGAAACCGATCCGACTCTTGAAGTCGATCCCGACCTGGTACCCTATGACGAACTTTCTGAGGAAGAGCAGGTGAAGGTTCTTAAGGCCAGAACCGAAGAAGCTTTTGAGAATGCAACTCCTTCAACACTTAATGAACTTCTCACGATAGCGGACAGCTACAGCGCTCCCTCCGGAGTTGACGGTGTTATGAGCTGGGACGTTACGGATATTATGTATAATTACTGGATCGTCGGGGACGTAATGGACCTCGGAGGAACGAGCGGTGATGATAAAAAACAGCTGATATTAAATACTGAGAAAGTTAAGAACTGTCTCTTAAAATACCAGCATCTACACAACTTCTTCAACATTGAGTCGAGCCTTGTTGCTTATGACAAGGTTATTCAGGACTTCATCGACGGTAAGATGATGTTTACGATCGCATCGACGGATTCTGTAGCAAGGCTTGCCGAAGCCGAAAAGGACGGAAGTCTTGAATTTCAGTACAAATATGCGCTCATTCCCGCCGTAGATGATGAAACGGACAGCATTCCGATGTCTATGACGGAAGTGGTGGTAATAAACGGCTATTCCGAAAAGAAAGAGATCGCAAATGAATTTGCGAGATATATCACCGGAGAATTCGCATCGGAGCTCTATCTGCGTACCGGAAAAGCGGCATGCAATATCCGCGCGAACAGTGACTATGAGAATCTTGACGTGTTTGATGCCGAATATGCCAAGAGTGTTCCTCTTCCAAAGATCATCGAGCTTGAGAACTTCTGGATGGAGATTGAAGCACTATTCCAGCGTGTATGGGACGGAGAGGATGTTGAAACCGAGCTTTCCGAACTCGAAAATACGGTAAGGCTTTTCTTTATGGAATAGAAGCCTTTCCGGGGCACCACATCTTAAATTTGTCGGACAGCGGCACCTTCCTTAAACCTAAACAGGAGGGTGTATGCAAAAATATATATTCAAACTAATAATTCTGATCCCGGCGGTTATCCTGACTGCTCTGTCTCTGTGCGGATGCGTGCGGGATGAAGTCATCGGCTTTGATGCCGGGAATATTACCGGAGATATTCCGGATTCCGAAATTCCAGAAGAAGATAATATTGAAAACGACGACTCACCCGTAAACGGCGGGCCCGTGGAAACCGGGAGCATATTTGTTTTCGTATGCGGAGCGGTTGTAAATCCGGGGCTTGTTGAGCTTCCTGAAGGGAGCAGGATCGCGGATGCGCTGGAAAAAGCGGGGGGATTTACAGAAAATGCCGATGTAAATTATGTAAACCTGGCCTCCGTGCTAAGCGACGGTCAGAAGGTCTATTTTCCTGAAATAGGGGAGGCTGTAGCCGGGGAACCGGGGCAGGAAAGCAGCGATCCGGCCGGGGATAAGGTCAATATCAATACAGCAGGGAAGGATGCTCTCTGCTCGCTTCCGGGAATAGGAGATTCCAAAGCCGAAGCTATAATCGCCTATAGGGAAGAAAAAGGGGCGTTTTCAAAGCCCGAAGATATCATGAATGTCTCCGGAATAGGCGAATCGCTCTACGAGAAGATCAAGAACCGTATTTGTGTATAAGTGCACCGAAAGGAAAAGAAATGTCCAGAAAAGTACTTGTAGTAGATGATGAAAAACTTATCGTAAAAGGAATCAAGTTCAGCCTTGAACAGGATGAAATGGAAGTTGACTGTGCCTACGACGGAGAGGAAGCGCTCGAGATGCTCAGAAATAAAGAGTATGACATAGTGCTTCTGGATCTGATGCTTCCCAAGATCGGAGGCTATGAAGTCTGCCAGCAGCTCAGGGAGTTTTCACAGGTTCCCGTCATCATGCTTACGGCTAAGGGCGATGATATGGATAAGATTCTGGGTCTTGAATACGGCGCGGATGACTATATAACAAAGCCGTTTAACATCCTTGAGGTAAAAGCCCGCATTAAGGCGATACTTCGCCGCAGCGAGCGAGTGAAGGAAGCTGAGACCGACAATTCATCAAGGATAGTCAGCGGAAGGATAAGCCTCGATACCGCCGGCAGAAGAACATTTATCGGGGACAGGGAGATACCTCTCACCAGTAAGGAATTTGAGGTGCTCGAAATCCTCATGAGAAATCCCGACAGAGTATATACAAGGGAAAACCTCATGAATATCGTATGGGGAACAGATTACCCCGGAGATGTAAGGACTGTCGATGTACATATCAGAAGACTGCGTGAAAAGATTGAGGCTGATTCGGGCAATCCCCTTTATGTGCATACAAAATGGGGAGTAGGTTATTATTTTTTGAACAAGGAAAAGTAAAGTGAAGGCCGAGTTTCGGAAGATTTGGGATGTGGTCCGCATGCGAAGCCTGCGGGCCAGAATTTTTCTTATATTGGTGCTTATAGGAACCGTTCCCAGCGTGATCATGGAGTCGGTCATAGTTACGACATACCAGAGAAGGGCGGTTGAACAGAGGAGTGCTGTTGTCCAGAACCAGCTCAAGATCCTCGCGAATCACCTTATAACAAATGAATTTCTCACGGGTTATAACCCTAACAGCCCCAACAAGCTAAGATCACACGAGATCATTGAAGCCGAGCTTGAGATGCTCGCAAATCTCTACGAGGGGCGCGTAATGATAATCGGGGGAAATTATAAGGTTCTTTTCGATACATACAGTATCAGTGAAGGAAGGACCATGATCTCCGAGGAAGTTATCAAATGCTTCAAGGGTGAGAACCTTTCCAATTATGATGCCGAGCACGGATACATAGAGATGACGACCCCGATTGTAAATACTACGGATGACGGAGACAGTTTTATCAGGGGAGTCATGCTAACGAGTATATCCGACTCAGCTATCGTTTCGATGATGAAGGTCCTCAACCGGAACGCGATATCCCTGGAAATAGTAACAATAATACTTGTTATTGTATTCTCATATCTAATTTCGGGAATTCTAACGGTGCCTTTTGAGCGCATTACCAAGGCTATCGGAGATATCAGGTCGGGATACGGAAATGAGCCGGTTGAAGTTTATTCTTATACTGAGACTAAGCATATTTCGGACGCCTTTAACCAGCTGATCTCAAGGATGAAGATCGTGGACGATTCCCGAAAGGAATTCGTTTCTAACGTCTCGCATGAGCTAAAGACGCCTCTTACCTCGATGAAGGTTCTGTCAGATTCGCTGCTTGCAGATCCCGATGCTCCCGCGGAGCTCTACAGGGAGTTCATGCAGGATATAGGATCCGAGATAGACAGAGAGAACCGCATAATCACCGATCTGCTCGCGCTTACCAAAATGGATATGAACAGCAGCGATATCAATATCGCTTCCGTGGATATAGGAGAGCTGGCTGAAACCATTTTAAAGAGACTGAGGCCGATCGCAAGGAAAAAGGATGTAGAGCTTATCCTTGAGGAAAACCGTGAGATTAAGGCGGATGTGGATGAGGTTAAGATGTCTCTTATAATGACAAACCTCATTGAGAATGCCATCAAATACAACAAGGACCACGGAACCGTCAGAGTTACCATAGACGGAGATATACAGAATTTCATTTTCAGGGTGGAGGATACCGGATGCGGTATCCCGGAAGAAAGCCTGCCCTTTATCTATGACAGGTTCTACCGTGTCGATAAATCTCATTCGAGAGAGATCGGCGGTACCGGACTGGGGCTTGCGATAACAAGGAGTGCAGTCCTTTTGCACAGAGGAACTATTGAGGCTGAGAGCAAAGAGGAATCGGGCAGTGTATTCACTGTAAAGATCCCGCTGAGCTATGTGGGAAAAAGTTGATAATAACAAATGTAATTAAAAAAATTAAATCATATAGACCGCTTAACGGAGTCCGTGCAGGAATAATATCGGCTGTAATTTTATCCATGATCCTTACGTCTTTTACCGGGTGCTCGGGTATCCGCAAAGATGCGGAAATACCGGCTGATGAGGGGGCTGTGGTATATTATCTATCCGCATCTGAGACAAAGCTTGAAGCTTTCGGGTCACATTATGATCTGGTCGGCGATAAGGAAGAAGATGTTAAAGCACTTCTGGAATTCCTCGGGGAGACACCCGATGATATCAGATATAAGGCTCCTCTGGCTAAAGGATTTGAGCTCAAAGGATATACTTTTTCAGATACCTCGCTTACCCTTGATTTCGACTCCCGCTACACGGCCATGGACGCTTCGACAGAAGTGCTTGTGCGCGCGGCTATAGTCAAGACACTCCTCGGGGTAAAAGGGATAAGATACATCTATTTTACGGTGGAAGACGAGCCTCTTATCGATAATACCGGAAAATCCGTTGGCGGTATGAATTCCAAAACATTTATTTATAATGATGGTAACGCTATAAATACTTATGATGAGGTTGTAGTAAAGCTGTTCTTCGCGAATGCCGATGCAACCGGGCTGATAGGAGCTTACAGGGACAAGTTCTATTCTACCAATGTTCCGCTTGAGCTTTTCGTGGTCGAGGAAACCATAGCAGGACCTAGCGGCCAGATTGAAGGGCTGTATCCCACGATCAATCCTGATACGAATATCATCAGCGTAAGTACCAGCGACGGTGTGTGTTATGTAAACCTGGATTCCGGTTTTACCGTAACTGTCGGAAATGTACCGACGGAGATGGCAGCATATTCAATAGTAAATGCTCTTACCGAACTACCGGGGATAGACAGGGTCCAGATTCTTGTAAACGGCGAGGTACCACCGGTGCTTTCGGCGGTTTCTTACGAGAAGAACGAAGCGATAGTAACTACTTTGGAAGAAGAGGCTGACACAGAAGAAACGGAGAGTGCCGAATGAAGGCAAAAGACGCTCAGGCATCATTTGACAAGTTAAAAAGCGCGGTACGCTCAAAAGAGATCCCTTCAATGGTCCTTCTTTACGGTGAGGAGAGATTCCTGCGCAAGCAGTACTTTGATATAATCCTTAAGCACTATGAAGCCAAAAAGGGAGATATGAACTCCGATTTTTATGAGGGAAAAGGGATAAATGTCGGCGCTCTGATCGATCAGGCCGAGACATTGCCCATGTTTGCCGACAGGCGCGTTACCGTGCTCGAGGATACAGGTCTTTTTAAGTCGGGCGGAGAGCAGCTGGCAGAGTACCTCACGGACCCATGCGAAACAACCGTTTTTGTATTCTGCGAAAGCGAAGTTGACGAAAGATCAAAGCTCTACAAGATCGTCAAAGAAAAGGGAATCGCGGCGCAGATAGACGAACAGAGCAGAGATGCGCTGCGGGGCGTAATCGGTTCTTTCCTCAAAAAGGAGGGGAAAAAGGCCACGCTCGAGACCGCTGATCTTATACTTGATAAGACCGGGAACAATATGGGACTTCTCAGAGTAGAACTCGAAAAGCTTGTCACATATAAGATGGATTCAGACATAATTACAAATGAAGATGTCGAAGCCATATGTTCCAGGAATGTCGAGGACAGGATATTTGACCTGATAGACGCGATTTCCGATAAAGACGCAAAGAAAGCCATGGATCTGTACTATGATCTTATAGCTCTCAAAGAGCCTCCGATCAAGCTCCTGGCGCTGATGGAAAGGCAGTATAACCAGCTTCTCCAGATAAAGCTTCTCAGGGATTCCGGGGAGCAGCAGGCGGCTATTGCGGATAAGTGCGGGATAAACAAGTACTTCATAGGAAAATATATGACAAGAGCCTCCAGATATACAGCGGACCAGCTGAGAGATATCTTTGAGCGGACGGTTCAGACGGATGAGGATATAAAAATGGGACGTATCTCTGACCGCCTCGGAGTGGAAACACTCATTTTATCATTCCTTTAGAAGCTTTTATACAGCGGGGAAATTATTTATTTCTTTGACTGTATATGATATGCGTGATAGAATATCAAAAGAATTTTTAGAAAGAGAGTTATGTGAAATGGCAAACAAGATAATCCTTACAGGAGACAGACCGACAGGAAGACTTCACATAGGACACTATGTAGGGTCCCTTCGCAGACGCGTTGAACTTCAGAACAGCGGGGAATTCGACAAAATATTCATAATGATAGCGGATGCGCAGGCCCTGACCGATAATTTCGATAATCCTGACAAGGTAAGGGAGAATATTATAGAAGTTGCGCTCGATTATATTTCGGCGGGGATCGATCCCGAAAAGTCAACCATACTTGTTCAGTCACAGATTCCCGAGCTTACAGAGCTGACATTTTTCTACTCGAATCTCGTTACCGTATCAAGACTTCAGAGGAATCCTACAGTAAAGAATGAGATTCAGCTCAGAAATTTTGAAGCAAGCATACCGGTCGGCTTTTTCACTTATCCCATAAGCCAGGCAGCTGACATCACTGCTTTTAAAGCAACAACGGTGCCGGTCGGAGTTGACCAGCTCCCCATGATCGAGCAGACAAAGGAGATTGTACAGCGTTTCAATTTCATCTACTCACCCGATAAGCCGGTGCTTGTTGACTGTGATGCGCTTATACCCGAAAATGAGAGCTGCAAGAGACTTCCCGGTGTTGACGGAAACGCCAAGATGAGTAAATCGCTGGGTAACTGCATTTATCTTTCTGATACAGCCGACGATGTTAAAGAAAAGATCATGAAGAAGATGTTCACGGATCCCCAGCACCTTCAGGTATCGGATCCCGGTCATCTAGAGGGTAATGTGGTATTCACATACCTTGACGCGTTCTGCAGGGATGAGCATTTTGAGCGCTATCTTCCCGATTACGCAAACCTCGATGAGCTGAAAGCTCATTACACAAGAGGCGGACTCGGCGATGTTAAGTGCAAGAAGTTCCTTAACGAGATCATGCAGGAGACACTTGAGCCGATACGCGTGCGCAGACACGAACTCGAAAAAGATATTCCCTCAATCTATGATATCCTCAAAAAGGGAAGCGCTGTGGCACGCGAGGTGGCTGCACAGACTCTCTCAGAGGTTAAGGCCGCGATGAAGATCAATTATTTTGATGATGCCGAGCTCATCCGTGCCCAGAGTGAGAAATACGCTAACAGATGAGGTGTCTATGAGAAGCATAACCTTCAAAATGGAACGGCCGGGTAAGCTGGAAGTAGGACAGAAAGTGATAGTCACCGAAGGAACCCTCCCCAGCAACTATTTTTACTCGATCGGGATAGAAGAGGACCCTTTCCTCGCGATGTCGCCCAATATACCTTTCACAGAGAGGCTTCTCGCGAAAGAGGGATATGTAAAAGAAATAATCCATAACGACCGTGGTTTTTATGTCGAAGCGGAATTTGAAGAACAGTCCTTAAAGTAAATACAGGAGGAACGGATTAAATGAAAACAATCAGTACAGACAAGGCTCCTGCAGCCATCGGACCTTACTCACAGGCAAAAATAACAGGTAATCTTTTATTTGCTTCGGGACAGATTCCGGTAGATCCCGCAACCGGAGAGATCCCTGCGGGAATAGAAGCCCAGACCGAGCAGGTATGCAAGAATATAGGAGAGCTTTTGAAAGCAGCCGGAAGCAGCTATGAAAACGTGGTAAAAACAACATGCTTTCTTGCCGACATAGCAGACTTCGCCGCATTTAACGCGGTATACGCCAAGTATTTTACAAGTAATCCTTCCAGAAGCTGTGTGGCTGTAAAGGATATTCCCAAAGGAGTTCTCTGCGAGATAGAAGTTATTGCGGAAGTTTAATTAAGAAGCGTATCAGGACAGTATCTCGAAATCTATTCCCTTTGCGGAGAAGTATTTTTTGATATTG
>JAEEGL013504961.1_pt1 | contig 13374 bp, 9 predicted proteins | sample 9134231 | NCBI WGS metagenome assembly JAEEGL01 (sample SAMN16246548, study PRJNA631951) | gut metagenome | biome: gut microbiome; feature: rumen; material: fiber-attached | host: Bos | place: Iran: Karaj | collected 2018-10 | reverse complement strand
CGTTTCGGTTTTCCGGAGTCGCCGCCTCCGCGCCCATTCTGAAAAAGTGGATTGCGGGTGCAAAAAAGCGGTGCGCCCTGGAGGACGCACCGCACAAACATAAGATGAAAAGTCTTTACCTTTATGTGCTGTCGGTTATTTCACAGCGACTTTCTTCTTTCCAACGATGTAGATACCCTTCTGCAGGTTCTTCACACCGTTCTTGCTTACGAGCTTGCCTTCGATGCTGTAAACGTCGTTGCTTCCGGCGTTCTTCACGGCAATGGCCGTCTTGACAGCTTCGAGCAGCTTGTCGGCAGGACCGACTTCGATGTCGTTACCTTCGGCCTCGGCAGCGGAGAGCTTGCTCAGGTCGATGTAGCCGGTGTGGCCTTCGATGAACGGTTCGTAGTCAGGCGTTCTCTTGAGCTCGTTGTTCTCGAAGTAACCATAAACTTCTTCACCCGGCGTGAAACCGTGGAGAACACCTACGAGAGCGTTCTTCGTCAGGGCTTCGGTGGCGAAGGCTTCGGGAGCCATGACTGCGAGAGCCACTTCTTCAACATTTTCAGGATCGAAGTTGTTGGGATCACCGACAACGAGGATGAACGGTTCACCGGCAGCCACTACATCGTCTTCACCGTACGGTGTGAGAATGAGCTTTTCTTCGCCGAATTCCTTGCCGTTGACACCCTTGACACTGTACATGGTCATGTCTTCGTTGATGTAAGAGAAGCTCTGCTGCTCATACGGCAGGGTCATGATGGAAATCGTGTTGTTGGTGACAGGAATCATCACGGAAGTGATGTCTTCTTCAACAGGAATGAACGTCCACGTGGTGGGCTCGTCCTTACCCAGTTCAGAAGCGTTACCGGCTACGTAGAGGTCGTAAGCTGCGTAGAGAGCATAACCGGCGGTGTTGGCCGGATCGGAGCAAACGAATCTTACTTCACCCGGAGCTACGAACTGCATGTCGTAAGGAGCAGGAGTCTCGGACATGCTGCAACGGTTGTTGTTGCGTGTTACGGCGATATAAGTGCCGGTACCGCGGTTCTGCAGGGCAATGGCTGTGTCGCCGAGGTTGACGGCGCGCCACATGAGATACGGGTTGTAGATGTCGTCGATGTCTTCAAGCTCGCGGTCGTAGTGTCCCTGGCGCAGGTTGTCCACGCCGTTCTTCAGACGCTGTTCTGCCGAGTTGTTGGAGCCCGGATACATCACGTTGCCGTTGACGATGGTGTGGTAGATGCTTCCGCCCATTTCGGGATCGGTGTTACCGTCACGGCTCTGGTCGGTGCTGCTGATATAGTACCACTTGCCAAATTCGATGCTCTTCTGAGCGGCCTTGAATGTCTGGAATGCAGTTTCGAGGTCAGTGATACGCTTGGCGATATCGTCCTTCATAGGCTTCTTGTGATCCCACTTGTCGGCCTCTTCGAGAGCAGCGTTGATGGCATCCATGTCGCTGTCTTCCACTTGACCGTAGTCGAGACCGGCGCCGAAGGTTGTGGAGTATTCCTTAACTTCCTGTATCTTGGCGAAGATTTCCATGGTGTCGACCATGAGGGCTCTCACACCGTCGATGGCAGCCTTCAGGGCTGTGATGTCTTCTTCCTTGGCCGTGTTGGCAGAAACCTTTTCACGGGCGTTGGCAAGCTGGGTGGCAAGTTCGTCACAGGCGCTCTTCATGCCGGGGATGTAGGTGTACTGCGAATACTCTTCGTTAGGTGTGGCGGGATAAGCCTGGAAGGCACCCAGCACGAAGTAAACGAAGTTCCATTGGCGGTAGTGGCTTTCCGTGTCGAATACGGAATACTTGAGGTACTTGTAGGGCTTACCCAGCACCACGGTGTGTTCATCGGAAGTGGCGGAACTCAGCACGGTGGGATAGTATTCCTCAATCTTGGTCCATTCCTTGTCGTATTCTTCCTCGGTGTTGGAAGCATAAATAACGACGCGGCGCGGACGCATCTGTTGGCTATTGTAGCTGTATCCGGCCGGGGTGCGCGAAGCCTTGTTTACTTTCAGCGTGAAGGTTTCAACAGGATCTTTGAACGCCACTTCCAGATACTGGTGCTCGGTCATACCGGCGGAGCTTACTGTCGTACCCCAGGCGGTGGTGTTATTCAGGTTACCCTTACTGTTCACGTCGATGAGGGAGGCAAATTCGAGGCCGTCCATGCTGGAACTGGCGCTGAATTGGCTGGCATCTGTGATGAGGGCATGGTCGAAGTCCGTGTCGTAGGTGAAGCAGGCGTTGTAGGCCGTCAGGGCCGGGTCGAGCAGAGCTTCCAGACGGGCGGAGAGACCATACTGTTCAGCGATGGGATTGATGATAGCGAGAGAATCCTCAGGCACTTTGACGAGGGTCCACTGCGAAACTTCGTCGTTGGTGTCGGAGAGGGCACCTACATAAGAAGATCTGGCGGAGCCGCCCCAGCAGTCGAAGCCGTAGACGTTGTTCGGGCGCTTGGTGTTGCCAAGCCACCAAACACCGCCGCCCACGCTCTTGAACACCTGTTCGGCTTCAAGTTCTTCGGTCATGTCGACAAAGCGCCATTCGGTGAAGGCTTCCGACTTCATGTAGCCGATGTAAGTCTTCAGGGCGTAGTTCTGGATGCTGAAGTTGCCGCTTTCCAGACGTTTGATTTCCCACACTTGGTCGGGGCTGATGCCGTCGAACGGACCCCACATCAGGGAGTTGTCGTTCACGCCACGGATGCCGATGTCGTATCCGCGCTTTGCAACCAGGTTAGGACCGCCTTTCAGGTAGTACAGGCCGTCGGTGATGGGCACCATGTTTGCGTCCAGTCTGTCGAGAATGTCTTTCAGAGTGTTGTAGGCGCTCGTCATAGCATCGTCGTCTTCGTTTTCGAGGGCATCCTGTGCATCGGCAAGGGCGATTTCGTATTCAACAACCAGATCCTCGGGATAGCAGCCGGGGTCTTCGCCCGCCTGGTAAGCGTTGGGGCGCTCTTCGCACTTGCCGACCAGATAGCTCAGACGGGTGTAGGGGTCGTCGCTCTCTTCGTTGCAGAAGATGGCGAAGTCCAGGCCGAAACCGCCCGACTTGTTGATGAAGTGGATGGCGATGGTGTTTTCACCTTTCGGGTTCAGGGCTTTCAAGGCAGCCTGCGAAATGTTCGCAGTGATGTCGTTGTAGTCTCTGTCCTTCCAGCCGGTGGCTTGGAATGCCTTCACGCCGTTGAAGTAAACTTCGGGGTCTTCGTCCCAAATAAGTTCAAATCTCAGGTTGGCGATGTCTTCCACGTCGAAGGTCACCTTTTTGCGAATCCAGCACGTGGTGGTTGCGTCGTCCAAGGCCGTGCGCACGGCGCCTTCAACGAACAGGGACGTGCTGTAGCCGAAGCCGGCTTCGTCGGTGTCCCACTCCCATTCGTCTGTGTCAAAGTCCACAGCGAACCAGTCTTCTGGAACTTTTTCGGCGTCCGTGGTCCATTGCCACAGGACGGGATTGTTCTCGTTGGCACGCGGCAGGATGTAGTACTGCGCGCTAACGGTGTTCCACAACAAGCTGCCGGTAAACAGCAGCACGAGAGAAAGTAAAATTTTCTTCATTTACAGAAATGTTTTAGTTAGTAATTCAGTTTGTATTTAGTTTCGTTTTGGTTTTGAACGGTTTCTGTTTTTTGCGGATGCTTCCACACCACGCTTTGCAAAATTACCAACATTTCTGAATTTCAGCCGTACGAATATTTCAAAAAGAGGCGGAGTTTGACGTTTTTTATTACTTTTCGTCGGCTTCCTGTTCCGTCGGTATCTGCGCAATCGATTGTGCAAAGTTAGGAAATTGTTATATACGCACCAAGAAAAGAAGGAAGAATTTTTCTTTTCTTCTCAATTTTATCTTTTGGGACGTCTTTTTTTGTCAAGATTTTTACTCCAAAACTAGCTGTTTTGTAACGCGCTGATTTTCATTGGGCAAAAGGAAAGGCAAATTAGAAACGGCGTCTTGAAATTTCGAGACGCCGTTTCTGCGGCCCGAAACGCCGCTTTTGGGCGGCGAAAGTAGGCCTTGTTTAGTGAACTGTCAAAATTTTTACGCTTTTCCCGTCACGCCCGTCCCGGACCTCCTTGTAGTCCGGCTCACCAATCGAGGGCGTCGGCCAGGGTCGTCACCGAGGGCACGAGCATCATGCGTTCGTCGCTGCCTTCGCGGGCATATCCTCCGGCTTCGGCGGCTCCGAGCAGTTTCACCAGGCCGTCCCAGAAGTGATGCAGGTTGAGCAGGTAAAGGGGTTTGCCGTGTTCGCCGGCTTGTGACGCGGCCGCCACGCTGATGAGTTCGTCGAGGGTCCCTACGCCTCCGGGCATGGCTACGAACGCGTCGGCCAGTTTCATCATCAGCGATTTGCGTTCGGCAAGGTCGGCACACGGCACGCATTCGTCCAACAGGGTGCTTGCGAACCCGCGGTCGATCATGTATCGTGGCACCACGCCCACGACGCGTCCGCCGTTGGCTTTGACGTGCTGCGCCGTCACTTCCATGAGTCCTTTGTTCACACCGCCGTAGAGCAACGTGTGGCCTCCCCGGCCGATGCGCTGTCCCAGTTCGGCGGCTGCCGCCACGACATCGGACGGCAATGTGTCGGATGAGGAGCAGAAAAGGGCGACAATCATTTGACAGCGATGCATTCTATCTCCACACGGGCGCCCTTGGGGAGGGTTTTCACGGCAAAAGCCGAACGGGCGGGATAGGGAGCGGTGAAAAACTCGGCGTATACGGCGTTCATCTCGGCAAAATCGGCCATGTCGGCCAGCATGACCGTGGTTTTGACCACGTGGCCCATGGTGAGGCCGGCTTCGGCGAGGATGGCGCGGATATTCGTGAGCGACTGGCGTGTCAGTTCGGCCACACCGCCTTCGGCCATTTGGCCCGTGGCGGGATCAATGGGCAGTTGGCCCGACACGTACACGGTGTCGCCGGCCTGTACGGCCTGGCTGTAAGGACCGATGGCGGCAGGGGCGGCCTCGGTGGCAATGGGGTGTTTCATAACTTGGGTCCGGTTCTTGGTTTTACGATGTGTCTGCAAATTTCGCCTTTTTCAACGAAAAGAGCAACGGATACGCCTATTTTTTATAATTTTGCAGCCGCAATGAGAGAATTTCACCAAACGACACTGGCCAATGGCCTTCGCATCATACAGGAACCCTGTCCCACGGGCGTGGTTTACTGCGGTCTCATCGTCGGGGCCGGCACACGCAACGAGGACGAAGCCGACTCCGGGTTGGCCCACTTCTGTGAGCACACCACGTTCAAAGGCACCGTGCGCCGTCGCGCCTGCCACATCCGCAACGGACTGGAACGCGTGGGCGGCGATCTGAACGCCTATACCAACAAGGAGGAAACGGCCTACTATGCCACGGTGCAGGAAGAGGATTTCCCGCGCGCCGTCGACCTGCTCTGCGACATCGTGTTCCACAGTACCTATCCCCAGCACGAACTGGACAAGGAGAAGGAAGTCATTATCGACGAAATAGACAGTTACCGCGACTCGCCCGCCGAGCTCATTTACGACGAGTTCGAGGCCATGCTCTTCCGGGGCCACGCCTTGGGGCGCGACATCCTGGGCCAGGCCGACCGCCTGCGCCAATACACCACCGGCGACGCCCTGCGCTTCACGAAGAAATACTATGTGCCCGGCAATGTGACGTTTTACGTGTTGGGCAATGTGCCTTTCGACCGTGTGGTGCGGTTGGCGGAAAAGGCCACGGCCGATGTGGCGGCCACTGTCGCCGAAGATGTGCCGCAACCGCTGCCCGACTATGTCCCAGAGTACCGTACGGCCCATCACGACACGCATCAGGCCCACGTCGTCATGGGCAACCGCTGCTACGGCCGCATGGACCCGCACCGCCAGGCGCTTTTTCTGTTGAGCAACCTGTTGGGAGGACCGGGCATGAACTCTCTGTTGAACGTAAGCCTGCGCGAGAAGCACGGACTGGTTTATACGGTGGACTGCTCGTCGTTCCACTACAGCGACTCGGGCGTCTGGAGCATTTACTTCGGCTGCGACGAGGACGACGTGGAGCGTTGCCGTTCGCTGGTGCTGCGCCAGTTGGCCCAACTGCGCGAAGAGCCGCTCAGCGCCGCCCGTCTCAAAGCGGCGAAGAAGCAGACGGTGGGACAGCTGTTGCTCAACTGCGATCACTTCAGCAGTTACGCCATCGCGATGGGAAAGGCTTTTGCGCGCTACGGCGAACACCGCGACGTGGACGACACTATCCGTAAAATCCGTGCGCTCACGGCCGAGGACCTCATGGACGTGGCGCGCGACATCTTCCGTGAAGACCGCCTCACGACCCTTATATATAAATGAGGACAAGAAAAAACGGCAGAAGCGGCGCTTCGGAATTCCGAGGCGCCGCTTCTGATTTTTGAAAAGCCGTTTCGTTTGGCCGAAGCCCCGCTTCTGTTTCCCCAGAACGCGGCACACTCCGATTTTAGGGAAAACGCACGGCTTTTTTCGTGCAAAATGGTTACCTTTGCGTCAAAATTGAAATTGCAGGTTTAGATATGGCACTGAAATGCGGTATTGTAGGACTGCCCAATGTGGGTAAGTCGACGTTGTTCAACTGTTTGAGTAATGCCAAGGCGCAGGCAGCAAACTTCCCGTTCTGCACCATTGAGCCAAACGTGGGCGTCATCACCGTGCCCGACGAGCGTCTGACGCGTCTGGCCGAACTGGTGCACCCCGGCCGTGTGGTTCCCGCCACATGCGAGATTGTGGACATCGCCGGACTGGTGAAAGGCGCCAGCAAGGGCGAGGGTCTGGGCAACAAGTTCCTGGGCAACATCCGCGAGACGGATGCCATCATCCACGTGCTGCGCTGCTTCGAAGACGACAACATCACCCATGTGGACGGCACCATCGACCCCATACGCGACAAGGAAATCATCGACACGGAACTGCAGCTGAAAGACCTGGAAACCATCGAAGGCCGTCTGGCCAAGCAGCAGAAAGCGGCTGCTGCGGGCAACAAGGAGGCAAAAATTGAAGTGGCTGTGCTCGAAGCCTACAAGGCCGTGCTCGACCAGGGCAAGAACGCCCGCGTGGTGACCTTCGAGACGAAAGACGAGCAGGACGCGGCGCGCAACCTGTTTTTGCTCACGGCCAAGCCGGTGCTCTATGTCTGCAACGTGAGCGAAGCCGAGGCCAAGTCGGGCAACGACTTCTCGCGGCGCATCGAACAGATGGCTGCAGAGGAAGGCGCAGAGGCAATGGTGATTGCCGCCAAAACAGAAGAAGACATCGCTGAACTGGAGTCTTACGAAGACAAGCAGATGTTCCTTGAAGAACTGGGCTTGGAGGAGAGCGGCGTGAACCGTCTCATCAAAAAGGCCTATGCACTGCTCAATCTGCAAACGTTCATCACTGCCGGCGAAATGGAAGTGAAGGCGTGGACCTACCGCAAAGGCTGGAAAGCACCGCAGTGTGCCGGAGTCATCCACACCGACTTCGAAAAGGGATTCATCCGCGCCGAAGTCATCAAATATGACGACTACATTCAGTATGGCAGCGAGAGCGCGGTGCGCGAAGCCGGCAAACTGAACGTGGAAGGCAAAGACTATGTGGTGCAGGACGGCGACATCATGCACTTCCGCTTTAATGTGTAACTGAAAAGTAAAAGGTTATGTTGGCTTTCATCAACTGGTCGCCCGACCCCGCGGTGTTCACCATCGGCAGTTATTCCGTGCGCTGGTATGCCCTCTGCTGGTGCTGCGCCCTGCTGCTGGCTTATTGGAACATGCACCGTCTTTACCGCGACCAGCGTATTCCTGAGGAAAAGTTTGAGCCCCTGTTTTTCTACTGTTTTGTGTTCCTCCTGCTGGGGGCGCGTCTGGGCCATTGCCTGTTCTACGAGCCGGTGTTCTACCTGAGCCATCCCGTGCAGATGCTGCTGCCCATCCGGCAGATGGCCGACGGTTCGTGGAAGATGGTGGGCTACGAAGGCTTGTCGAGCCACGGCGGTGTGTTCGGCCTTTTCGTGGCCATTTGGCTTTACTGCAAGAAGACCAAGGTAAACGTGATGCGTGTGCTCGACAACATGGGCGTGGCCACACCGCTGAGTGCCGCGTTCATCAGGCTGGGCAATCTCTTCAATTCCGAAATCGTGGGTTATCCCACCGACCTGCCCTGGGGCTTCGTGTTCCTGAACAACGGCGAGACGTTTCCCCGTCACCCGGCGCAGCTCTACGAGTCGCTATTCTATCTGTCGTTCTTCTTCGTGATGTTGGCCGTCTACCGCTATCAGAAGAAGCGCGTGGGCTCAGGTTTCTTCTTCGGACTCTGCCTGACGGTCATTTTCACGTTCCGCATTCTCATCGAATTCATCAAGGAAGATCAGGTGGACTTCGAAGCCGGCCAGTGGCTCAACATGGGCCAGATACTCAGCATTCCGCTGGTCTTCCTGGGACTTTATTGCCTGCTGGGAGGCAAGTGGTGCCGCCGCATTGCGGAGGGACAATTCCGAAACTGATCGCTGCAGAGCGTTCTGAAAACAGAAGCGGCGCCTCGAAAATTCGAGACGCCGCTTCGTCGGAACAAGGCGCCGCTTTTGGGCGCCGTCGTGTGTCATCTGAATTTATATGCCACCTGAAGCAGGAAAGCCACGTTCTTGGCTCCGCTGCGGCTGACGTTTGCCAATCCGAAATCGCCGGTAACGGCGGCGGCCCACTGACGGCCTATTTCGTATCCGATGGCTGCGGTCACTCCGGCATCGAAGCGCCGCATGTCGGGCTGGCTGAACGTGGGGTGTTCATAGTAGAAGCGGGCGGCACCAGTCTGCTCCGTGTCGCCGCTGGTTTTGGCCTTGCCGCCCACGCCCCAGGCCACATAAGGACCGGCGGAGAACGACAGATAGTGGACAGAAGCCAGAGGGACATAGTAGTTGATGAGCACAGGAATCTCCACATAGTTCGTGTTGCTGGTGACGTTCATGAAACCGGTCATGGGCTGGCCTTCCTCATCAAGCACCACCTGGCCGTCTTCGTCGTAAACGAGAACCTGTCGGTCGCGGTCTTTCCAGCCTTTTGCCATGTAGTAAACACCGGGCTCGACGGACCAGTATCCGCCTATCTCCACTTCATAACCGACGCCGAGTTTCAGCGCACCGATGTGGCGCGTCGAACCGCCGTAGTGGCTGGCCCAACCGCCGCCAATCTTTATCACGGGATGCTGGGCACACAAGAGCAGGGGCACTACCGTCCACACAAGTGTGATAAGCCAACGTTTCATTTCTTTTTGTTTTTCTTTGTCTTGGACCATGGGCCGTCGGACGTGTTGAACGAGTCAGACGAATTTTGGAAAAACTGCCGCCAGTCCACCTTGCCTTTGGGCGCGGCCTTGGGAGCTTTCGTCTTCTTTTCCTTGAAATCTTTTTTTGTCTTGAATTCCTTCGTTTTCTTGCCGCCTTCTCTTTGGTCGGCGCGCTCCACGGCAATGCGACGTCCTTCCTTGTCGCGGGCATTGCGCAGGGCACCTTCCACGATGTCGGCTACGCCTTCGGGAACTTCAAAGAACGAAAAGTTTTGCTTCAAGTCGATGCGGCCGATATCAACCGGGTCCATCGTGTAACGGTTGATGAGTCCGATGATTTCGCGGGCATAGAAATGATCGCGCTTGCCGGCACCGAAGAAGAAACGCACGTAACCTTTCTCTGCTTTGCCTGTTGCGCGGGACTTGGTGCCAGACTTGGCCACGCCGCCTTTGGATTTGCTTCCTCCCCGCTCTTGCTTTGAAGGCTCCTGGGGCTCTTCTATGCGGGGCTCGTTGGCATAGTAACTGAGGAAACGTCCGAAAGCCATGCTCACGAAACGTTTGATGACATCTTCCTTGTCCAGCCAGTCGAGCTTGCGGTAAATCTCAGGCAAGAACGGCGCAATGCGGTTCTCGTCCACTTCGGCGCGCTCCAGCTGGTCAATGACGCGATAAAGTTGCTTGGTACAGATTTCGTCAGGCGTGGGCAGCGGTTTTTTGACAAACGACTTGCCTATGGTTTTCTCGATGAGACGTATCTTTCCCTTTTCGCGAAGGTGAACAATGCTGATGCTCGTACCTTTCTTACCGGCCCGACCGGTACGGCCGCTGCGGTGGGTATAGTTTTCCACATCGTCGGGCAGACCATAGTTTATCACATGGGTCAGGTCTTCCACGTCCAGTCCGCGGGCGGCCACGTCGGTTGCTACGAGCAGTTGGGTGTGGTGTTGGCGGAACTTCTGCATGGTCAGGTCACGCTGGGCCTGGCTGAGGTCACCATGGAGCGATTCGGCGTTGTAACCGTCTTGTATCAGTTTGTCGGCCACTTCCTGCGTTTCCACACGGGTGCGGCAAAAGATGATGGCATAGATTTTCGGATAGAAGTCTACCACGCGTTTCAGGGCAAGGTATTTGTCGCTGGCACGCACCAGATAGTACTCGTGGTTCACAAACTCGGCGCCTTCGTTGCGTGAGCCCACCACGATTTCCTTGTGGTCGTGCAAATAGTTTTTGGCAATCTTCTCAATCTCCTTGCTCATGGTCGCCGAGAAGAGCAGCGTGTTGCGTTCCTGCGGCACACCTTCAAGAATTTGGTCGATGCTCTCCGAGAACCCCATGTTGAGCATTTCGTCGGCTTCGTCAAGCACCACGTTCTCCACCTGGTCCAGTCGGGCGGCCTTGCGTCCCATCAGGTCGATGAGACGTCCCGGGGTGGCCACAATGATTTGTGCCCCGCGCTTCAACGCCCGTATCTGGCTTTCTATGTTGGCTCCGCCGTAGACGGGCACCACGCTGAGTCCTTCGATGTAGCGGGAAAAGTCCTTCACGTCGCCCGCTATCTGGAGACAAAGTTCACGTGTGGGACAGAGAATGACCGCTTGTGTCGTCCGGTCGTCGGGATTGATTTTTTGGATGATGGGAATGCCATAGGCGGCCGTTTTGCCCGTTCCCGTCTGGGCCAAGGCGATTACGTCGTTGCCTTCGCCCAGCAAGTAGGGAATCACGGCTTCCTGCACAGGCATGGGGGATACAAAGCCCAGTTCCTCAATGGCGCGGCGCACCGGTGCCGATACGCCCAGTTCTTCAAACGTCATAAAAGCGAATTAGAATTTCTTCAATATCTTTTTCAGGACAGGCGTCAGACCGTCGGCTTCGTTTCTCATGGCGATGTCGTTGGGATGCACCACGTCAACAATGCCATCGGGGTCGTAGTTCAACTGGGCTGACGTCACATAGAACAGATTCTTCACCTTTTCACCGCGCAATTCTTTATAGGCTGCGGTCAGTGCACGGTTGGTCATGCGGTAACTGTCGTGGCGTTCCCTGTTGGTCTTGTCGCTGCTGTAGCCCGGATGCTCCACCAGCACGATAGGGACGTTGTTCGTCTTGCGGAGGCGGTGTACGGCATAAACCACACGGTTCTTTATCGTATCTTCCGTGCAGTGGTCGAGGTTGGGCAGGTTATCAAGTACATAGACGCGGGCATTGATGGCCGCCAGTTGGGCAATCATCTCCGGTTCCATGATGCCGTTGCCCGAGAAACCGAGGTTGATAACAGGCACATGCAGACGGCGGTTCAGTACATTGGTCCAAGCGTTGCCGGGACGTGAAGAGCAGGCGCCCTGGGTGCACGACGTGCCATAAACCACAACGGGCCGGTTTTTAGGGTCCGAAGGTATGAACGCGAAGGTGCAGCCTTCGTCCACGCCCACTTCCAGCCACTTCACACCGTTGTAGAGCGGCAGGTAGAGCACATATTCCGCATCGCCCGACATCAGTTGCAAGTCGTTCTTGTATGTGTAGCGTGCCGTGTCGGCAAAGCGGTAGGTTCCGGCGCAGAAGTCGTGCGAGCCGTCGGCATTGACGCGGTAGAGGTCCAGTCCCGACACGCCGGTTGTCGGCATGTGGGGCATGTTCCATCCGCCTGTCACGCCGTAGCGCACGATGATGTCTTTGGCATCGGTGCGGAAGCGCAGGGCCAGTCCGGCCGAGTGTCCCGAAAGACTCCACACGGGTTTGCGTACGATGGCTTCGGCATTGGCAGGCAGGCGGCGGTAGTTGCCTTCGTTAAAGCCTTGGTTATGTACATTGTTCACACCCGGCAGTTTTTCTGTCTGCGGGTTGTGCCACACTTTCTCAGCGTGCATACTCAGAGAGAGCGCACAGGCGGCAAGTAAAAGATTCAATGCTTTCATTATTCTTGTTTTTTAGAGCTTCGTTATAAACGGGTGATGATTTCACAGATGGAGTCCTGAATGTCGTGTGCCCACGACTGCGAACGGATGCCCTGGTTCATGATGCAGAAGCAGAGGCGGTGTCCGTTGGGTGCCGTGGCGTAGCCGGCCAGTGTGCTCACGCTGTTCAGGGTCCCCGTCTTGGCCTGCACGTTGCCTTGTGCCGTGGTTCCCTTCATGCGGTTTTTCAGTGTGCCGTCTTCTCCGGCAATGGGCAGGGCCGTCACCAAGTGGGCGTAGATATCCTCGTGTGCCCAGACGTAGCGCAGCAGGGTCACAATTTCGTGCGGCGTGGCGTAATTGTAGAGCGACAGTCCCGAGCCGTCGGCCACGTTGTAGTCGTCGGGATTAAGCCCCATCTCGCGTTGCAGCTCCTCCACCTTCGCTGCCGATAGCCGCGCCGAGGGATAGACCTGTCCTTCCTGTGCGCCCAGTTGGTAGAAGATGGATTCGGCGTAGAGGTTGTCGCTTTGCTTCAGTGTGCGCACCAGCACCTGGTCCACCGTGTGGCTGCGTTCGTCAAGCAACGTCACACTGTCCAGCGGCACTTCCCTGTATGTGTAGTCGCCAGGGTGACTGATGCCATAGGCGTCGAGTTTCTCGTAGAATTTTTTCATGAAGACGTCGCGGCCGTTGTAGAGCAGGGGCGTGAGGGTCTTTTCCTCGTCGTCCCAGCACCAGCCCTTGCCCCACTTGAGGGTGTCCTTCAGCGACACGTCGGCAAACACACGTCCGTCGATGAACTTCAGTCCGCCGCGCGACAGGGCGCCTACGAACGACTCCATGTCGTCGGCTCCGAAGCGCGGGTCGAAGCCGCCCACCACATACACGTCGCCCCGCAACACGCTGTCTTTGTCAGTCTGCGCCGTGGCGTAGAGCCGCGTGCGGAACTGGTAGGCCGCGCCCAGATTTTTCAGTGCCGTCACCGAGGTGAGCAGTTTCTGCACACTGGCCGGGCGCATCAGCTGGCGGCTGTTCTTCTCATATATCAGCGAGTCCGTCGTCAGGTCCCACACCATGAGTCCCAGCAGTGAACGCTGGAACATCTCGTCACCGGCCACGGCGTCGAGCGCCGCCGCCACGTTCTGGGGCCAGGGCAACTGCACCGCCGGGCGCAGCGTGTCGCCTGTGGCGGCATCGATATAGATGGTGTCGCACGT
>JAEEGL011380950.1_pt1 | contig 13374 bp, 2 predicted proteins | sample 9134231 | NCBI WGS metagenome assembly JAEEGL01 (sample SAMN16246548, study PRJNA631951) | gut metagenome | biome: gut microbiome; feature: rumen; material: fiber-attached | host: Bos | place: Iran: Karaj | collected 2018-10 | reverse complement strand
GCCATTGCCTGGTGTAAACATGTTGAGCGTGCCTTCCCACGTTCCATCTGCAAATTCCGCAAAACCAGTTTGTGAGGTAATATAATCACCCTCTTCAGCAGATGTCAAAGCATCAATCGGAGCTTTCTCCTTGAAGGGGAAAGGTATCCAGTTCCAGCCTTTGCGCAAGTTGATGGGTTGGGCTATCACATCGTATAGATGACCACGGAAAGAGTTTGTGAAGCGGCTGTTAGCTTCTATTTTGTAAGCCTGTCCTGCCGTCATTTCAGTAATATTACCTACCATTCCGAATTCTGGATCATTAATCAACTCTCCTGTCTGGCTAATAATACGATTAGCGTAATGGTTCATTCCTGACATGGTCAAAGGCTCACCAAGATAGGTCGATATCCAATTCCAACCTTTGGAGAAGGTTATACTTTGTCGATAGTATTCCTGTATGAAACTCACGTCGATGTCAAGTGCATTGTCAGCAGTTACAGTCAACTTATTACCACCACCCTCAACAGCCTTGCCATTGACAGACCATCCTTTCAACATAAAATCCTCGTCTGGAACTGCGGTAATACTGATTTCGGTGCCATAGTCATATATGCCAGTTCCTGCACCTTCGACAGAACCTCCTGTACCATTAACGCTCACGTTGACCATATACTTCTTCTTTGTGAAGTTGGCCACGATGTTCATATCGCCTAATGCAGTTGTCTCAAACTCAGCGTCAGTTGACACCACTTCACCATTAAGTGTCCAGTTGGCAAACTCATAACCTGTAGCTGGTTCAGCAACCAAAGTAACTGTTGAACCATATCTGGCCGTATTGGCCTCATCTTCGCTAACAGGAGCTGGGCCACGTGCATCAGCAGTTGCTGATGGTTTGCGCATCACAGAGCCCGAATTCTCAGGGTATGTTGATGTAAGCAACTGCACCAAGCCACCACGGAACAGAATCCAACCCACCTGCTTACCATTTTTACCTTGGAATCCCTCGGTGTCGGTAATATCGTTTGTCCGTACAGTCAGCGTATAGTAGCCGTTGCCCAGACTGGGGTTTATCTCGCTCATGTCAAGGGTGAACTTCTGGCTGTCCGTAGTAGAAATACCTATCTGGCTGGCATCCTGCTTAACACCTTGCACAGCAAAAGTGATATCATCGCCTGTGAACGTCGAAGCATCGATCTCCTTATTGAAGGATACGGTCAGCTCGTCAATAGGTTCTTCTGCTATATTACCTTCTTCGGGTATAGCCGTGATAGAAGAAACAGACAACACCACGTTCGGTGTGGGGTCAAACGTCAGGATATATGTCTCAGGCGTTGTGCCATTGAACTCATCGGCAAAATGAATCCGATATTCATATAGCGGATCTTTGCCATCACGCAGCGTCCTATCTGTCTGCCAGAAGTTTCGCAAGTTGATTTCCTTTCCATCACGCTGGCGAACAATACTTTTCAGTTCCGAGACACCATAGGTCGGATCCTTAATGCTGCCGTATGTCCATCCCGTTTCCGATGGCGTAACCGTCAAGCTGTATGTCGTTCTCGATGTCTTCAAAATCTGACTTGCAGCCGCCACGCTAACAGTCTTTGTCTCACCATTGGAGAGATAAAGCATATCGGGCATATCTTCAGAGTCCGTGATGTCGTTAACCAAGAATCCCACCATCTTTTTGCTGTCCGTGGACAAATCAAGGCTACGAATCAGCTCGTGAATAGTCACATCGCTAAGCAGCGAAAGGTCTTCGTTGCCAAAGCTGGTGATGTGATTGGCTTGCACATCATAAGCTGTAAAGTGACCAAGCAGCGGACTTATCAGCCACCACTGGGCATACGTCTGAGAATGGGCGGGAATTATGCCGAAGTCATTGGCAATGCTTTGACCAAACGATAAGGCGGCGTCACCACCGTTCACCTGTGAGCTGATAAGTTCAAAGTCAATGTACACCCCCTTTTCATTATCAATGATTTCGGGCTGTTGTGTTACCATCCTAACGTTGGTGGCGTCACCATTACCTTTGTTGTTTATAAGGACAGCAAACTCGGCAGGCTTCATAGGCTCAATCACATCAAGCGTTAATGCGTCATCTCCATAGACATCACGCTGCATAAAGTAGGTTAAGTCGAATTCTGGCGAGGGCTTCACCGTCAGCGTGACAGGATAAAGCTCGCGAGTCACCTCCAACCCAGTAAATGGGTCGATATAACTTAGCGTACCGCCAAACGACCAATCCACAGGTTCGTCGGGAGCAGCATACTTTGTCGGGATGAACAAGATTGTAGCCGTGCCCGTGGAGTTGGCTTCCAATGTCCATCCACTACCAAGGTCAAGATTACCAGCGAATGTGTCAAGAGACTCGGCATTGATTTGGAACTCATGAGAAGTGGCAACTTTTCCTGTTTGAGGATTGGTTACTTTAAGATTAAGTGTCAAATTCTCCATCGGTAAACTATCATGGCCATTGAACACAATTAGTGAGCCTTGGAAGGCTTGACGAGTCATAGTCATATTCTGCTTGAACTGCAAAGTTATTGAAGCACATATAGAGGAGGATTTCATTTCCTCGAAATGCTTCACGTATGTATCATAAGCCTCAATATACTCGTCTGTTAAAGAGTTATATCCCTTGCTTATCGAACTGTTGTTCATTTGCAGGAATTTCCTTAGTAATCTTTCATAGTCTTCTGCCGTCGGGCCGTCACTTTCACCAACAACAATATGGTTTACATAAGCCCACATCTGGGTAAGAGACACCGATTCCGGTTTTCTTTCCATAAGTTCCTCCTCTGAAGGCATATACCCTTGTGGCAGTCCACAGACATACTTTACAAAAGCAGCCTTTTCGTCGTCCATTTCGTCAAACCAAATGCTATCACCAAAAGCATAGGTCAAAAGTGTGTCAGCTATGGCAAGCTGTTCAAGGTATTCCCATGCTACTGCATCGTAAACTTCAACCCAAGAGTGTGTGGAGGCTTTGCGTGGAGCAACTTTCCGAGACTGGCTCTGGTTATTTTTTTCAATGTCTTTACAAGCGGTAACCGTTTTGTATATGCCTTTAGCAATACTATAGAATTTGCCACCGCCAGGTTTTTTTTTATTAAGAATCCCCTCCCCTCCAGGCAGTTTGTAGTCAAGATATCCTCCGATACCGTTATCGACGATACTCTCACCTATCTTCCCTGCATAAAAGCTAGCACCAGGATCCTTGCCTTCGTCTCGACTTTTTTGAGCTGCTTCTGCTGTGTTACCAAAAGCATCATTAAGCGGTCCCATCCACGTTATGCCAAGTCCTGCATTAATAACAGCTTCTGCTCTTGCTGCATCGCAATGGTCACAAATATCAAGTACTTTTTTATGTCCATAGTTGGTAGATTTATGTCCGCCGCCGCCACCGCCGCCGCCAGGACTACCTAGGCCACCGCCGCCGCCAAAAAGATCACTGAAGAAACGTAACATAGCCGATAATCCACATAGTTTCATAGCCATGCGCTCAGCTGCTTTGTTGTTTTTCAAATCTTCCCCACAGAAAGCTTTATAGCGTGCGCCCAACCCCGCCATACAATTTTTATAATTTGATATCATATTGTATGCTGCATCTTCCTTAGCATCCTTAAACGGACGTGAACCTGCAATAGACTCATCAGCAATACGAGTAATCAAAACAGGTACGGAAACCATCTGTTGCGGACCAAGTTGGAAAGGATCAGTATAGGCTAAAGCCTCAAATTTCCATTCTGTCATATCATTAGGAAGGTCCAATTCCACTTCCTCTGCAGTGATAAGACCTACATTAGTAAGTAACATGTTTACAATGACAGCATCTCCCACGGCCATATTGTCTCCATCTATACTTTTAGGAAGTGTTACCTTCACGACAGGCATGGGCACATTGGTCTCATACTGTACAGTTGTCACTATCTCATAATCATCCTCAACTTCCGTTTCCTTCACCGCCCATTGGATGGTGATTGGCTGATAGCTTATGTTAACGACAAGATGTTCGGTTGTACTGGGATTCACATTACAATAATTAGTATATTGTTCGTGCTTGTCGGCAGATACCGAGACTTCATAATATCCTTCAGGTAGTTCGATGTTGAAGATACCATTATTATCAGTGGTTCCTCTTGCCAACTCAATGCCCGTATAGGGATGACTCACCACAACCTCAGCACCAGACACATGGGGAGCCTCGTCTGTATAATAAGTATATTCATCACACACATCGATTCGAAGGGTTCCCTTTTCTTCCGATACCATCTCAACACTATAGTCAATTGTGAAGCCGTCACCATTTTCACAATTCACGCCAATAGTACCAGTGACTGGCACATTGAGCTGCATCTTGTCATTAGTCATCATACGCAATACAACTATTACAGTATCGTTTTGTCCAATTGAGGGAACGGTTGCACCCGATTCACAGGTCATAAACTCAGGTAAAGCAAGTGTTATGTCACCAGACTCAGCTTTACCCGTATTAACAATCATTAAGGGATAATCGCGTGTTGTACCCTTGGTTATCGTGGTATTGAGCCGTTTCACATCAGTCACAAGTTGTGTATGTTGGTTATAACAATAGAAATAAAGCGTGACATCCTGTGTAACACCTTCTGCAGTAGTGATGCGAGCCTTCACTTCATCCCATTTCCGTTCGGGACTTGCTTCAGTTCCTTTCAGTGAATAACTCAAATTAATTGTCGAACCACCACTGATGTTTGTAGGTATCTGGACGGAAGCCTCGCAGTTGTCTGGTTGCGAGAGTATTTCTGCTTTAACTCCAGAGAGCGCCAGCATACTTGGATTGATAAAATCAACCTGACCATTCATCGTTTCACCTTTGGCAACTTCACAGGTAATATAATTAGTATCAGTGCGGCGCAGTCCATAGACATCGAAAGCGCATATACCTGTCGTTGCTCCCTCATCATGATAGCAAGCACCTACAACAAAGTTACCTGATTGTAAGGCATAGAGTTGCCACTCATAAGTGAAAGCACCATTTTTATCAGTCTTGACGGTCTGCACTTGGCGTGCGCCCTCGTTGATGATATAGAGGTCAATATCGGTCTCCGCAATGCCGCTGCCTGTGAGCTGACCAGTGATAATCACTTTATCACCCTGCTTATAGATAGTTTTGTCAGTGTTTATTGCCACTGAAAAAGGTGATACAGTGGCAATTGCCACATCCTCAGACGTATTGTTATTGTACGCTAATTCCTGAACAGTATTAGACGGATTCACGACAGCATAATAATTGTGAGTGTCAACAGTAGTGGGCAGGGTGATGGTCTTGACTACAGATGTTGATTCTCCCACCACAACAGCCTCACTGGTATAAATGGTACCGACGGCGTTGTCGTCTCCACGACGGTATATTTTCACAGCAACCTCAGCTGGCAATTCAGCAGCACCTTCATTGGTCACAACAATCTTCAGCTTTGTTTTCGCACCGACCTCTGCTTCCTCTGTGTCAGCGATGATACTGCTGATGCGGGCATCAGGCAAGGTCTGGTCGGTAACCATCAGGAAGCAGGTACCAGAACTATAGCCATTTGCTGCTACTGTAAACACAACGGTGTGGGTGTCTCCGCTCACATTGTTGGAAGCAGATGTAACCTCTACAGTTGTCGACTTCTGACCAGCTGGAATGACAACTGTATGGTTGTAAGAAAGGTTATCATCGTAGTCACTTGACAATGTAACCGTAAGTGCATTACCTGTCGCTGTATTACGAGATATTGTCAACTCCGTTTTACCACCTTCCTTCACCGTTCCAAGAGAAGACGTGAGGGCGAGAGCCTGACCATCATCATCCAAGACTTGCAACTGTGCTGTCACGCTACCTGCAGACTCACCAGCGGCACTACAACTACACGACGACAGCCAAACAGATGCTGTAATGGTATATGTCCTATTACCGTCCACCTGTGCATTGTCCACAGGGCCAAAATTGAAGTGAACTTCCTCCACGCCCTTGTCAAGCACGAGAGTACGGTTGCCAAAATAAAGTTCACCGTCCGAATCGTCGGTCAACTTGACGGTAATCTTGCTATTAGTTTTGGTGATGCGGCGTAGCACAGCTGCCACTGCCACTACTCCGGCACTCTCCTGTACGGAGGTCGGTGTGAGTTGCAACTCAAGCACTGGCATATCGTCATCCTCAAGCACCACAATGGTTTCACCCTTGTTGTAGCGAGAAGCCGACGCTGTGAATGCATTTGACAGTGCTTCGCTGGGCACGTCGTCATCCTTTGCTGTCACATCAACCGTTACAGATGTCTCGCCTGCGGGTATCGTTACCGTCTGTGGGAACGAGAATCGCTTGGCGTTCTCACTGGTGAGCGTCACAGTGATGGGCTGTGCCGAGACTCTTGTGGTGGTAACAGTGAGTTGGAATGTCTCGCCCTCTGTCAATACCGATTTGGAGGCTGTCAACGTCAGGTCTGGCAGTTCGTCATCCTCAATGATGAGACGGCCTGTTACGGGGGCGTATGTACTGGCCGTATTGATGGGTTCCACCTTCAGATTGATGATGCGGTCATCGTCCAAAACAGTATTATTAGTGATGTCCAAATAGAGTATCGCAGCCGACTCCCTTTCCATAATATTGATGATTTCGGGCAGGACAATGCGGGGATCAGTGCAAGGCTCCCCCTTGCTGTTGGTAGCAGTCACTTTGAAACTCTGCGTCTCACTCCAGCTGCCACTGCGAGTCAGTTTGATGGTGACTCGTTTCCAATAGCTGTCTTCACCAATGCTGTCAGGGGAAATCTCCAACGTCAGTTTCTTGGTAACCATCAGATTGTTGACACTCTTGGCAGTGTTGTTGTCGCGCAATGTCAGGTCCTCGCCGGCATTGGCATCGGGAACAATGGTGACCTGTACCCGCGTGATGCCGTCGATGGTTAGCAGCTGTGGCAACGCAATTTGAACGGAACGACTCACTTCGCTCTCAGCAGCTATCTGACCATCGAAGTGAGTGGTTGCCACCAACTTAGTGAAAGTCCCAGCAGCGTTTACAAGCTCAATCCTCTCGCTCCAGCCACTTCCCTCCTCTGTAGCGGCCTTACCGATGTTCTTCACCTTCCAAACCACGTCAAGCGTACCTCCAGGCCCCACTTCGTCTTGTGTGAAAGTGATGTCAGACGGCTGTAGGTCGGGACGCGGAATCTCCTTGATGGTGATAGTGCCGTTTTCTGTACTGGTCATCACATTGTTCATCTGCGGATCACTAAGCGTCACATTGCTCAGTCTGACAGTTAATTGCGTGTCATCAGCCAGTTCACCAGTTGTCAGCTTCAGTGTAAGCAACGCTCCGCTATTGCCGTGGAAAAGCGTGTTGTCGTCACTGTAAACGATAACACGATATTTCTTGTAGTAATTATATTTACCATCGACATAAGTATAGTAATTACCATCTGTCCCCATATTACGTGTAGTAACTTGGTGGTTGGCTGTACGAGTCTTCGAAAGGTTTGCTATCACATTGCCATCGGTGTCAGTCGCCAACTCGTAAGGTACGCTGATGTCGAACTGTACACCTGCTATGTCGCTTGTGTTCTCCATCACAATAGGCAGCAAGAGCGCCTTACCAGCTGGACTTACCACTGACTCAACACGCAGCACGTTGGTCTGTGCTTGAATCATTGACACGAGGCACAACAACGTAGCTAATAATGATTTTCTCAAGTATCTCATAGTCTTTTCCTTTTTATTTTCTTACCTTAAATTGCTTTCCATTTAACTTGACGATGTAGATGCCTGCGGGCAGGCTGTTCCAATCGCCAACGCGACGGCCACTAAGATCGTAGACTGGTGTTGTCTGCAGGCGCAGGTCATCGGACGACAATTCGTCGATAGAGGTCGTACTGTCGAAGCCGACAGGCAGGTGGGCGGCATTACTATCGACCAGCCGGGCGTCGGTAATGACAGCATTGGCAGGCAAACCGTTCAGCAACAGACTTTCGCCGGGAGCGAGGGTATTGCCCAATGGAGAATAGACAACGAGACGAACACCACCGTCAACATTGCGCATTGACACTGTGAAGCGGCTGCGCAGGTTCTGTGCAACTTGCAGTTGACTCTGGTGTACTCCACTAATGGTCAGCTGCAGGGCGGCCACTTCGTCAGCGTTAGCAAGTGTGACTTTGCTGCCGATCTTCATAATCAGGTTGCGGCAGTCGGCCTCCACCTTATTATAATTACGCGCAGGAGCTACTTCAGGCTCTTCATAGTCCAGAATGTAGTTCACATTACCTATGATGTCACTCACGTTGATTTTGCTGTCGCTGTTGGCATCGGCAGTGGTATAGTTGAACATCTGGTTATAAGGCTTACCATCGTTCAATGCATAGTAAACTACGCTTTGTAGGTCTGCCACGTCGACCGTCTGGTCGACATTCACGTCACCATCCTTCCAGTCTATATTGAAGATGAAGGTAATATAGTCATACGAGTTATCATAATAATTGTAATTTTGATAACCATAAGAATAAACCGTTAGTTTTCCTTTTGGAGCATGGAATGTATTTGAACCGCCAATGTCCCATAGGTTGTTGCTGTTTTTGTAAATCTCAGTGCTGCTTGTGTTAAGACTGCTGCCCAATTTGTATAGACGATACATACTGGAGAAAGTATAGTTATAGTCTCCGTAGTTATGTCGATAGGTCTGGAAGCTGATGTCGCTGCCCAAACTGACTGGTGTACCCAGTGTTAAATTAACAACGACATCTTCTTTCAGTTCTTCAGGTACATTGACTTCTTTCGTTTTATAATCGACAAACTGAAAGCCCCTTTGAAACGCATTATCTTTTAGTTTGTCGTGAGGAATGGCCTGAGAAATCTTGGTCAACCAGTTATAGCGAACATTGAGGCCTGTCAGGTTCGTCAACTTCGAGACGAAGGGATAGAGGTCGCCTTTCAGATGGTTGCCCTCCATATTCAATGTCTCCAAAACCGTGTTCTCGCTGTCAATCAACGTGTCAACCTTGGCTTCAATCACATTGTGGCTTAGGTTGAGTGTCTTCAGTTTTGACAATCCGAAAACCGACTTGGGAAGCTGGCCCACCAATCCTCGTCCATTCAAATCAATGTCGGTAATGTAAAACAACTCGTCGTTTTCTGGGGCTACCTCTGTCTTAACCCCCGGCCATTTACCGTTAGAGTGGTTTTGCTTGCTTACATCCCAAGGTTTGGTCCAAGCAGTTCCATCCAAGTTGTTATAGATGTCCTTTAGGACAGCATAATCAGCATTGTTCAGCATCTCGCTGCTCTCAAAGCCCCGAATCTCCTTGAATTCCTTCCATATATCTGTAGCCTTATAGATATCCACCTGACCCTCAGGAACCTCAAGCACACAGTTGGTGCGATATGGCGCATTATACCCCCAACCGTTGCCCGTCCAGATTGAAGACGTGGTGATGGCAGGGGGAGTTCCGGCATAAATGCGAAGCAGCTTCAGACTATCACAACCAACAAAATAATCAAAATTGCTATTGTTGGTATAGTCCTGTTTGCGCCCTAAAAAAGCTTCCTTCAGTTGCTTACAACCACCGACGAAATATCTTCCTACGGAAACCACATTCTTAGGTACTTCAATCTTGGCAAGTTGCGTATTGTAAAAAGCATAAGCCCCGATGACTTGTAGCGATTTTGGTAGTGATATTTCTGTCAGAGCACTACCACAGAAAGCATAATCTCCTATCTCCTGGAGTGCTGAAGGAAAGATGATGGTCTGTAGCGCAGATGTTCCGTAAAAAGTGTAATTAGGAATCTTTGTCATCTCCTGCGGTAGACTGACAGTAGCCAGATTTTTACAATTATAGAATACTTCTCCATTGAATTTTTCGATGGGTTTTAAAATAACGATGCCTGTGATACCGCTTCCATAAAAAGCTTCATAGCCTAATGACGTTACCGTCTCTGGAATTGTCAGGTTGACGCTCATTGCTTTGGTGTTATAGAAAGCATATCCTCCTATACTGGTAAGTGCGGCTGGCAGTGCGGTAAGAACCAAGCTTTCACAATTGTAGAATGCGTAATAGGAAATAACTGTAATGTGGTCGTTCAACTCTATGGTCGGCAGGACCCTACAGTTTGCGAAAGCATTCTCTCCAATGCTTGTAATACCGTCGTGCATAGTGACATTGGTCAGCTTCGCACAGCCTTGGAAGGTGTTATTGGGCACACTGCTAATACCAGTAGGAACATTGACACTCACCAACGACGTGCAACCACTGAACACAGAAGTGCCCATTGACGTGATGGTATTAGGCAGTTCCACTGAGACGAGTGCTGTATTGTAGAAAGCACTGCCATCTATCTTGGTAAGTGTCGTCTGGTTCAAGTTCTCCACTGTGGCTAATTGATTACAACCATAAAAAGCTCCATAGCCAATCTGGGAAGTGCCGTCGGCTAAAGCTACGCTCTTCAAGGAGGAGCATCCGTAGAGCACAGATTCTGGCACCTGTCTAATGTTGGCGGGGAAGGTGAACTGTTTCAAGGCACGACAATTGTAGAAGGTGTAAGTGCCAAGTGATGTCAGGCCTTGTGGCAATGTCACATCCCCTAATTTTATGCAGCCAGAGAAGGCACTATTACCAATTGTCTCCAATTGCGTTGGTGTATTGACGGTTTGCAGGTTGTCACAATCATAAAAGGCATATTTGCCAATATAAGTGATGTCATCAGGCAGCGTGAGTGTGGTCAGGCTATCACAGTTGTAGAAGGTGTAATCTTCAATGCGTGTCACTCCATTTGGTATGGCCTGCATTTTGAGGACTGTATTGTTATAGAAAGCATACTTTCCTATGGTGGTTACGTTGGTGGGGATATCAGCCTTGACCAACTTGGAAGCATAGCAAAAGGCGTATTCACCAATGCTCATCAATGCGGTAGGCATGTCTACCTGTATCAACTTGGAGTATGTATTAGGGTTGGACACGGCATAGTTGCCTATGGCCGTTACTCCGTCTGGCAGTGAGAGCCGCTTTAAATTGGGCATATTGTAGAACATATACTGTCCTATGACATTTTCTTCTGTAGCGTAGTGGTAGTTTGTCTCTCTGGAAGGCTTGTGGTTGCTGACAGTGTAGCGGTAGTATTCCTCGCCACCTTCCACAATTCGGGCATCCTTCAAGTTAAGATCCTCCAAGTAAGGCATCAGCTCGTGAATCTGGTTAATGTCGGTTCCGTTGATGGGACCAGTGACTGTCAGGCTTAAAGCATTGACGGCCACTTCTGCAGGCACCTTTGTGGCCAACTGTCCACCCTCAGTGGTAACTACGTTGAACTCTGTTGTCGAGCCGATGGCGATGATGCGGTAATTCTTCGTGTAGCTGCTCGTTTTATAGGTCTCCACCATATCTGGATGCACATAGAGAATCATCGTGTTAGGCAAATCATACATACTGCATTGGAAAGGGAAATTCACGCCAGGAATGGTCATCTTCTCCATATTGCTACAGTTATAGAACAAATAGTAATCATTGGCAAAACCGTTGGTTGCCAAACCTGTACCGAAGGTTATTTCACGCAATTTGTTGCATCCTTGGAATGCGCTACTTCCTATAGTCTGCACCGAGTTGGGTAGCGTCACTGTCTGTAAGTTATAACAGTATCCGAAACAGTAGTTAGGAATTGCAGCAATGACTGATTCATCATCGAACGTAACGGTTCTTAGCGAATCACATCCACTAAAAACATACGATTCCATCGAGACAATGCCCTTAGGCAGCGTGATGGTGCGCAGGGAGTCTATATTGGAGAAGGCGTACGACTTGATGACTTTCAAGTTGGTAGCCTTTGAGAAATCGATGTTTTTCAGTGCAGTACAATAGTAAAATGAGTAAGAACCCAAAGTGTCAAGTTTACTGTTCAGTGTGACGCTTTCCAGTTTTTGACACGCTCTGAAAGCATCGTTACTATTGCCTTGTCGACCACCCACACAAGTGATGTTTTGTCCAAACACAATGCTCACAATGTTGCTACGGTTGTTCACGTAACCACTGATGTACTTCACTTCGTGGCTTACGCCATTGGCGTCGGTCACTTCGTCGGCGATAATGATACGACCTGCCTTGTCGGCATCACTGGCATACGTCTTAATGCCATTGAAGGTAGCAGGTCCGTTGTCAGCATCATAACTGTAGGTTAGTTCATTGCCGTTGGAATCGGCAACAACAATTGTAGTCTGCGCTGTCGTATTGACAAAAGATCCTAATGCCATTAGAAGAAGCAACAAGAATGATAGCCAGCGAAGACTGATTTGATGGATGGCCTTTGTTTCCATAATGAAAATATTCTAGGTTGTTAGATAGTTATTATTCTTTGACCTTTTGTTCCCTCGCATATACAAAAAAAGGCGTAGGTGTCTGTTCTTCTGCCCATCCTGGCATAACAGGCTCTCGCATTGCCCAACTCACACAGGATAGACAACGCAGTTAGCCCACGCCAGTAGGTACATATAGGTATATATACAACCTACCACGTAGACGTTTCATTGTCATCTGCCTGTTGTGAGTTAAACGGATTTGCGAGATTCGTTATGCACAACGACAGACGTCCGAAAACGTCTTTCTCATATATAAGGCCGCCCGCCACCCCTCTCAGGGCTTTGTGGCGACGGTGCAAAGATAAAGAAAAAAATCCGAACCGCCAAGCGATTCGGAAATTATTTTTCCACATACCAAGAGCCTGCGCCATAACGGCAGCAAACTCACATTATTACTATAGATTCTCAACATCTTGAATAGACAGACCTGTATAAAGGCTAATCTGTTCTGCCGGAACATTGTTATCCTTCATCATGCGGGCAACTTCTTGTTTACCTTCGGCTTTTCCCTCGGCTCTTCCTTTCTCCTCACCTTCCAGGTATTGGCCTTCCATCACAACAAGTGTATCCCTGTATTGACGCAGACTCTCGTCATAGAGTTGACGTTCCTGTTTGCTCAGGAAGATGCGTTTGAAGCCTACGTCCGTAAACGGATTGATGAACTTGCTCATACCTTATTTGTTTCATTGAAAGTGACGGTGCAAAGATACGAATAAGTGAGCAAAGAACAAAATATAATAGGAACTATTTTCATTTTTTCTTTCGAACGCAAGTTGGGCTGAATCTGAAGAAGGAGAAGAGTATTATCAGATGATGAAGCATATTTTCTTAAAACTTTTGGTTTTTTGTACTAATCTTCGTAACTTTGCACCCATACAATACATATTCAGCATGGAGGATATACGCATTGACTGTAATTGGGCAATCGTGGATGTTGAAGTTAGCCTGAGCGACCATAAGATTCATGATATCGGAGCTTTACGATATGATGGTGCTGTCTATCATGGTTGCTTAAAGGGGGATTTGACGGACTTCCTCCAAAAAGT
>JAEEGL011080107.1_pt1 | contig 13374 bp, 11 predicted proteins | sample 9134231 | NCBI WGS metagenome assembly JAEEGL01 (sample SAMN16246548, study PRJNA631951) | gut metagenome | biome: gut microbiome; feature: rumen; material: fiber-attached | host: Bos | place: Iran: Karaj | collected 2018-10 | reverse complement strand
GTAAGATCGCTATTGCCCTTTATTATCTCGGCAAGCTTTGCATCAGCCGTATCATCATCCGATAACAATACGAGGAGGTCCGCCGCATTTATCTTTTCCATGTTCGTGTCAACGACCGCGCCGGTTCCCGTCCGAAACGAGGCCATGATGAAGCTCAGTGCCGATGCCAAAAGGGTCAGTCTGAAGAAAGTCATCATGTCGCCCTTCTGCTTCTTTATGTTGTTTTTGGCCATGAAGAAATAACGATACATCTTACCACCCCATGTCCTGAAGGAACGATTTGAGTTTTGCGTGACGCTCTTTTGCTTCTTTCAGATCGGGATTGCTCTCATCCTTGTAATCGCCAAGATACGGTCCGAGTTCCACCTCGTCCGATATGACACCGTCCGCCAGATAGATTATCCTGTTGCCGCGTTCCGCAGCCGCGAGCGTATGCGTGACCATGACGATGCTCTGTCCCCCGGCATTAAGATCCGACATGATATTCAGTACGTTTTCCGTGTTCTGCGAATTGAGCGCTCCCGTAGGCTCGTCGGCAAAGAGCACCTCCGGGCTGTTTATGACCCCGCGCACCACGGCAACCCTTTGCTGCATACCGCCGGACATCTGCGTCGGAAATTTATCCCAGTCACCGTCTTCTATCTCGACGCGCTTTAGAAGCTCCTTTGCACGATCCGCAAGCTCACGTCTGTTTGAATGTTTCAAAAGACCGACGACCATTACGTTATCAAGCGCGCTCATGCTGTCGTTTAAGTAGTTCTGCTGAAATACAAAGCCCACATGGTCCCTGCGAAATCTCGCAAGCTGGTCATTGTTAAATCCGGTGATCCTTGTGGTCTCTCCGTCAGCACACTCATAAGTTATCGCTCCCATACTGGGTGTATCCATTCCCGAAAGTGCGTACAGAAGCGTACTTTTCCCCGATCCGGAGTTGCCCATTATTACCGTAAAATCACCCTGGTATATTTCCATGTCGAGGTTTTTAAGTACCTGCTGTTCAACACTGCCCGTGGTAAACGATTTACACAGATCCTTCGTAAATATGATCCGCTTCTTTTCCTGCACCGCTTCAGCCATTACTGCACCTTAACTTTCTGTCCGTCGGTAAGCTCGCTCGATTCATCCCAGCCTATGACCTCGCCTGCCTGCAATCCTTTTGTGATCTCAGCCATCTCGTCGTTTCTGACACCTACTTCAACGATTCGCTTCTCTGCCTTGTTCTCGTTTATCACAAATACGTAATCACCTGCGTCATCCGAGCAAATGGCATCCGTTGGAACAAGAAGCGCATAGGCGAGCATAGCCGTCTGTACCTTGCTCTTAGCTTCGATCCCGAGGATGATCGAATCGTCCGGCTCCTCGATCATAAGCTCTACCCTGATACCGGGTGTACTTCCGTCTTCGCTTGCCCTCTTTTCGATCCTCGATACATGGCATGCATAGTCTTTATTCTTTATATGTGCACCGGCGCTCTGGCCTTCTTCTATATTGATGATGTCATACTTGTTGACGTAGCAGACGACCGCCGTATCATCAAGTGATTCGATCTGCAGCAGTTCCTGTCCGGAACTTACAAGACTTCCTTCGGAGACCGAAAGCTTGGTGACAACACCGTCAAACTCCGCCCTGATGCCTTTAAGAGCCTCTTCGTAATCTTCAAGTTTCGACTCGTTTACAAGATCATCTGCAGCCTTTACCGCCTCGATCTGCTCCTTCGCTCCTTCTGTCTGAAGGTTTAACTGGGTAGCGGCCTTCTGGCTTTCCATGACCGACTTTTGCTCCTTGTATGAAGCCATCAGATAATTGAGGTAATTAAGTTCTTCCTGCTTTTTGACGATCTCAGGGTCATATTGTTGCTCATGCGTGTTTTTTGCGACCTCTTTCTGAAGGTTCTCTCTCGAGTTTTCAATCTCCCTTATCCGCTCTTCGGTGTTATCATCTATACCGGCAACGGTACATGCCAGATCGGCCTGAAGCTGGGCTCCTCTTGCGGAAAGCTCCGATTTTCTCCGGTCAAGTTCCTGCTGCGTCATTATGATGACCGCCTCCGTCGTAGCTATCTGCTGGTTAAGCTCTGCGATCGATCTTTTCGCCTCTCCGTACAGTCCTGCCACGCGTCCGCCCGACTGCTTCGAATCATCGTATCCGCCCTGATCCGCTTCTATATCAAGCTGTGTCAGCGTCCGGGCAAGTGTCAGGTCCTCAGCGTCATATGTCACCAGAAGGTCTCCCGCCTTTACAAAATCACCTTCCTTGACGTTAACGTTCCCGATCTTACCTCCGACACCGGCAAAGTATGTTTTTTCCTTAAGACTCTCAACCTTCCCGTTCAGCTCGAGTTCACAATCAAGCTGTCCCGTAGCGGCTGTCGCCGTCTTTATAGCCGTCCCCGCGGAAGCCGTTACGGATACTCCTCCGACAGCCGCCACAACCGCTAAGCACGTTCCGATCATAAGTTTCTTGTGTTTCATAATACTCATCATAATATACCTCGCTTCGTGCAATACTATATATCGTATAATATTGCTTGTCAAGATATATTATATTAAATCTATATTAAAAACAGATTAAAGCCCAAAAGACATAAAAAAGCCCCGGAAGTACCTAACTTCCGAGGCTTTTACAGGGGACGAGAGAATCGAACTCCCACCAAAGGTTTTGGAGACCCCTATCATACCATTTGACCAGTCCCCTATTGCACTAAGGAGGGGCCCTCAACGTGGGAGGATTCCTTATTGCACCGCGAGTGCCTATCGCCGAAGGCGATTCTGATGCACGAGCGTCCTCTACATTATCACTTCGCAGAGCTTATGTCAAGCACCTTAGAATCTCATGATGCCGATCGCACGGTTCTGCTCTTCCTCTTCACGTCTCTTCTGCATCATGATCTGATACTGATTCAGTGTTTCCTGTTTCTTCTGCTCACTGATCGCCTTTGCGATATCAAGGTCTTCGAGTCTTGAACGGGACGAGAGCGTATTCTCTACGGCGTAATCATTATATCTGATCGCAGACTCGAGAGCGTTCGTCTGAGCACCCATGCTGCTTCTTCTCTCTGATACCTTATCGATCGCATCCGTGATCTTACTGAGGTCAAAACTCTTTGTTACGTCGAATCCTTCGATACCGAGATCTGCCAGTGTTGAGCTGACCATCTGTATCTTCTGTCCGGTTCCGTCGGGCTTTGTTGCAAGATCAAGATCCGCCATACTGCCGTCAAGGATCTTCATCGTATTAAACTCTGTGTTCTTGCCGATCCCTTCGATATCCGTAAGGAGCTGGTCGATCTCCTTCTGGATGGCTCCGAGCTCCTCGCCCGTATTCAGGCCGCTGCTTGCTTTAACGCCAAGCTCATATATTCTCTGCAGATTGTCGGACATCTGGCCAAGCGCACCTTCAGCAACATTGAGAAGGCTGATGCCGTCTTTTGCATTGTTCGATCCGACATTAAGGCCGGTCTCCTGGCTCGTCATCTTCTGGGCAATGGTAAGTCCCGAAGCATCATCGGCAGCGGAATTGATCCTCTTGCCGCTCGCGATCTGCGAATACATCATATTGTTTTGAGAAGAAACACCACTGATACCTGCCATGATCACTCCTCCTTATCTGCTTCCTGTCACATAGGGGCGTGTTCGTAACGCCCATTGGGATTTTATTCTACCACCATTTCCCCGTAATATCAAGCATTTTCGCCATCGGCGGTCACATTCAGGGCCGCTTCGTCCGACCTTCTCAGAACTATCCTTATCCTCGTTCCGAGTTCTTCCCTCGATGTGATCTCAAAATGCCCCGAATGCTTGTCTATGATCCACTTTGCTATCGACAGTCCGAGTCCCGTTCCGCCGATCGTCCTGGCTTCATCCGAACGGTAGAATCTCTCAAACATATGCTCAACGTCTTTTTCCTTCATTCCTATACCGGTATCCTGTACCTGTATGTATATGTCGTTATCCGGAAGTATACCTACCGACAGTGTTATCTCATCTTTTGCGTTCGTATATTTCGCGGCATTGTCTGTGAGAATACGGACGGCCTGTTTGAGCATGCCCTCATCGGCCATGCAGTATACATGTTCCTCGGGTGCCGAAAATCTGTAAATATGATCTTCGTCGATCATAAGCGATTCCTCGTAAACACTCTGCATCATCTCGCAGATGTCGACCCGCTCCATATTAAGTACAGTCCTTCCGGCATCACCTCTTGCAAGGAACAGGAGTTGTTCCACAAGATGCTTCATGTGTGCCGACTCATTCTGTATGGCCGTTATCGACTCGTCAAGAACCTTCTCGTCTTCCCTTCCCCACCTGGCCAGCATATTTGCATAACCTTCTATAACGGCTATCGGGGTACGGAGCTCATGGGATGCATCGTTTACGAACCTCGCCTGCTGCCTGTTACTCTCCCTGATCCTTGTAAGCAAACTGTTCATGGCGCTCTCGATCCCCCGAAGATCTTCATCTCCGAACGATAACTTTGCCTCATCACCGGGTTCCAGGCTCGTGATTTTCTCCTCTATCAGATGGTATTTTTCTTCCGACAGATCTATTCTCGATATTTCCTGTGCGCGCTCCGCGATCTCATCGATCGGTGCCAGAACGCCTCTTATCCTGTGAAGATGTCCCGAATACGACAACAGATCCCAGAAAAGGTCAAACACAAAGACCGTTGTCGAAAAGCCTACGATCAATACCATCGGTGCATAGATCATCTCATCCACGATGATCTTTCCCGTTGCCTTTGCCGTTACGGTATAGTGAAGGGACTTGAGCATATTAAAAAATCGCGTGGGGGAATTAATGCTTCCTATGAACGGTGATACATTGATCGCACGATCACGTGCAAAAAAAGAAACCGAAGGCTCTGCCATATACTCTCTTGCCGCAAGCCATACGACCATCATAACGATCGCCAGCCAAAAGCAATGCCAGAAATGCATGCTTATCTTCATTCTGACACGCTGGCCCGCCAGACGCCGGCTTATCGAAGATACACGGCCCCTGACCGAATTATTCTGATTTGATGACATATCCTACACCTCTGACAGTCTCGATCATTTTTACATCGAAGACTTCGTCTATCTTGGTCCGTAAGAATCTGACATACACATCCACCACATTTGTCTCGCCGACATAATCATAGCCGCACACTTTTTCAAGAAGCGTATCTCTTGACAGGACTATATCCTGATTGGTCAGAAAGACCTTGAGCATTTCAAACTCCCTGTTCGTGAGCGTGATCTCTTTGCCGTCATATGTGACCCTGTGCTTTTTCTCATCAAGCACAAGACTCTTCCATCTGTATATTCCGTTTGCCGCATCGGCAGCCGCACTCTTGGCATCGGAAGAAGACCCTCCGTTGTCGCCCTCTCCTGCCTTGTGAAGTTTTAACGCAACCCTGACTCTTGCCAGAAGTTCTTCTATCGCAAACGGTTTGGTGATATAATCGACCGCACCCGCATCAAGTCCCGCAACCTTATCCATGACCGCATCCCTTGCGGTAAGAAGTATAACGGGTGCCGGCGGTGTTGTATGTTCGGATCCCGGATTGTTTATCCTACGTAAAACTTCCAGGCCGTTCAGGCCCGGAAGCATAATATCAAGCAATATCAGATCATAGTTATTGTTCACCGCAAGCTCCAGTGCCTCACGCCCGTCACCGCATTTCGTTACTTCATATCCTTCATGGACAAGCTCGAGCTCAACGAAACGTGCCAGTTTTTCTTCATCTTCCACGATCAAAATATGTGCCATTTAATGATCCTCCATGATATGTGATCACAGTTTGTTGTACTCTTCTTTTACCTTGTCGGCAGCCTCGGAAACTTTGTCACAGACATTGTTGGCAAGCTTCATCTCGTCAGCGCCCCTGAAGCTGTATTTGCATCCGAAGAAGAGTGCGACTACCATGACGACAAGAGTGATGTGCCATGTGAATGCAAGGATGAGGATGAATGCCCATATGGGAATGTTGACTATAACATCATCATTGCGCTCAACAACAAAATTGTTCTCACATGATTTGTGCCAGAGAGCCTTTACCTTATCGGTGAAAGCGTTACCGCGTTTTTCTTTCTTCTCGGGCTCATCAACAACCATAAGCTCGGCATCGTCTTTTGTGCTGTAAGTCTCCTTACGCTCCTCTGCCTTGCCCTGCTTCTCAAGTGCGATCATCGCATCGAGAAGATCCCAGTTTGCTTCTTCGAGTGCAGCCTTTGCTTCCTCAAAAGATACGTTTGCTTTTTCCCTTAACTTTTCAACCTTTTCAAAATTTTCCATTTTTAAATCCAACCTTTCGTAATATACCGTGTATGTTTTTGTGTCCCGGGTTTCTGATCTTTTGTTCCCCTCGAACAATGCACAGTATATAGAAAGATTCTTAAACGGTCTTTTAGGGATTATTAAAAAACCATTAAAACTTTATTTATCTTCTTCGGGCATTACGATCGCGATATGAACATCGTCAAGCTGCTTCTTGTCTACAGGCGACGGTGCCCCCATCATAACGTCCATTGCCATCTTATTCATCGGGAACGGAATGATCTCCCTGATGCTGTCCTCTCCCGCGATAAGCATGATCATACGGTCCACGCCCGGTGCGATACCAGCATGCGGCGGTGCTCCGTAGCAGAACGCATTGTACATCGCAGGGAACTTTGCCTTAACATCTTCTTCGCCCAGTCCCACAAGAGAGAATGCCTTTACCATTATCTCGGGATCGTGGTTTCTGACAGCGCCCGAAGAAAGCTCAACACCGTTACATACAAGGTCGTACTGATATGCAAGTATTGAAAGCGGATCATCATTCTCGAGTGCGCTCATACCGCCCTGCGGCATAGAGAACGGATTGTGGCAGAATTCCAGTTCGCCCGATTCCTCACCGATCTCATACATCGGGAAATCAACTATCCAGCAGAACTCATAGCAGTCTTTCTTCATATGTCCTTCCGAGGCTTCCCCAAGGAGTCTTCGAAGGACACCCGCACCCTTGAGCGCATCGCCGCGCTTTCCGGCACACAGTCCTACAAAATCACCCGCTTTGAGTGACATCTTCTCTATTACTTCCTGTTTCTTATCCTGAAGGAACTTTGCGATACCGCCAACGATCTCGCCGTTCTCATCGATCCTGAACCAGTATGATTTTTGCCCGCTGACAACTTCGGTGTCGGCAACAAGTTTATCGATGACCTTCCTTGTTCCGTTAAAACCGTCTACGACAACCGCCTTGACAACGACGCCGTCAAACGGTGCAAATCCGATACCCTGCATAAGATCGGAAACGTCCGTCAGTGTCAGGTCTATACGAAGGTCGGGTTTGTCCGTACCGTATGTTTCCATCGAATCAAGATAGGATATCCTCTTAAACGGGGCCGAGGATGCCGTGTTATATGTTCCGTATTTCGCAAAGATCGGAGGCAGAACATCCTCGATAACAGCGAACACGTCTTCCTGATCCGCAAATGCCATCTCCATGTCGAGCTGGTAAAACTCTCCGGGAGACCTGTCGGCCCTCGCATCCTCATCCCTGAAGCACGGTGCGATCTGGAAGTATCTGTCAAATCCGCTCGTCATGAGTATCTGCTTAAACTGCTGCGGCGCCTGCGGAAGCGCGTAGAACTTTCCGGGATGGTTTCTTGCGGGAACGAGGTAATCCCTTGCGCCTTCGGGCGAAGAGCATGTAAGGATCGGTGTCGTGATCTCGAGAAAATCATGATCTATCATGCTCCGGCGAAGCTCGGCGACTATCTTACTCCTGAGTACTATCTTATCCCTGACCGAAGGATTCCTAAGATCGAGATAACGGTACTTAAGTCTGACAGCCTCATCCGCTTCACGTGATCTTGCTATCTCAAACGGAAGCTCGTTGTATATACACTTTCCGAGAACTTCTATCTTCTCGGGTACGACTTCGATATCACCGGTCGCGATGTTGGGGTTCTTGCTCGAACGTTCCCTGACGGTACCGGTTACCGAGAGCGTGGACTCGTTGTTGATCCCGGCAAGGGCTTCCATCATCTCTTCCGTCTCCACAACGGCCTGCGTCGTTCCGTAGAAATCACGGAGGATCAGGAATCCGAGATTCTTGCTCACCTTTCTCATATTGTCGTACCATCCGACGAGCGTTACCTTCTCGCCGACGTTTCCGATACGAAGTTCGTTACAGTTGTGTGTTCTTGATTGTGTCATGATCTACCTCTTTAATTTTATTATCTCTGCCTGCGCCAGGTCATGGGCATGAACAGCAACAGCATCGGGAAAAGTTCAAGCCTTCCCGCGAGCATATCAAACATAAGTATATATTTTGCGAACGGCGAAAACTGTGAAAAGTTTCCGCAAGGTCCGACCATATCAAGGCCGGGACCTATATTGTTAAACGTTGCTATGACCGCAGTAACGGTCGTCGTAAAGTCTTTGCCGTCGAGAGCAACGAGAAGTATCGAGATCGCAAATATGCAGAAGTATGTCAGGAAATATACATTGACTCCGCGAAGTACCGCATGCTCTATCGGCTTACCTTCAAACTTCAAGATACGAACGCTCCTCGGATGAACGAGATGCTCGAGTTCCTTTCGTATCGTCTTAAGTCCGATCACTATTCGGCTGACTTTTATACCGCCGGCAGTGGAGCCCGCACAGCCTCCTATGAACATCGCCACAAGCAGCATGATCCTGGAAAAGTTCGGCCAGGCGTTAAAGTCCGTTGTCGCAAATCCCGTTGTCGTCATGACCGACGCCACGTTAAACAGGCTGTGATGAAGTGCCTGTCCGAAAGATGCGAACATGTCCCTGACATTTATCGCAACCGCGATGACTGCAGCCGCATATATCGAAAGATACGCCAATACTTCTTCCGACGTGAACGCTTCCTTAAACTTTTTGGCTACAAACAGGAAGTATACATTGAAGTTTGCACCGCACACTATCATAAAGAAAGTGAGCACTCCCTGCTGTACGGGAGTAAGTCCTATACATCCGGTATTCCTGACTGCAAATCCGCCGGTGCCTACCGTTCCGAATGTCAGTATTGCCGACTCATACAGGGTCAGTCCCGTGATTTTTAAAACTATAAGTTCCGTCAGCGTGATCGCAATATATATAAGATAAAGTATCTTGGCGGTCGATCTTACTTTGGGTACGAGTTTTCCGACAGAAGGTCCCGGGCTTTCGGCACGCATCAGAAAGATGTTGTCGCCTCCGGCAGTCGGAAGGATCGCAAGTACGAATACGAGGATTCCCATACCGCCGACCCAGTGTGTAAAGCTTCTCCAGAACAGTATGCCCTTCGGAAGAGTTTCTATCTCCGTAAGTATGCTCGCTCCGGTCGTCGTAAATCCGGATATCGTCTCAAAAAGCGCATCCGTAAATCCTATATGCCCAACGGCATGCCACATCGGGATTGCACCGAATACCGACATGAGTATCCATGAAAGCGCAACGGACATGATACCCTCGCGCGTATAGAACGACATGTTTGCGGGCTTTTTCAGGCTGAGCAGGCTTCCGACGACAAAGCTTAGTGCAACGGCGGCAGCGATATATACCCATTCACCCTCGCGATATAAAAGTGATACTATGAGCGGCAGGATCATCAGGCCGGCTTCGATACGAAGGACGGTGCCGACAAAAAAAGCCACCATTTTCTTATTCATGCAAGAATGTCCTCCAGATCGTTAAGTCCGCGTTCAACGGAAATAACAACGACCAGATCTCCCTTTTCGATGATACTGTGTCCGTTCGGGATGACTACATTGTTCCCTTTTGTGATGCAGGCTATAAGGATTCCGTGTTTAAGCTTAAGCTCCATAAGCGGTTTCCCTACAACTTTGGACTCATCCTTTACACGGAATTCCAGAGCTTCCGCCCTGCCCTGTGCGATCTTGTATAGCGTCTCAACGTTACTTCCCTTACTGTTGTTGAGCGCTCTGACAAAACTTACGATGTTATCGCTCGTAATGCTGTTGGGATTGATGATGCTGCCGATATTAAGCGATGCAATGACTTCCTCGAACGTGATCCTGTTGATCTTCGTCAGAAGCTTTGCCTTGCTCATCTCTTTCTCATAGAGCGACAGCAGGATGTTTTCTTCGTCTATTCCGGTAAAGTTTCCTACCGCGTCAACGACTCCTATACCCTCTTCGTCAAGAAGCTTTTTGTCTGTTCCGTCGCCGTTTATTATGACTGCTGACGGCAGCATCTCGGAAAGCTCCTGACATCTGGCAAAATCCCTCTCTATTATCTTGACGCTTATCTTGGCCTCTTCAAGCCACTTTGCGACGTAATAACTCATCATTCCGCCGCCGATAAGCATGACCGATTTAACATTTCCGGACATCTCGGCTCCGCTTGCCTTGAAGAACGAAAGCGCAACCGAATGGGGTGCGATAAACGACACGAGATCTCCTGCCTCAAGCTGAAAATCACCGTGCGGGATCAGAAGCTCATCGCCGCGTTCAACCGTACAGATGAGGACTTTACAGTGAAGTTTTGACTCCATGTCGGTAAGCTTTAATCCTGCGAGCACGGAATCCTGCGTGACATTGATCTTGATCAGCTCCACTCTTCCTCTGGCAAACGTATCTATCTTCATCGCGGACGGGAACTTGATTATCCTTGCGACCTCGGCAGCGGCTGCCTGTTCGGGGTTGATGACCGTTGACAGGTTAAGCTCTTCCCTGATGTAACGCATCTCATTGTAATACTCGGGGTCACGTATCCTGGCGATCGTCTGGCAGTTTCCGGCCTTCTTGGCGATAAGACAGCAAAGAAGGTTGAGCTCATCGGAATTGGTCGTGGCGATAAGGATGTCGGCATTTGATACTCCCGCTTCTCTCTGGATCGCGATACTCGCACCGTTACCTTCGACGCCGAGAACATCTATGCTGTCGGAGATGTATTTCAGTCTCTCCCACTGTTTATCGATTATGACTATGTCGTGACCTTCCTGATCAAGATGCTCGGCCAGTGTCGATCCGACCTTTCCGCATCCGACTATAATGATCTTCATTTCATATCCTCACTAAATTGAAAGGAGTCGGAACATAAACTGTCCCGACTCTTTATCTTTATGATACCGGTAATGTTAGCTGATAGGGATCTCCGTGGATCCGATATCCGTAAACGTTGAATAATTATCATGTATCGTAAGCGTGAGCGGACTCGTCTGATCGGAAAGCCTGAACGCATAGCAGCATTCAACCGACTGTCCTCCCGATACCTGCATATCCTTGTTAGCTATCTCCGGAGGTGCCTCCACAAGGTTTGCATCCTCAGGACATTCCGCACCGTTCTGAGTTACCTTTGCAGGGAATACACCGCTCATAGCAAGCGGATTTTCCGTCTTGTTCACAAATGTGAAGTAAACAAGTGCGGCTGTATTGTTGTCTGCATCCATTACGAGCTGAACCTTCGTACATGTAAGCGAGAAATCATCGTTTTCAACATTAACGCCGTTATTTGTTGTTGATTCTGCAGCAGCTTCCGTTGATGAGGCAGCCGGATCCGAGTCAACTATCTTGGCCTTGAGAACGAAGAACACAGCAAGAAGAGCTATGAAAACAACGATCTCAACAATAAGGATTATGATGCTGGTCGTATCTGTCTTCTTACGTCTTGCAGCGCTGCCGTGACCGCCTCTTGAACCTGCTCCTCTTCCGGCAGGCTCACGTCTGGGTGCCCTGCGGACCGGACGCTCGCGAAGCTCGTCATCCTGCATTTCGAAATCCAGATCTAAATCTCTTGGCATAATCAAAACTCCTTTAAAAACTTTTGGTAAGTTTACATTCTTATGTATTTTATTCTTTTTACGTCAAAAAATCAAGTAAAGACGCAATTTACGGCCTTTTTCTATTTGAGATGTCCCGGGGCAAAGAACGTCGCAAGCTTGAAAACAGGGCTTTCAAACCTTCTCTTTACGCGGGTCAGCTCTTTTCTTATCTCTATCTGCTGAGGACAATGGGATTCGCATTTTCCGCATTTTTTACAGAGGGATGCCATCGACTTTTCGTTCTTCATGGCAGTACACATGAAGTACTCCCTCCACGCGTTTGTGTAACTGTCAGTGTACGATGAATTATATATCTTAAAGCATCCGGGGATGTCCACTCCCGCAGGACAGGGCATGCAGTACGCACAGCCGGTACACTTTACCTTGATCTTGCGTTCTATCTCCTCAAGCACTTCTTTGTATAAAGCCATATCCTCTTCGGTCAGCGAATGTTCCTCCGTTTCCGAGGCTATGCGGATATTCTCTTTTACCATGTCCATGGAGTTCATGCCGGACAGGACCGTCGTGACCTCACTCTGGTTCCACAGCCACCTTAATCCGAATTCGGCGTTTGACCATCCGTGCGCCCGCGACTCTATAAGCTGTGATGCCTTTTCGGGAAGTGCATTGACGAGCCTTCCGCCACGCAGGGGTTCCATTATGATAACGGGGATTCCCTTTGCGGCAGCTGCCTTAAGTCCTCTGACACCTGCCTGGGAATTCTCATCCATGTAGTTATACTGGATCTGTGCGAAATCCCAGTCATATGATTTTAATATCCTGATAAATGACTCCGAAGATCCGTGGAACGAAAACCCGACCTTACGGATGAGCCCGGCGGCTTTCTTTTCTTCGAGCCATTTGTCTATTCCGCGCTCCCGAAGTGCCTCCCACGTCTTAAGGTCCGGAAGCATATGCATGAGGTAATAATCAATGCGGTCGGTACGAAGACGCTTTAGCTGTTCGTTAAAACGCTTCTCAGCCTCCTCAACGGACTTCATGAAATAATGCGGCATTTTCGACGCTATCCTTATCTTATCCCTTGCGCCGGTCTTCTCAAGAGCCTTGCCGAACTCTTCTTCGTTTCCGGGATACAGATACGCCGTATCGAAATAATTGACCCCGTTCTCAATGGCATAGCGTATCTCACGCTCTATCTCATCATGATCAAATCCGTTACCCTTTTTAGGGAATCTCATGCACCCGAATCCGAGTGCCGACAGATTGTCCGGATTGTTGAGTTTTCTGTACTGCATTTCCAAATAATCCCTCGATTATGTTAACTTAATGTCCAAAAAAACCGATATATACAATATAAAGAATAACGTAACTGTTGGCGTCGCTACAAGGAGGTAGGATCATGACAGGGTACGGAAATAACGAATTCAGAAAGGTAACGGAAATAGGTCACATTCCAAAGACGGGTCCGGATGCGGGCGGCTCGGGTGCTATGTACCAGGGCAGAGGCCACAAGCGGGAAGGTAATGATTTTGCAAAGATCCTCGAAGGTGAACAGATGAGTCACGAAAGCGGCGACATCTCTGTCAAAGCAACAGGCTATAACCCTAAAGGATTGCCGCAGAAGATCGTGATCCAGATGAAAGATTACACGTT
>JAEEGL015747245.1_pt1 | contig 13375 bp, 10 predicted proteins | sample 9134231 | NCBI WGS metagenome assembly JAEEGL01 (sample SAMN16246548, study PRJNA631951) | gut metagenome | biome: gut microbiome; feature: rumen; material: fiber-attached | host: Bos | place: Iran: Karaj | collected 2018-10 | reverse complement strand
GTCGGGAAAAGTTGCGCGAGGTCCCCTAAAGTTGCGGGCATGAAAAAAGCCTTGAAACACAAGTGTTTCAAGGCTTCGTGTGGTGGAGATAAGCGGGATCGAACCGCTGACCTCTTGAATGCCATTCAAGCGCTCTCCCGAAGAGTTAAAATACACCCCCATAGAAACAAAGGGAGAATAGCATTCTAAAGAGCCCTTGATACCCAAGGCGAGGTATCAGGGGCTTTAACATTACAAAACAAATAAAGTGTTTTAACAAACTTGATACAAGAAAAGGAAAAGATTGTATTTTGAAATTATTTTTAGTATAATAATTCTGTATATACATAGCATGAAGTGATCAATAATTCACTTGATTTATTTAATACCTTCAAAGTGTAATAGAGGGGTGTGGCCATATGTCATCAAAAAGAATTCCTATTTCGATCGCAGCCCGATTAATCTATCATTTAGGTGAGCAACTTATTTCAGATGAATTCGTTGCTCTTCTTGAGCTAATCAAGAATTCTTATGATGCTGATGCCACTAGGTGCGTAGTTAAAGTTGATAGCAATGCAATGACGGAACACGGGCAAGGTTATATCAGGATCATTGACAACGGAAATGGCATGTTACCACACACAGTTGAAAAAGATTTTTTGCGTTTAGCTACAGACTATAAGAAAAACAACAAGATATCTCCCTATTACAAAAGGCGAACGCTTGGAGAAAAGGGACTGGGACGTCTTTCATACCAACGGCTTGGACGTTATGTCCAAGTTCATACAACCCCTCGCATCGATCGGCTTAAAGGCCTGATGAATCAAGATGATATAGAGTTTTGTGAGAGCCGTAATTATAACGCCATCGATATTACAATGGATTGGGATGGCTTTTCTGATAATGAGGACATAGGAAACGTTTTTGCAACCGTAACCGAACAGAAAGATGTTTCAGCAAAGCCAGGCACGATAATTGAAATTCTGGGAATAAGAAACACTAATTTTTGGAAACTCAATCAGGAGAAGAGAATTCGCCTGCAGGATGAGATTTTGGCTTTAATCAATCCCTTTGTTGAATCAAAAACTAACGGCGCGTTTAATCTTGAATTAGATGTCAACGGTGAGAAATTTTATATTGATTCAATTGATGAAAAAGTTGTCAATCAGCTAAGTGATGTGTCGGGTCACTTTACTTTTGACGGTCATGTCCTTTCGGTTTGGGTTGAGTTTAAACCAAGGTATATTACAAGGCAAAAAGATCAGTATATAAAGAGATGCAAGGCAGGTGGATTCGAACTCCTGTCAGACAAATTCTCTCCAGAAAAGTTCCTTTATAGGAATTTTTGCGCAAACCTAGATAAAATTAATGGTTGGGAAATGGAATGCCAGCTTCCAAAGTCAACTGTTAATTTGATTGACGGAAAGCCTGCGACAGATTTTGTTTTTGACGGCAGTCTCTTTATTGTTGATAAGCAGACTGCGAACCGTACTGAAATTGATAAAAACATCCTAACTGAAAATAAATACATTAAATCCAACTTCCAGAGAATTGGGAAACTGTGGGATCATATTGCCGGTGTGTATATGTACAGGGACCAGTTTCGAATTCTCCCTTACGGAAAGGATGACTGGCTTAATTTCACTGCTCGTAGCCAGAAGAGCAAGGCAACTATTCTTAAACAAGGGAATGTTTGTGGATACGTTCATATAAATGGTGAAAAAAGCGAGGCAATCCGAGAGCAAACAAACAGGCAAGGTATTCTTGAAGATGAGAACGGCTCTAATTTTTTGATTATTCTCAATAAAATAGTTACAGATAAGATTTTTCAATGGGATGTTGAGATTCGTCGTGAGTTTACCGCGCCTAAAGAAGATCTTGTATCAAAAAATTACTGCAATGTAAGCAAGACTATCACGTTCAAAAAGACAACATCTCCCGAAGAGGGGTATTTATCTGCTGAGACAAAGTTTAATAGCGCTATTTCACAGGCAAAAGAAAAGTCTCCTCAAACGTCTCTGTTCGAAGTTGACTCTTTGAAAAAGAAGGTCGATGAACTAGCAAACACTGCAGAATCATTTAGAGCTGCAACTAACGATTTACGTGCAGATTATTCCCAAAGACTAACGTTAGCAGGAGAAAAAATATCCGAATATGAGGAGGTCCTTCCACTTCTTGGCCAGACTATGATTGTGGAAGCAGCAACACATGAATTATCGCGGATTTATTCAAATATGGTTCAATCGACACGAAGCTTATCTGATTTTTCCGTGTCATTGGTTCCCCCATCAGATCAGCTTAATAAAATAATTCTTCTGCTAAAAAATCATATCTCTGAACTTGATCTCCAGTTAAACCATATTCTCCCGACTCAGCGATACAAAGTCAAAGGCTTAGAATGGATTGAAATGGGGGCGTTTTTAAGATCTCAATATGTTGAGAAGAGCGCGGTTACATCAAGGTTAAAATCAAAGGGAATCGAATGTGATATCAAGGGAACCCCTTTTTCAATTCATGCCAGTAGAGGCAACTTAATAGTAATCTTTGATAATATAGTTATGAATTCAGAATATTGGCTGACACTTGCAGATTGTCCGGCGAAAGCCATTCATTTTGAATTCCAAAACAATCAAGAGATTCGCATTTGGGACTCTGGATTAGGAATTGATAAACAAATGGAGGATTATCTGTTTGAGCCATTTCAGACAATGAAAAGAGATGGGCGTGGGCTAGGTCTATATATCGTTCGTGAACTCTTGGCATTGATGGGTGCCTCAATAGATCTGCTGCAAGAACGTAATTCGAACGGAAATCGTTATATCTTTAAAATTGTCTTTCAGGAGAAATAGAAATGAATAGACTGATATCGATTCTTGAAGGGTTAAAAATACAGAAAGCGTTTTCAATAGATGATGGTTATTTAACATCTGGAAGGCTGACGATAGAACTGATCTCGATAGATGATTACTTTCTTGCATATAAGGAGAAGTTTAGCCCAGATGAAATCCAGTTAATTGAGGATAAAGGCTTTTCAACGATCGGAGATTTGCTTTCTGATAGTTTATTTCCAAGTGAAATCAAAAGCAAAGTTACCAAAGTATTTGAAGATGAAAACTCTGTACTATCTGTTTTTGAAAGAGGGCTTCAGGATTCCCTAATCGAGTTCAAGAAGTTTTCTAAACCTGATGAAGTAACCGAGGTTGGGGAGGATGGAATTCTATGGGTGTTAGATAAAGAAATCTACGGAGAGGATGCATTAAGCGCCTTTTTGCCCAAAATTGCATCCAAAGACAGAATTCTGGAAACATGGATATTTATTGTTTTTACTCATGACGACTCTTTCGATACAATGAACGAATCACAGGACAAAAGATACCATTATCTCTTTGACAAAATTGGCTTATCAGATGAGATTGCAAAACGGCTTTCATACTGTTTCTTTGTGGTTTCCAAGAAAAAGATTACCGAAAAACTTGAGCACAATGAGATTGCGGCGCAGCGATATATTGAGAGTGTTATTATAGAATCGTTACATGGCTTTTGCGTATATAATGTTTTGCGCCTTATGAAAAGCTTCGCAAATGACTCATTTATGAGGCTTGAAGAAGCTACGAGGGATTCCCAGAAGGACACTGTAAAAGGATTATACTATAATTTGCTTTATGAAGGGGAGCACAATTTGTACTCTGCGTTGAATCACATTCAACGGTATATGCAAGAAAAAATATATGGTGAAAACTATCCTCAAATAGGGAAGTATCTTCTTTGCCTCAAGCAGCTCGCCCGAGTTTTTAATGACGATGCAGAAGCATGGGCTGATTTACTGCCAGATTTCATTAAGCATTATGAATGGGCGCACCTTCAATTCCTAAACGACAATATTAATTTGGATTATTCAGACATTTCTTTTGGTGATGTTTTTATTTTAGAGAAAGCCGCTGCTTTCTCTAAAGAACAGAATTGTGTTGGAGTCATCATTACCCAGCCTTGTGACTGCATATTGAGAAGTCAAAAAGGGGGCAAATATGAGAGACAAGCAAAAGCAATTACGATGCTTCTTTTCTCAATTCAAGAATTCTCTATTTCTCAGCTAAAGCATTTATATGAAGAAGACAAAGACAAATGGGGGAACAAGATTAAAGCTATAAGGAATAATGCTGTTTTAATCGGAAAAAAAACTGAAGAAGGGTCACAAGAAGCGATAATAGAGTATTTTGATGCTTCTAAACCTGAAATCACGATTAGTATTGCCCCTTTTATTGCAGACCTAACCACACTAAATGAAATGGGGAAAGCGTTAATTCCAGATTTGAAAACACTTGAAAGTAAGATCACACAAATAAAGCCGCAGGGCTGGAAATCGTTCTTTTCTTCGCTGTCTTCTGAAATAATAAGCTTTCAAGAAACGGAAAATAAACTCTTAGCAGAGCATTGTGAAGAATTATTAGAGCGTATCTATAGTATCCCTTTTTGCAAAGACTTGAATTGTTTTTCCATGCGTAGAATTGGCCGTTTGGAGTCAAATTTCACAGAATTCATAAGCTACAAATATATTTCACATACATATCGAACGGGGAAAACTAGTTTACTTACTCTTCATTACGATTATGAATTGGAGGACAGGGGGGATTATTAATGCTGAAAGACATCTCATATAAGGATTATCGTCGGAGTGATGATATCCATGGGACTGTCCTATACCCAGCTGTCATGGTTGCCCCAGTCCAAAAGGCGGTACTCCAAGACTTAAGAAAAAACAGTGCTGATCATTCTATTCGGACAATCTTTGATCCATTCCATGGTTCAGGTACTGCATTATACGAAAGCCATTTAGTTTTTCCAGAAGCTGAACTGTATGGCTGTGATATAAATCCTCTTGCTAACCTAATTACAAAGGCAAAACTAACAGGGGTCTCTGATAGCATTGATAAAGATATATTTGCAATAGAAACGCACATTAAGCAAGATCAGTCTAGCATGATTCATGAGTTTTCTAACAGGAAAAAATGGTTTCGTGACGATGTAGCCATATCTTTGACAAAAGTACGCAATGCTATTATTGCTACGGAAGACGCATCAAATAGGGCTTTTTTTTGGTGCATGATGAGTGATGTTGTTCGCCGTTACAGCAATTCACGTAGTTCGACATACAAGCTTCATATTAAACCCAAAGAAAGAATTGATGCTATGTCTGATCGTGTTGTTGCCGACTTTATTCATGCAATCAAAGAAAACAAAACAAAATACACAAAAGTTCATTTCAATAATTTCACGCTCTATAAAAATGATGTTCTTTCCTGCATTAAAACTATGGATAGTGGAAGCATTGACTTAATTATTACATCACCCCCGTATGGAGACAATAATACGACTGTCCCTTATGGCCTGTTTTCGTCTCTTGCTTTAAGATGGATTGACAAAGACGACTTGCCTTTGGAAGGGTGGGAACTAGATAACTACTCAATTATCGATAATAGGAGTTTAGGAAATGGGCATACGGAGCTTTCTCTTACTCAAAAACAAGAAGCTCTTTTAACACCTTACCTAACTGGTATTTCAGATGTTAAAAAGTTAAAAGTATATCGCTTTTTTCATGACTACTTTTCATGCCTCGATAACATATCGCGAATTTCAAATCGATATATAGTACTAACTGTCGGAAACAGAACTGTTGATAGGGTTAGAATTGACTTAGCTAGCATAACAAATCAATACCTAACACGAACAGGCTACACTGAATACCAGGTCGTTAGCCGAGATATCCTAAATAAACGAACGCCGCCGATAACTTCTATTGTTAGAGAGAAACCAGTTGAGTCCATGAAGAAAGAATACGTTCTTATTTTCGAAAAAGGTAAAAGCATATGAGTAGCGTTTAGTATATAAAATGAATAGAAATCAGCGTGGTTCTTTAAGTGACGTAAAAGCTGCTTTCATACGGATACGATTAGGGCGGATTTGAGTTTAATAAACTGAGACTCCATGTAACGCTAGGCAGCCCCGGATCGCGGCATGAACTTTTAATCGGATATGTTGGACTTTTTTCTCTCCTCTGCGAGTGGAGAATACTGATTTCCCGGTTCGTCATGAATGAGAATTCCAAAGACACAACGATTGATACTGGTAAAACAAATATGATGCATCCTTTCGATTTAGATTAAGGCAGGGCCAGTGATAGGAATAATCCGTTTAACCGAATAATACTGAGATGAATTAACAAAACAATTGTCTTTCTTTTAATTTCAATAGTAGTGTAGTAGGAAGATAATTGTATTGAATTGTAGCTGTTGGTATTAAAAGTATTATTATATTATTCATGAAAACTTGTAGCAGCTTTTTGTTTTAGCTTTTTGAGGTGGAAAGATATAGAAGTGGAGATCATAAGAATGAACTCATATAAGACAAATAAAAAGCTTTATATTCCATTATTAGGTATCGCAATAATAATAACTTTTAGTGCATTGTTAATTCCTCTGGATAGTCCTTGGTTTACTATCGCTGCTGGAATTGGCTGCGGAGGAATAGCTTCTGTTATAGTGGCATGGCTGGTTGAAGCCGCTGATTGCCGAGAAAAAGGAGTAAGAAGTAAGGCAATCTATGCGATTCCATGGGCATCATTCACCTTTTTTGTATATTCATACGCAACTCTGTATCAAGTTCTGCATAAGGAAAAACTGCTTGAAAAGACCGAAAAACACACATGGATTGAATGGAAAGATATTTTAGTTGCAGAGCTTAGAAAGAACCCTGATGAAAAACCTCCTGAGAAGCTTAAATCAGTATTCGCATTTTCTTCTAGGGGAATGCGAGAAGAACTTAACTTCATTATGGAGCAACGAGCACAACTAATGGCTGCTGGACTGATGAGCCTAGATGTGTACAATGATTTACAAAGCATAAGTCAAAAAGTGGACTTGTGTGAAACTGAGCTCAATTATGGTACGTGCAGGGATTTCGCCTTCTTTTTATCATCTCTAGCAATATCGTTAGAGTCATTTTTCAAGAAAGATACGGAATTAGCCCGTTATAATAACGTGATGTATTTCGATCTCATTGAATTCGTCGAGGGATCTGAGAAGAATCCTGGAATTAACATATAATTACATAAGATTATTAAAGTGAACTTTTTTGCAGAATAATATGCCAGCACAAAGAAGACCTGTAGATTTACAGATTTATTAACTAGCACAGTATACGATTACTGTATGCTTTGTGAGTAAAAGGTATAATGGTAAATAGAGTAAGCAAATAAAACCGTATCTCATCATGAGACACGGTTTTATTTGCTTATCAATTCAATAGAATTAAACAGGTGATAATAATAAAACGCGAAGATCATTTCTTTCTTTGCGTTTTTTTGAGAGACAATCTAGAAAGACTTTTTCGTTTTCTGGATACATAGTATCTACAACTATAGGGTAGCTCATATAGAAGACTCCCAAATAGTTTAGTGTAATTGAACGTAAAGCTTTATCAGTTCGTTTCATCTTGGAACACCTCTGGGAGACAAAGAGAGGAGTTTTTACAGTATCGTAAAACTACTTATGATGGGGGAGACGCTTTAATGGCAGAAGAAAGTGCCATACCATTATAGAATAGATATAAAGGGGAAAGGCGTGCCTTCTAACGAAAACAAGCCTTTTTCACATACTATGGGGGAGAGATGGAGGATTGGCTGACAGAGTTTTTGAGTGATTGTCAAGCAATCATCCTAGAAGGAAGAATACAATTTGTCACAGATGAAGGAATTAGTTGTTTCTTATTTTTCTTATTGATATCTTACAATCGGTATAAGTATTCTTCTTCGCCTAAATGTAATATGGATTAGTGCCTATTTGGATTGTAGCCTTTAAGCCAAGCACTCAAAATAATATACTCTTTAGGATCTTGTTGATTATGAACCCAAAAGTCATATTTTTCTTGCTCGAAGACTTTCTCATACTCAAGATATGGATACAGCCCTAAGTATTCCTGCCCCTTAAAATATGTTGCACTATTCATTATCGGAAGAATGCAAACTCGATTATGCATGCCATCGGCGACACCAAGCTCCCACGGACACCATTTTGAAGTTGAGCTGTTACCTGTGGAGATATAAGACAATCCTTTGCTATGGGCGATTCTTTTTCGAATTGTCGCTGCGGTCTCCGCTGTAACACTACTTCTATCTAAAGCAGGATCATTTATCCAATCGATGTAAACATTATAACCAGCAACTGTGAATAAATGATAAAGCCCGATTACAAAATCCTTGTCTTTGAAGCTATGGGAGATAAAGAGGTCATAAGTATTTGCCGCATCAAAATGTGTTGCAAAAGAACTATAAGTGTTGTCTTTTCTTTGACTTCGAGCTTCCTCTGCAGCACGTCTAATACGGTATTCGTTTAGTATCATATGGGATCATCCTCCAAGAAGAAAAAAAGCTTAAATCTTACAATAAGGTTTACATTGAACCGATGAAAATAGTTAGTCAGTTTAATTGTTCTTTACAATGCATATTTTCGCACAGCATCAACGACGGAAGCCGAATTCCATCCAACCAGAACATCCGCGGTGGTTTGAATTTTAACTGGAATTCTTTCTTGTCCCCACGGTTTAACGCCGATAATCGGTTTTCCTAAAGCTTTTGCAGTATCGATTTCATAATCGATCCAATCACTGTAGGCTACATACATTCCTGAAAGGACAATTACACAACTGCACACAGAGATTCTATCCCATATTTTTTTCTTAAGCTCATTTACACCGCTAACATATAAAGGGCGAGTTATCGGAACAGAATAATCGGACCAGTCAAAGTAAGGAGCGGATGATAACCATCCACTAATTGTTAAGTAATGGTTGTGATAGTCCCATGAATGGCTGATCATAATATGGTAATTCCGCAAAGAGGGCATCTTAAAACCTCCTATCCTTTGACAACTTCCAGTAGTGCAGACCGAGTGCTGTCAGCTTACATGACTTGTTTTCCATTGCAGCAAAATACATATGATCGGTATCAACAGGTTCAACAAGACCTACGCTTTCGAAAAGCTGTAGTTCTTTGAAAACTGATACATGACTGGGATCAGCATAAGGCTCTTTAACACAATGCTCAACACCAGGATCATTAGTAAACTCATATGAAGGGTCCAAAGGGAATTCATCGCTAGGATTAATAAAGTATTGACTGATTTTCCGCAAAATAGATTTTGGTACTTTAGCATTTATAGTTCTTATTGGAAGAAACCGAGATATGTTTGTTTTAAACACAGGCCTTTGTTGCCATGGACCAAGAGACTGATCAACAAAGGAATAAAGCGACGAAGGTGTGATATTTCCGCTAATATCAGATGCTCCACCTTTTAGCCCTTGGATTAGAAGGTCTGTAAAAACACCATGCTGTATATCAGAATTCTCCATTGATTCTTGCCAAGTTTGACTTGCAGCCATGATTGTTACACCTTCACTGAGCACAGATCTATTATGTACCAAGAGAGACTCACCCATCTTTGCAGCAAAGCAACAATCAAGGATAATTACTTTGTTTTTACAATGTGAATCATTTGCCAGAGACAAGACATCCTCCATTTTCACCCCCCAAGAATCAGGCGAAAAATCAGTTGTAACGAGATATCCACCATCAATATCTGATCCATGGCCAGAGAAATACAAAAGAGCTATTTCGGCATCATCGGCAAAGAGCTTGCGAATGGCACGATAAAGGGTATCCTTGTCACAAGTGTCTGTTATTTGGATTACGTCAAAATTGGGCGATCCGTCCCCATTTGACTCAATAAGGTTTGCAATAGCAATGGCATCGTTGTCACACCATTGCAATTCGCAATCTGGGTATTTGTTAAGTCCAACTATAAGAGCTTTTTTCATGTTTTCTCCTTTTCTAATCAGCAACCCCAAATGCTTGAACCAATATGAAGTGTAAATAGATTATTTCTACAAATCGAAGCCTCAGAAGCAAAAATGTAGTTGGGAAACTCATTTTTAATGCAGGAACAATACTTCTACCATTTAATAAGACAATAATCGACAAGTTTTGTAACACGATAAAACAAGATTTCTTCTTCATTGTTTAGTCTTTTCTAATTTGATTTTGAAACATACGTGTTTTTAAGAACGCAGATAGCCATAAAACTATCACATACAATCAACCTAAAAATTTAGAAAGCGCAGCTAATCGACTGTATATGGCCGATAGATGCGCTTTTTCTATTCCCTATACATTTCATTTACTTCAAGGAGAATCGTCTATGAGAGGGTACATCGAGGATAAACCAGTCGACTGTCGGTATTGCTATTTCTGGGACTTGAACGATTTGCACTGCGCATACGATGCAAACGATAATGAGTGTTATTATTCTTTGCCAGAACAATTAAATATAAATCTAAGCATCAAGAACGAATGTGCGGACTGTCCGTATGGAATACACAGCCCTTGCATCGGTTGGTGTACGCGAGAGATCTTACGCTCCATTAAGAGAGGCAGCAGAAATGAGATATGACTATTTCTATGGAAACCAGGCTGATCAGTTCACTTTTTACCGTATACCAAAGACATTATTTACTGATCCAGTACTACGCGAGATCTCCACTGAGGCAAAAATCTTGTACGGCTTGTTGCTGGATCGAATGAGCCTTTCCGCTGCCAATGGATGGCTGGATGACTGTGGACGTGTATTCATCATCTATACTATCGAAGAAATAATGGAACAACTCGGATGTGCAGAGCAGAAGACGGCAAAGCTGTTGTCTGAGTTGGAAAAGAAGGTAGGCTTGATTGAGCGAAAACGACAGGGACTAGGCAAACCGAATCTGATCTATGTAAAGAACTTTGTAGATCCTGAAGCAAAAGACAAAGAGTGCCATTATAAGTCACAGATCTTGAATTGTGAAAATCACAATTCTGGAGTTGCGATAATCGCAGTTCATGATATTCCCAAATCAAAGACTAATAATACTGAGGTAAAAAACACTGATTTGAGTAATACAGAGAATCCTTTCCCTTCCGGTCAAGTGTTTAGAGAAAACCGGGATTCGAAAGGAAAAGAAGCGATGTCAGAGTATGAATTGTATCATAGAATAATTGAACAGAATCTGGAGATCGACATGCTGAAGAGAAACCATCCTTATGAAACAGAAACACTGGATGAGATCGAAAGTATCATTCTGGACACTGTATGCAGCAAGCGTCGGTACATCAGGATCGCCGGCGACGACAAACCAAAGGAGGTCGTAAAAAGTGCGCTTTTAAAACTAAACAGTCAGCACATTGAGTTTGTACTTGATTGTATGAAGGAAAACACAACCAGGATAAGAAACATACGGCAGTATTTGTTAGCGGCACTATATAATGCTGTGATGACCATATCCAATTACTATGGTGCATTGGTCAACTATGATATGGCAAATGGAAAAGTATGATACCAGGGATTTTGTAAAGCATAAAGAGTTTAATTCGATAGGAACTGACTCGGATCGAACCGAATTAAGACTTGCTTTTTTGCAGCAACTATGCTACAGTTAATTCGGATAAATCCGAATCGGAGGCGACCGAACTAATGGCATTTTATGGACGAGAACAACAACTGAAAAAGCTCAATCGAGTTTTTGCGAAGAGTGAGATGCAGGTCACGTTGATTTTTGGGCGGCGAAGAGTTGGAAAGAGTGAATTGATAAAGCAATGCCTCTTAAAAGAAGAAACAACCCAGATCAACTATGAATGCAAACAGACAACGGAGATGAACAATGTCGAAAGTCTTTCTGCATTAGTCTCTGAGCAGCTTCTTCTTCCTACCCTGGGCTTTCCCAGTATGGAAATGCTTCTGGACTATCTGTTCCAACGAGCTCAAACAGAAAAGCTGATCCTGGTTTTAGATGAGTATCCTTATCTCAGAGAAACTGTTAAGGGCATTGACAGCGTATTACAGTCCCTGGTTGACAAATACAAAGATACAAGTTCCCTTAAGCTGGTGCTATGCGGATCCTATGTGGAGATCATGAAGTCACTTTTAGCTCGGGAGAATCCGTTGTATGGACGTGTGGATCTCACGATTGACCTAAAGCCGATGGATTACTATGAGTCGGCAATGTTCTATCCTGGCTTTTCTTCGGAGGATAAGGTGCGCTTGTACAGTGTGTTTGGAGGTATCCCTTATTTCAACCGTCTGATCGATTCCAACCTCACTGTAAGGGAAAATATTCAGGAACTGATCTCCGCTCCCGGCGCGCGGCTGGAGAATGAGGTATCAATGTATTTGAAGTCTGAGATCTCCAAGATCACCAATGCCAATGAAGTATTTGAAGTGCTCTCCAAAGGCTATTCCAAATATAGCGATATTCTGTCACAGTCGCATGTGCCAACCGGCCCGACACTTGTTGATGTCTTGGACAAGCTGATCAGCATGGAAGTCGTGGAAAAACAAGCACCAATAAACGACGCAGGCAACCGAAGAAAATCCGGCTACTTTATCATAGATAATCTGTCACTATTCTTTTACCGCTATGTTTTCCGATACCTTTCACAGAGGAATGTTCTGGACGAAGATATGTTCTATAATCGGTATATCAGTGAAGACTTTGAGACACAGTATGTTCCCCACGTTTTTGAAACGATCTGCAAGCAGTATCTGATCCGACAAAACCGCAACGGAAGGATAGAACCGCCATTCGACAAGATTGGGAAATACTATTATGATGATCCCAAGACGCGTACAAACGGCGAGTTTGATACCGTTACGGAAGATCCAAACGGATATATCTTTTATGAATCTAAGTTTCGCAAAGAGCCTCTGTCTCTGGCGATGATCCAAGAAGAAATTAAGCAAGTACAAGCTACTGGGCTGAACTGTTATAAGTATGGGTTTATCTCTCGCTCCGAATTCCAATGCGAACCAACGGAAGATATGATCTTCATTCAACTTGAAGAATTGTTTTTGTAAAGAAAATTAATGACCTGTTAGCACAGAACTGCCGCAAATATATATTTGCAGCAGTTCTGTGCTTGTGCTTATACAGTGCGTTTGTAAGAAAAAACTATATCTAAGTTTAGCCGCAGGCCTTTGTGACCCGCGGCTTTTTTGATGGGAGGCGATTGAATACCGATGATGGCGGAGGAAGCAACAAGCACACAACCAGTCCAACAAGTGCAGTTTATTCCCTTGAAGATGATCCACACGTTCGAGGGACACCCTTTCAGAGTATCGGATGATGATGAACTGATGCAGCAGACAATAGACAGCATAGCGCATTATGGCGTTCTTAACCCGGTCATTGTTCGGCCTGACGGCGATGGCTACGAGATGGTATCCGGCCACAGAAGGCTCCGAGCCAGCGAACTGGCGGGGAAAGATACAATCCCCGCGATCTCACGTGAGATGACAGATGATGAGGCTATCATTTT
>JAEEGL014812862.1_pt1 | contig 13375 bp, 12 predicted proteins | sample 9134231 | NCBI WGS metagenome assembly JAEEGL01 (sample SAMN16246548, study PRJNA631951) | gut metagenome | biome: gut microbiome; feature: rumen; material: fiber-attached | host: Bos | place: Iran: Karaj | collected 2018-10 | reverse complement strand
GTCTATTGATAATGTAAAAATAAGTGATACTTTAGAATTAACAGATATAGTTAATAAATTAGAAGAGAATACTAAAATAAATTTAAAAGTTGTTAGGAATAATAAAGAAATAGATAGTTATGCTAATATAAAAAGTAAAAATGGAAAATTATTTGTTGGTATTGCAATTCAAAATGAATTAGAGATAAATACTAGTCCAAAAGTGAATTTTAAATTTAAGAAAAATGAATTAGGCCCTTCTGGAGGACTTATGACTAGTCTTAAAATATATGATATGTTAACAAGTGAAGACATAACAAAAGGATATAAAATATCTGGTACTGGTACGATAAATGAAGAAGGGGTTGTAGGTGAAATATCTGGAGTCAAATATAAACTTGCTGGAGCTTATAAAAACAAATCCCAAATATTTATTTGTACTACTAATAATTTTAAAGAATGTGAATATGAGAAGAATAAAAACAAATATGATATTATATTAATTGAAGGAGATAATTTTAATAACGTATTAAAGAAATTAAAAGATATACCATATTATGACAAATAATATGGTTTTTAATTTATATAATAAACTTGGTGATAATATGAAAAAAACATTAATTCTTTCAATACTTTTAGGTGTGATTTTTTCGTTAATATTATATTTAAATTATAAAAAAAATACTGAAATAAAAAATAATAATAATATATTATATTTTTTACAAGTAGCTGCATATAAAGATTTAAATAATGTAAATAAAGAGATCAATAATTTACAAAGCTATATAGTAATCGAAGAAATAGATAATTTATATCATATTTATGTTGGAATAACTTTAGATCAAAAAAATTTTGAAAAAGTAAAAGAGTTTTATAAAAAAAATGACTATAATATATATGTAAGAGAAAAAGTTGTAAACTGTAAGAACTTTATTTCTGATTTAAAGAACTATGATATTTTACTTTCAAAGAGTAATAGTAAAAATTCAGTTGATAAAATAGAGAAAGAAGTATTAAAAAAGTATAAAGAATATAATTGTGAAAATATTAGAAATGGCTGAATTAGAAAAGCCAAGAGAAAGACTAATTAATTATGGAGTTGAATATTTATCAAATGAAGAATTAATATCGATAATACTCAAATGTGGCACAAAAGATATGAATTCAAAAGAACTAGCAAGTTTAATTTTAAAAAATTATGGTTCTGTTGAAAATTTAAGAGACTTAAAAATAAACGCTCTAAATAAAATCAAAGGAATGGGATATGCTAAATCCTGTGAGCTTATTGCATCAATTGAGTTGGGTAGAAGAGTTTATTATGTTAAAAATAGAAGTAATGTACAAATTAGCACAAGTACTAGTGTATATGAAACGTTTAGAAGTGAATTCGATGATTTAAAGCAAGAGAAGTTTTGTGCATTGTATTTAGATACAAAGAAAAATATAATATCTTTTAAAACATTATTTAAAGGTACTTTAGATAATTCAGTAGTTCATCCAAGAGAGGTATTTAGAGAAGCAATACTTTTAAGTGCCGCTGGTGTTATTGTGATGCATAATCATCCTTCAGGGGATGTTACTCCAAGTGTTAATGATATTGAAATAACTAATAGTCTTATATATGCTGGTGATATGATTGGAATAAAACTAGTAGATCATGTTATATTTGGTAAAAATAAATTTTATAGTTTTTTTGAAAATATGAATAATATTAAAAAATAAACATATTATTTTTTGGGTGATAAAATGACATTAGAAGAATATAAAAAAAATAAGAATGGACAAAGTAGTAACAATTTCTTTAAAAAATTTTTGTTAAAATTAATTTTATCAATATTTCTTTTATTTAGTGTATTATCAATAATTAAATTAAGTCCAGATACAAAAGAAGCAATAAAAAAAGAACTTTTTGAAACAAACTTGGATTTTTCAGTAGTAAATAGTTTTTTTTCTAAAATGTTTCCAAAAGAAGAAAATATTCCTACAAGCAGTGATGGAATTAAATATAAAAAATATACCCCTTATTTAGATGGAGTAAAATTAAGTACTGCTGAAGGAGAAAGCGTAAGTTTAATAGATAGTGGTATAGTTGTTTTTATAGGCAATAAAGAAAGATATGGTAAAACTTTAATAGTTCAGCAAAGTAATGGAGTAGACGTATGGTATGGAAATTTAGATAATATAAATGTAAATATTTATGATTATGTTAATAAAAATACTATAATAGGTGAATCTAAAGGAGAATTGTATTTAGTATTTCAAAAAAACGGAGAATTTTTAGATTATAAAAACTACATTTAATAAAATACATATATCTTATATAACACATATAATTACATTGCTTTCTTTTTTGTCTGGATATTTTAGGTATATTTTTATATTGATTTTTATAATATTCTTTCATGAATTAGGACATTTGTTTTTTGCATATGTATGTGGATATAAAGAAGCAAATATAATTATTTACCCTTTTGGAGGTATAACTAAATATAATGGATATTTAAATTCATCTATGTTTAAAGAATTATTGATATTAATTGGAGGGCCTTTATTCCAAGAATTACTTTACTTAATAATTATATTTTTTTATAAAAAAGGTGTTGTATCAAATATAAATTTCAATATAATTTCTATGTTTCATAAAAACTTATTATATTTTAATTTTTTACCAATAATACCACTTGATGGATCAAAATTATTGCTTTTGTTATTAGAAAAAATATTTCCTTATAAAAAATCAAATATTATTTTAGTAGTTATTTCATTTATATCAATATTTTTATTTGCAGTATTTGAAAAAAGAATAATATTTATATTTCTTTCTTGTATATTAATAAAATCAATAATAGAAGAAGCTAATAATATAAAAATAAAATATAATAAATTTTTATTAGAAAGATATTTATATAATTTTAATTTTAAAAAAGGAAAATTGATAAATAATATAGATAAAATTAAAAGAAGTAGAAAACATAATATAATAGAAAATAATATTATTTATAGCGAGAAAGAATATTTAAGTAAATACTATAAATGATTGACTTAAATATCTTTTTATGTTAAAATCTATCTTGTTTGTTGAGAATCTTTCTCTACAACCGCACTAAAAAGGTTTATAAGCATAGTCACCTTAAAGGCGAGTCTGATTGAAGGAGGTAAATATGAAAGCAATTTTTGTTACAGGTGGAAAACAATATTTAGTAAGCGAAAATGATGAAATTTTTGTTGAAAAATTAAATGTACCAGCTAAAGAAAAAGTTTCTTTTGAAGAAGTTTTATACGTAGATGGTAAAGTAGGTAATCCTTATGTTAAAGGAGCTAAAATTACTGCAGAAGTATTAAAACATGGTAAAAATAAAAAAATTAGAGTTTTTAAATATAAACCTAAAAAGAAATATAGAAAAACTCAAGGTCATAGACAACCATATACTAAACTTGTTATTAAGAAAATAGAAGTGAAATAATTATGTTATTAGTAAATATCAAAAAAATGAATGATATAGTAGAATATATCAAATTTAAAGGACATGCAAATTATAATGATTACGGAAAAGATATTGTATGTTCTTCTGTTTCTTCAATTTATATAACTACAATTAATGCAATTCTTACATTTGATAAAGATGCAATTAGTTATAATAAAAGGAATGAAGTTATTAACATAAAAAAAGATGATATCACTAATAAGTTATTAAATAATATGGTTAATATGTTGAAAGAACTTGAAGAAAGTTACAAAGAAAATATAAAAATAGTGGAGGAATAATATGAAATTTTTAAATTTAAATATACAATTATTCGCATCTAAAAAAGGTGTTGGTTCTACTAAAAACGGAAGAGATTCTGCTGGTCGTAGATTAGGCGCTAAAGTAAGTGATGGAGAACATGTTACTGCAGGTTCTATAATATATAGACAAAGAGGAACAAAGATTTATCCAGGTGTTAATACTGGCATGGGTAAAGATCATACTTTATTCGCTAAAATAGATGGAATAGTTAAATTTGAAAGAAAAGGTAAAGATAAAAAACAAGTAAGTGTTTATGAATAAGCACTTATTTTTTTATTAAAAAACACTTTTAAATATTAGTTGTATGTGTTAAAATATTCTATAGAGGATATTAAAGAGTATGGGTAAAACAACATTAATATTTATACTTATAGGAATACTTTTAGTGGGTGGTTCAGCGATCGCTGGTACTTTAGTTTTGATTCGCTCTAAAATGAAGGATTCTAGAAAAAAAGAAATATCTTCATTAGAAACAGAAAAGAATATGATTATATCTTCTGAAATATTAAGTGAATTATCTCAAGTTGAAGCTTTAATTAACAATAGTTTTTTAGAAAAAAAGTATAAAGAATGGAAAAAAAGATTTGAAATTATTGAAAAAGAAGAAGTCCCTAAATTAACAGATAAAATACTTGAATTAGAAGTCTTGCTAGATTCTAATAATTTTAAAGAATTGGATTCTTTATATCCAAAGTATGAATTAGAAGTATATTATGTAAAAACTAAAGTGGATTTTTTGGTTGAAGAAATTAGAGAAATAACATTATCAGAACAAAGAAATAGAGAAGTTATAACAAGATTAAAAACTATCTATAGAGAAACTATAAATAAATATAATTCATCTAAAAATGACTATAAAGAAATTGGTTCTTCTATAGAACTTCAATTTGAAAATATTGATAAATTACTTGCGGCTTTTGAATCTGCGATGGATAAGAAAGAATATGAAAATATTGGTAAAATAGTAAGAGGAGTATCTAATTTAATTCAAAATATTAAAGTGGTCATTGAAGAATCACCAACAATTATTTTTATGGGTAAAGTAGTAATTCCCAAAAAAATAAATGAAACTAAGAACGTTTATAAGAAAATGACTAAAAATGGATATAACCTTGAATATTTAAATATTGATTATAATATTGAAGAAATAAATAAAAAATTAAGTGATATTTTTGATAGACTTAATGTGTTAAATTTAGAGGATTCTATATTTGAACTTAAGACAATGCTTGGATATTTAGAGTCATTATATACAGATTTTTCTAAAGAAAAAACAAGTAAAAAACTATATGAACAAAATATATTTATAATAAATGAAAAAATATCTAGAATGTTCAGGCTTATAAAGAATCTTTATGCTGAACTTAACGATATTAAAAGTTCTTATGATCTTTCTGATGATGAATTAAGATTAGTTGAAGGTATTAGAAAAGAATTGGTTAGTTTAAAAGAAGAATATAAAGTATTATCTGATAGAACACAGTTTAGAATAATACCTTATTCTAAATTAAATAGTAGTTGTGAAAATTTATTAATTAAGTTGGCAACTGTTGAAGATAATTTAGAAACTACACTTAGAAATTTAGGGAGTTTAAAAGAAGATGAAGTAAGGGCGCGAGAACAATTATTAGAATTAAGAGAAGTATTAAAATCATCTAAAAATAAAATGAGAGAGTATAAGCTTCCAATAATACCTAAAAAGTATTATGTAGAGTTGGATGAAGCTTCTGATGCAATAGAAGAAATTATTAAAGAATTAGATAAAAAACCAATATCAATTAAAACATTAAATACTAGAGTAGATACAGCAAGAGACCTTGCATTAAAACTTTATAGTACATGTAATGAAACATATAAAACTGCTTCAATGGCAGAGCTTTCAATAGTTTATGGAAATAGATATAGAAGTTCTCATAAAGAAGTTGATGCTGGTTTGGTTAAAGCAGAAAAAGAATTTTATAAAGGAAATTATAAAGACTCATTAGAGATAGCGATTAATACATTAAATATAGTCGAACCTGGTATACATAAAAAATTAATTGGAGTTTATCAGGATTAGAGGGTGAGGTAATTATTTATGCCAAAGAAAAAAGTAAGAAAAGAAGAACCAAAAAAAGGATTTCAATATACCAAAGAATTAGAAGGATTATTTTTAATTCTTTTTGGTATTGTTGGATTTGGAAATTTTGGAATAGTAGGTAATATTATTAAAAAATTTTCAATTTTTATGTTTGGAAATTGGTATATAGTACTACTAGTTTTATCATTTTTATTAGGTGTGTATTTAATAATAAAAAGAAAGAGTCCAAATTATTTTTCAGCAAGATTAATAGGACTTTATACTATTTTAATAGCAGTGCTTTTATATTCGCATTTGGGTTATATTGAGAGTGCTAAATTAGAAGGTGTAAATATTCTTAGGACAACAATAGATAATGTAATGACTGCTTCAGTAGATATTGGAGAAATAAATTCTACTGGAGGAGGAATAATAGGAGCATTATTTTGCTTTCTATTTGTAAAATTATTTGCACTTGAAGGAACTAAAATAGTAGTAGTTGTTTTAGCTTCTTTTGGTATTGTTATGTTGTTTGACTTAAATATTGCTGATATATTCAAATTATTATTAAAGCCATTTAAAAATATAGGTAAAAAGAAAACGGAAGAATCTGACGAAGAAAGTGATAAAGAAAAAGCGATTGACGTAAAAGAAATTGAACCAAAAGAAGAAACAGAAGAAGAAATAGATAAAAGAATAGTAATAACTAGTATGGATGATTTAAAAGCTAAAGAGCCTATTAATTATGAAACACCATCACATGTTGAAGAGATGAAATTGCCAATTTCTGAAGGTGAAGAAAAACCTTATAAACTTCCTTCAATTGATTTATTGGATGATGGACCAAAGGTAGGTAAGATTAATTCAACTGAGTTTATTACATCAAATACTAAAGTAATTGAAAGAGTATTAAGAGATTTTAACATAATAGGTAAAGTTGTTGAAGTTCATCAAGGGCCAGCAGTTACACAATTTGAAGTTGAATTAAAATCAGGTACTAAAGTTAGTAAAGTTCTTAGTATAAATAGAGAAATTGCTTTAGCTCTTGCTGCTAAAGAAGTTAGAATACAAGCTCCAATACCTGGTAAGAGTACTATAGGTATAGAAATACCTAATATGACATTACACCCAGTTATTATGAAAGATGTTTTACTTGATAAGAAAATGGCTAAATATGCTAATAATAAATTAGTAGCACCTCTTGGAATGAATATTATGGGTGAAAGTGAATATGTAGAAATTAATAAAACACCACATATGTTAATCGCAGGTGCTACAGGTAGTGGTAAATCTGTATGTATAAATAATATAATTACAACAATATTATTAAGAGCAAAGCCTGATGAAGTAAAATTAGTTTTAGTAGACCCTAAAAAAGTTGAATTAAATGTATATGATAATGTTCCACATTTATTAATACCTGTTGTAACTGATCCTAAAAAAGCATCAGTTGCTTTACAAAAAATAGTAAATGAAATGGATCGTAGATATGATATATTTAATGAATCATTAACAAAGAATTTAGAAACATATAATGAATATGTAGAAAAATATAATAAAAAGCATCCGGATGAACCTAAAAAGAAATTGCCATATATTTTAGTTATAATTGATGAACTTGCAGATTTAATGTTAGTAGCTGCTAAAGATGTTGAAGAATCTATTATGAGAATAACACAACTTGCGAGAGCTGCTGGTATCCATTTAATAGTTGCTACTCAAAGGCCGTCAACAGATGTAATTACAGGTTTAATTAAATCAAATATACCAACTCGTGTATCATTTGCGGTTTCTTCATCAATAGACTCCAGAACCATATTAGATGCAACTGGTGCAGAAAAACTTCTTGGAAAAGGAGATATGTTATTCTGGCCAATGGGAGCAATTGCTCCAACTCGTATACAAGGTAGTATGTTAAAAGATGAAGAAATTAAAAGAGTTGTTCAAGCTGTTAAGAGTCAATCATCCGCACCAATTTATGATGAAAACATGATTGATTTAACAAAACCGGCTACAACATCTATGACTTCATCAGCTTCTTATGATGAAGAAGGTGGTGGAGAAGATCCATTGTATAATGAAATAGTAGAATTTGTTATAAAAACTGGTAAAGTAAGTGCATCATTATTACAAAGAAAATATAGACTAGGATATAATAGAGCAGCTAGAATTATAGATATTTTAGAAGAAAAAGGAATAATTGGCCCACAAAATGGTAGTAAACCAAGAGAAGTATTAGTTAAATTAGAAAGTGATGATAAAATAGGAGGTTAATATGCCAACACCACATATTGAATCAATGGAAAGTGATATCGCTGATATTGTAGTAATGCCAGGAGACCCTAAAAGATGTGAATACATCGCTAAAACATTTTTGAAAGGCTCTAGACTTATAAATAGTATAAGGGGAGCAACTGCATATACAGGGTATTATAAAAATGTGAGATTAACATTATTTCCAAGTGGAATGGGTATTCCATCAATGGGAATATATTCTCATGAATTATTTGATTTATATAATGTAGATACAATTATAAGAATTGGTACAACTGGTTCTTATAACGAAACTTTAAAAGTATATGATCTTTTTTTAGCAGATAGTGCTTATAGTAATACTAATTATGATGAAGAAGCGATTGGAGAAAATATAAATATAATAAATAGTAGTTTAGAATTAAATACTATTATTGATAAGACTGCATCTGAACTTGGACTTAATTTAAAAAGAGGTAGAGCATTTACGACTGATGCGTTTTATGGAAATCCAAAAACAACAATTGATTTAGCACTTGAAAATGGTTGTGATGTAGTAGAAATGGAGTCATATGCATTATTTCTAAATGCTAAAAAATATCATAAACGTGCAACTTCTATATTAACAGTGACAGACGAAATATACTCTGGTAATTCAATGCCAGCTAAAGAAAGAGAAATAAGACTTAATAAAATGATAAATCTAGTTTTAGAATCTATTATTAAATTAAAAAAATAGGGAATAATAACATAAGGAGGTATAATATGGAATACAAAAAAATTGTAAAAGATAAATATAATATTCATATTATAAATACAGATAGATTTAAAACAATATTATTAAGCGTTATTTTTTCGAATGAATTTAATAAAAAAGATATACCTTATTTAAATTTACTTACTAAAAATCTAATAAGTTCAACAAAAAAATATAAAACATCATCATCATTAGCAATATTAGGAGAAGAATTATATGGTTCTTCTATTTCAGCTTCTTCTTCTATAAATGGAAATATTGAAAGAATGATGATATCTTTAGAGTTTTTAAATCCAAAATATACTGAAGAATCTATGATTAAAGAAAGTATATTTTTTTTAGATGAATGCTTATTTAATCCAAATATAAATAATAATAGATTTGAAAATAATTATTATGAAATTAATAAAAATAGTATTATTAATAGTTTAAAATCAATAAAAGATAATGCTTATTCATATGCATTTATAAAATTTAAAAATGAAATGTTTAAAGGGACCCCTATATCATACAACTTATATAATGATATAGAAAAAATAAATGATATTAAAAATGAAGATGTTTATAATTTTTATTTAAAAACTATTGAGTCTTCTAAAATAGATATATTTTTAATAGGAAACATAACTAATGAAAATGATTACATAAAGTATTTAGATAAAATGTTTTTAAACAAAAATAATAGTTTTAATAAAAAATTAAAAATGGAAATAAATGAATTTAACTCTATAAAAAACACTATTAAAGAAACAAGAAAATTTAGTCAATCACAATTGTTCATAGGCTATACATTTAAAGATTTAACTGATTATGAAAAAGAGTATGTCTTAAGTTTTTATAATGGTATATTAGGAGGCGTAAATAATTCATTATTATTTACAGAAGTAAGAGAAAATAATTCTCTTTGTTATTCAATAGATTCTTTTGTAACAAGAGATCCTTATTCAATAATAATTGAAACAGAAATAGATAAAAACAATTATGAAAAAACATTAAAATTAATAGATGATGTTATTAATAAAATGAAAGATAAAAAAGTAATAGAAACTCTATTTAATACAACAAAAGAAAACATTAATACATCATTAAATAATTTTTATGATAACCCATTAACTATGCTAGAACATTATTATAAAAAAGAATTTAAAAATCTCGATGATATAGAATTAAGGCGTGAAAAATATATGAATGTTACAGTAGATGATATATTAAAGTTAGGTAAAAAGATACATAAGAACATTATCTATTTTTTAGAGGGAGATGTGAATGAAGAAAATAGTATTTAATAATATAGATGAATTTATTTATAAAGAGGTACTACATAATGGTATAAATGTTTATTTATATCCTACAACTAAAACAAAAAACTTTTATGTAACAATCTCTGTTAAATATGGAGGAAGAGTAAAAGAATATTTATATAATAATAAAAAATATTCAATTATACCAGGTACCGCTCACTTTCTAGAACATAAAGTAATGAATTTTACTAATAGAGAAAATGTAAGTAATAAAATAAATGAACTTGGGTTATATGCTAACGCATATACTTCTTTTGATTTAACAAATTATAATTTATTTGGATCAAAAGATATAATAGAATCATTAAAATTATTATTAGATTTATTCTATAATATAAACATTAATAAAAATAATGTAGAATCAGAAAAAGGAATAATTATAGAAGAATATAAAATGTATAATGATAATCCTAATTTTAGAATAAATAAACAAGTAGTTAATAATGTATTTAAAAATTCTTTTTTAAAAGATATATTAGTTGGTACAGAAGAACAAATAAATGAAATAACAGAAAAAGATTTAAAAAGAGTGTATAAACATTTTTATACTACAAATAATTCATTTATAACAGTAACTGGTAACTTTGATATAAATAATGTATTAGATTTTTTAAATAACTATATGAAAAATATAAAATTTTCTAAAAATAATATAAAAGTAATAGAAAAAAAAGAACAAAAAAGTATTATAAATAAATATATGGAAATAGAAGAGAGTATTACAATCCCTAGAGTAATATATTCTTTAAAAGTTAAAAAAAGTGATATAAAAATAACTAATAAAATATTAAAAAGATATTATTTAAATTTTATACTTTCATCTTTATTTAGTAATACTTCAAACATATATGAAAGCTATAAAAATAAAAATTTAATGTATTCAATGACTTATGATATAACAGATGCATCTTCATATTATTTAATAAATATAAAATTAATAACAGAAAAACCAGATGAATTAATTAAGAACCTAAAAAAAGATTTAAAAAATCCTAAGATAGATGAAAAAACATTCTTAAGAAAAAAGAAAATGTTTATAAATAACTTAATACTTTCTTTTGAAAATATAGAAGATGTAGAAGATATGATAACTAATCATATAATTAGAGTTAATCATATAATAAATAATTCATCAGATTTATTAAAAAACATGAATTATAAAGATATGAAAAAAGTATTAAATTCAATAGATTTTAATAATTATTCAATATTAAAAATAAATACAAAGAAATAAAAGTGGTGCTAAAAAGGTGTAACATATATTTAAAAAAATTTAACAAAATAGTAAAAAATATAATAATTTTTTCTGTTAGTATTGAAATAAAAAAATAAAAATATTATAATAATATATGTAGGATAAGAGGTATGTATGGATAGCAACAAGTTAAATAGAAGTAATAAAGTAAAAATAATAGTAATAGCATTACTAGTTTTTTTAGTTGCTATCGCTGGTATTACATATGCATACTTTAGTATTCAAATAGTAGGAAATGATACAGCATCTTCACTTAGATTAACATCAGCAGATTTAAAACTAGTTTATACAGATATGCAAATACTTTCAAATGGTGAAATAGAACCAGGATGGAGTCAAACAAAAACAATAACAGTAGAAAATCAGGGAACAAGAACAGTTTATTATAATCTAATATGGAGAGAATTATTAAATGAAATAATAAATAATGAACTTACAATATCTATGACATGTACTTCAGATAAATCAGGAAATACATGCCCAAGCTTTGAAAAACCAATTCCTACAAAAACTACAGAAGCAACTAACGTAAGAATAAAAAATAATATATCAATAGATGCAGGAGAAACACATACATACACAGTAACAATAACATTTATAGAAACAAATTCATTACAAAACTATAATCAAGGAAAACAAGTAAGAGGGACACTTAACATATCAGAAGGAGCAGATGAACATCCACTATATAAAGTTGTAAAAGATTTAGCAACAGCTGGTACATATGCTTCTACTTACTCAGGAAATGATACAAATGATACATATGGAGAAACAGCAAGAAAAACTGTTTATTATATAAAAACAAGCACAGCAAATGACGCAACACAAGCATCAACATTACTTGATAAAATAAATGTAAAATTTGCAGGATATTGTTGGCAAATACTTAGAACAACAGACACTGGAGGAGTAAAATTAATATATAATGGAGAATATGTAAATGGTACAGGATGTAAAGCTCAAAATACAGCAGATACACATAAAGGAATAATAGGAACACAAGGAACATGGGGAGATATGACAGGAAATTATATGTATTCAGATACATTTACATATAATACATCAACTAATCAGTTTACATTAGTTAATCCAACATCAAGTAACTGGTCAACAAACAAGAACTTAGTAGGTAAATACACATGTAAAACAAGTAGTTCAACATCAACATGTACAACTCTTTATTATATAAATACAAAACATAGAACAACTGCAAATTATGCATATTATGTAACCTACACAATAGAAGATACACAAAATGCACAAATAGGTACCTCTCCATTTAATGCAAATCACAATTCTCCAGCGTATGTGGGATATATGTTTGGGGATACAGCATATGAAAGTGTAGCGAGTACAGCGCCATCAGGAATAATGGGAAATAAAGTATATTGGAATGGAAGTAATTATGAATTGCAAGAATCTGATGGTACTACTTCATCAAATTCAACATATGATACAACCCATCATTATATGTGTAATAATGGATTATCTACATGTGCAGATGGAAAAGTAAGATATTACTATTATGGTAATAATTACACTGAATTAACAGGTGGAGATGATGTAGAAGCTGCAATATCAAAAATGCTAACAAATGTAGAAAACAAACATGATTCAGCAATGAAATCATATTTAGAAAACTGGTATTATAATAATTTAAGAGATTATGAAGATTATATAGATCAAGATGCAGTATATTGTAATGATAGAAGAATAAGTAGTTTAGGAGGATGGTCAAAAACAGGACCTATAACAGCAAGTGATACAGCATATATAAAATTCAATAATTATAATACAGTATCAACATTAGGATGTACAAATAATCTAGATAAGTTTAGTACAAGTAATACAAGTGCACAACTTAAATATCCAATAGGATTAGCTACAGCGCCAGAGATGAATATTATAAACAACACTAACGTAAGAAATACAAGTCAACGTAATTGGCTTGTGTCTCCTAACTCTTTCTACAGCAACATTGCT
>JAEEGL013783372.1_pt1 | contig 13375 bp, 10 predicted proteins | sample 9134231 | NCBI WGS metagenome assembly JAEEGL01 (sample SAMN16246548, study PRJNA631951) | gut metagenome | biome: gut microbiome; feature: rumen; material: fiber-attached | host: Bos | place: Iran: Karaj | collected 2018-10 | reverse complement strand
GAAAAGTTGATAAATATAACTATGGTGTTGGAATGATTGCGGTGGAATTCTTTTTCATGGTATCAGGCTATTTTATGGTTTCGAGTGCGATAAAGAAAAGGGATTCTCAGGGGAGTCTGGCATCTAAAACTGTTGGGTTTATTTTTCATAAGATTCGTGCAGTAATGCCGGAGTTTGCAATAGCCTGGCTGGTTGGGCTGGTTGTGTATTTTGTCAGCAGGGATATATATGACTTCAAGGAGATGCTTGATGTTATCTTTCAGAGTGTATGGGAGCTTCTTCTGCTGGGAATTACCGGGCTGGCATCTATACGAGTTAATGGTGTTGACTGGTACATATCTGCCATGATCATATCCATGACCATTTTGTTTCCAATCACACTAAAATATGGTGAAATGTTCTATAAAGTTTCAGCGTGGTTGATAGGCATTATGATATTGGGGTTCTTATACGGCAAGCATGATGGCTTATCAAATGGTTATGAAATGATCGGGCCTTTTTATAAAGTATTTTATAGAGCTGTAGCAGATATATCCCTTGGTGCGGCGCTTTATCCTGTTGTTAATAGATTCAATAATGTTAAATTGAAGGAAGGGACAGCTCGGGTATTAGATGTAATAGAACTATTGCTATGGATATTGCTGTTTTCCATGATAATCCTGACAAAAAATGCTGAATATACGTCAATTATCACATTACTTATATGGATAATGCTCGTACTGACACTGTCACATTATAAAGAAAGTAAAATACTAAATAATAAAATTGTTTATTTTCTGGGTAAATACAGTTTGTCGTTATACCTCTCACACGTGTACTGGGCAAGATTCTTAAAACTAAAATGTCCAGAGCTATCCAGTGATAAAACGATGTTAATATATTTTGGTTTAACTTTCATAACATCAATATTTATATTTGGTATATCAAATCTGTTAAGAAAGATAAAAATAAAAAAAGAAGAGATTGTTAACAAGAATGACAATGAATAAAGTGAAAAAGGTAAAAGTTTATACGATCTTCGATGATTATACGGACGAGGCTGCAAGAATCCTGAGAAACGCAGGGGCTGAGCTGACTATACATCCTATGGGAAAAGCCAGGCCTGATGCGGAAGAGATGAAAACTATTCTGCAGGAGTATGATGCTGTTATCATTGGTACAAGTCAGAAGATAACAGAGAATATGTTTGATGAGATAGATACTCCGAAGATAATAGCTACTGCCTCTGTTGGAACTGATCACATCTCCATTCCTGGAGATAAGAAGGATATGGTCAGGGTGGTAAATACACCATTGGCAAATGCACAGTCGGTTGCAGAATATGTCATGGCATGTGCTCTTGGTTCGGTGAAGAGATTATCAGAGGCTTCTGAACTATACAGAGAGGGCAGGAACAACAAAGAACTCGCGAAGAAACCTGAGGACTTAAGCGGCAGAAGCATTGGAGTTATAGGTGCTGGAGCGATATCGCAGAAGATCATGCTATATGCGAAGATGATGGGGATGGATGTATATTGCTGGACCAGAAATCCCGAAGGCCATCCTGAAGTTAAGTCCATGGGAGTTTCCTTCTGCAGCCTGGAAGAGGCCGTGGAGAAGGACGTGATCTCCGTTAACCTGCCGAATGTTGCCGGTACGAAGAATCTCATATCCGCCGACATGGTAGACATGATGAAGGACGAAGCTGTATTTATCAGCGTATCGAGACTAGATACAATTGATATAAAAGCTCTTATAGATAAGGCGGTTTTAAACAAGAACTTTTATGTATGTGTTGATATAGATGTTGATGCAGATGTGGTTGAATTATTAAAAGATAACAATATAGATAGGTTGCCGAATGTGCTTATAACACCACATATAGCAGGAGGAACAGTAGAAACGAGAAAACGGATGTTCCGGGAAACAGCTGTTGGGATTGTGTCTTTGTATAAACAAGGAATCATATAAATAATGAAGAATGGATTAATTGAACTACTAAGATTTATTTTTGCAATTAATATAATGTTTTTTCATGCATATCTATTAGGGCATGGATCCTTATTTAATGGTGCAAGGCTTTGGATTTCAGTTGAATTCTTCTCAATAGTTACCGGATATTTTATGGTTGCTTCTTTGTACAAAAATATAGACAAAGAAGGAAGCATTGGAGAAAAAACGATCAGATTCCTTAAAAAGAAGATAGGTGTGATATTACCGGAATATGTTATAGCCTGGATAATTTCTTTCTTGAGTTTCTGCCTTATCATCAAGACATACAATATTTCGGAAATGGTACATTTCTTTTTTAAGGATGTATGGGAACTTCTGCTCCTGGGCATAACAGGTGTAAGTGATGTATACATTAATAATCCTTTGTGGTATATATCGGCCATGATCTTTGCGTCAGCCATACTATATCCTGTCTGCCTAAAGTTTAAAGATTCTTATATAAGAGTGTTTTCCTGGTTGGTAGGTATAGCAATATTTGGACTTTTAATAAATAATTATAAAGGCCTGGATCACGTTTTTCGGGATATGTTTATTTTCAGAAAGGGCTTCTACAGAGTGTTTGCTGGAATGTCCCTGGGTATAGCACTTAATCCGGTTGTGGAGTATCTGAATCAAAAAAAGATGGGACATAGTCAAAGGATACTTAAGAATATATGTATGGTTCTTATGTGGCTGACAGTTATGCTTTTGGTTTATGGCACAAGTGAGAAATATATACTTCCTTTTGTTATACTTCTGATATGGATGGCACTGGCATTAACTTTATCAAATTACAATCAGCACATTCTGATTGATAACAGATTTCTGGGATTTCTGGGGAAAATGAGTATGCCGTTATATCTTGTACATTTTCCGTGTGCAAGACTTGTGCATTACTATTTGAAAAATGTAGAAATAAAACAGGAGTTTATTATATATATACTTGTTTCGTTTGCGGTTGCATTGATTGTATACCTGCTAGGGAAACTTATCAGGAAGATTATTAATATAGCGGGAGAGCCAAGGAGGGAGAAGTTATAAAATGGAAAATAAAGATAAGCCAATAAATATGAAACAGTTTTTCTTCTATATGCTGGATCATATAGTGATCATCATTTTGGTAGCGCTGGTATTTGCCGGACTGCTGGGATACTATTCGTATAAGAATCAGCTGGATAATCTGAGTGGTACTGATACAACCATCAATACCATTATCAATCAGAATAAGAAATCTGTATATGATCAGAATACTTATTCAACTGATATCAACAAGCCGAATGGTGTATATAATTCTTCCTTCAGACTTTATGTGGATTACAAGGTTAAGAGTGAGGAGAATATCGAGAGTATCGATCTGTCACAGATTTACAGACAGAAGAGTAACGATATAATCGCTGTATGTAATGATAACGATTCCATGCAGAAGGTTATAGATGATCTGTCTCTTAATTCTGAATACTCAGATATGAAGAGCCTGACTCCTAACGAACTGAGATATCTGGTTAACTATACCAATACAGGCGCGAACATCATAACAGTAACCGTTTCTGATATTAAGGCAAAAAGAGCAAGAGATATAGCTGAAAAATGTGCTGAGGTCTTTGTAGAAGAACTGGATGACTATGAGCAGATAAATGAAGCAACTGCTCTTGACATACCTAATCTTCCAAAGGAGACGAAAGTCGTAAAGACTACATCCATAAGCAAGGGAACACTTGCTAAATTCGTTATCCTCGGAGCATTCCTTGGTTTCTGTATCATGCTCGCAGTATATTTTGTACTCTTCCTGTCAAGCGGTGTTGTAAGAACTAAGGAAGATGTTGAGGATGCAGGAATAGATAACATCCTGAAGATAGCTAAGAATGACGGAGCCATCTCATACCAGAAGCTGGCAATGCTCATTAAATCATCCGGAGCCAAGAAGATAGTTCTGACTGCTGTAAACAGTGGTGCAGGTACAACTTCGATAGTTGAAAAGGTTCAGGAATACTTCAAGGAAGCAGGAGACAAGGATATAGTCGTTGTGGATACGCCTGCCATGAAGGAAAGTGTTGAGGCAATGGCGAAGGTCGCTGATGCAGATATGTGTGTTCTTATAACAGAATTTGGCAAGACCAAGATGGCTGATATAAGAGATTCTGTAGAACTGCTTAAGGCTGCAGGCGCTGATGTAAAGGCACTTGTAATAAATAAGGTCAGACATGGATGATCAGTCCCTTGTTCTAATTAAGTTGATATAGTCAGAAATCTTATTAAAAGAGGTAGGGTATGAAAAGAAAAACATTTAACATCAAGGAATGTCTTCTGTTTATATTAGAAAATATAATCGTTGTTTTAATCATAGGCGCGCTTGGTGCAGGTGCCCTGGGATATAAGAATTATAGAGAGCAGCAGGATGCTATCAATTCTGCAGGCAAGAATACTACCAGTGTGTGGACCATCATAAATCAGAATAAGTCCGCTGCCACAGGTCTTGATACAACTGTAATCAGTACAGAGAAGGACCTTCCGTCAAATGCATATAAGGCCACTGTGGTTCTGTTCATAGATTATGATATTCCTGAACTTTCAGAAGGAATAGGGGCTGCTGATAAGAATAATGTGACTATTCTTCAGAAATATCAGAGTGATATGATCAGCCTTATGTTCAACAATGATGTGTATGAAAAAGTAATAAATAATCTGGAGCTTAACAGCAAATACTCAGACATGAAGAGACTGTCACCTATGGATATGTCATATATGGGTATCAGAAGATTCCAGGGTGCACACAGCTGCTATGTTTCTGTTATCGATGTGGATAAGGGTAGAGCTGAAGCCATCATCAATGAAATGGTAAAGATAATCTCTGCAAAGAGTTATGATCGTTACATCACAGGAATACATGTAGTTGATGATGTTAGTATCATGGCCGGAAGTTCAAGAGCTCCGAAGACAACTATAGACAAGAAAGAACTTCTGAAGAAGGGTATAATTGGCGGCATCGTAGGTGTTATGGCTGCAGCAGTTCTTCTTGGAATAATCTTTATACTAATAAATAAGGTCAGAACAGACACAGATACAGAATATGCTGATCTTGGAATAATCTTCAGAATTCCTAAGAAGACGTTATATAGAGACGAGGCATATAAGAAACTGGCATATGGTTATCTGAGGAATAAGACAGGTGTTGTGAGCTTTATTCCTTCAGACAGAAAAGCTCATGCTGACTATATGGAAAGTATTAAGACAGCCCTTAGTGATACTGGTAAAAATGTATCGCTGTTTGAAGTTAAGGCTGATACAGGAGCAAAGGATATAATCAAGAAGATTGGCGAACTGAAGGCTAAATCAGATCTTGTTATCGTAAATACTGAGGCTGCTACGATCTATGCAAATCCTGTAATCGCAGCACTTGAGAGTGATGATGTCATACTTACTGCTTCATATGGAAAGACCGGAGTGAATAATCTGGTTAAGGCCAAGGATGCCTTAGGTGAAGCAAAGGAAAAGATAAGCGGAGTTGTTATTGAGGAGACAAAGCATATAAATGGATAAGAGCCGTGAAGGCAAACTGAATAATCAGGAAGTCGTATATTTTCTGGCGTTGATCCTTCTTCTGTTTGTAAGGATAATCAAGCTTAGTGGTTATTCCTCATATATTGGAGGAAGAGCCAACAAGCTGGCAATGTTGGGAGTTCTGGGACTTATAATGCTGAAGGAACTCATCGACATGGAATTCCAATGGAGAGATATAATCCTCATGGGACTGGCGGGCTTTTTATCAATGCTGGTATTTAAGGACCTGTCCCTCTATTCCGTTCCTGCAGTCATGATCCTTTTCGCCGGAAGAAATATTCCTTTTGAGAAGACAGCAAAGGTTGCTATAGTCACAACCCTTTCCCTGCTTCTTATAATTGCAATATCCGGAAGGCTGGGTATTATTGAGAATTATTATTTCGGAGAATATACGGAGAGAGCCAGAGGGGCTTTGGGATTTCTGTATCCTCTGTATGCAGCATGTCTTTTTACAAATGTGGTGACACTTATCGTATACATTAAAAAGCGTTCTGTGAGTTATCTATGGATAATAGCATTGGCACTTATAAATGTGTATATATGGAGAGTTACAGATTCAAGACTGTCATTCTGGCACACCACTGCATTTCTGGCACTTATACTTATACATAAAGTGACTGGAGAACATTTAACTGTTATAAAAGGTTTCGTAAAGAAAGCATTTATCATCCTTATCCCGATCTTTATAGTAATGGCGATAATAAGCATTTATTTTGCCAAGAATTATAACGAATACGTGGTATGGATGTTCAATCTGGATGAGGCACTGGAGGGAAGACTGGGCCTTGCTCATAAGGCCATGTACAGGTTCGGCGTATCCATGTTCGGTGATGTTATACCTTGGGTTGGCTTTGGACTGGGAGCAGAGGGTAATAAATCCGGTAAGGAATATATGTATGTAGACAATATGTATATCCAGGTATTGATCCAGTATGGAATAGTATTCTTCGTGGCAGCTCTGGCCATAGTTACATACGTTATGTATCTGAGCTACAGAAGAAGAGATTACTATCTGATGCTCATATTGAGCTTTATCGCTGTGCATTCACTAATCGACGATCTGATGTTAAGAGTATGGTATAACACCTTCTGGATAATGCTCTTTGTTGTTATGTATCAGGGCCTATCTGAGAAGGCTCCGGAAACGTCGCTCGAGAAGGATAGGAAGCGCAGTCCGGAAGGCATTTTAACATAGATATTTATAGGCTGATATAGTATAATATACTCCGTATGGATTACACAAATATTTAGTCTGTGAGGGTTTAACAGATGGACGGAAAAAGAAGCGTCAGAGCTAAGCATATAGACTTTATAGTCATAGATATAATCTGTATATTTATGGCACTTATTATCGCGTATCTCACTCATATAGACAGAGTTGATGATCATATATATTTTCTGTTTTACAGGAACATAAGCATTGTAGTTATCATAACCTACATCGTGCTTATGCTATTTAATTCGTATCATAGCAACATTCTTAAAAGAGGATTCCTGATGGAGCTGTGGAAGTCTACCATCGTAAGTACGGAACTTATCCTCGTGATTGTTGCTATTCTTTTCTTTACAAAGGGATCAGAACCATATTCACGAATCGTATTCGGTCTGTTCTTTATCTTCAATATCGTTTTACTTACAATTGCCAGAACTATCAGAAAGCAGATCATCATTAAGGGCTTCGCAAAGGGAAAGAATGTAAGCCGTGTTATGGTTGCAACCTACTACAAGAATCTGGAACAATTCCTGGATGCAATCAATTCAGTCGATAACGGCCATTATAAGTATGAGGCCATAGTTCTTCTGGAGGAAGTAAGACATCCTGATAGAAATGTGGACATAGATAACTTCAAGGGCATTCCTGTGATCCATGAGGAAGATGTTCTTGAATTTGTAAAGACAAATGCGATAAATGAAGCTTTCATTCTTGCAAAGCATGGCGAGAGCGGCAAGCTGGCAAATACATTCCTCAGCATGGGTATTGAAACTCATGTAAGTATCAATATGGAAATGTCTGGCCTGTCAAATGTAAAGGTTGAGCAGATTGATAAATACACAACACTTAATTCAAACATCAGTCCGGGTACTCCTGGACAGCTTATAGTAAAGAGACTCTTCGATGTCGTGGTAGGAATTATAGGACTTATATTTACAGTTCCTGTACTTATCATTTTTGCACCTATCATAAAGCATCAGTCACCTGGACCTGTATTCTTTAAACAGGACAGAGTTGGTAAGAACGGTAAGATATTCAAGATGTACAAGTTCAGATCCATGTATATGGATGCAGAGGAACGTAAAGCTGAACTTATGGAACAGAATGAGATGAATGGTCTTATGTTCAAGATGGAGAATGATCCTAGAATAATGCCAATAGGAAACTTCATGCGTAAGACAAGTCTTGATGAATTCCCTCAATTCTGGAACATCCTTATCGGCGATATGTCACTGGTAGGAACAAGACCTCCTACACTGGACGAATATAAGGAGTATGCTTCTCATCACCTTAGCAGACTGGCTATGAAGCCGGGACTTACAGGTATGTGGCAGACCTCCGGAAGATCAGATATAACGGATTTTGAAGAGGTAGTACAGCTGGATAATGAATATATCAGAAACTTCTCTTTAGGACTGGATATAAAGATAATTGTTAAGACATTTGGTGCAGTACTGAAAATGAAAGGATCCAAATAGTATATGAAAAGAAAAACGGGAGAAAAACCAAGGATACTCTTTATAGTTGAATCACTGGGTGGTGGTGTTTTCACTTATATAGTTGATGTAACGAATGACCTGGTTGATGAATATGAGGTATTTGTTGCATATGGTATCAGATCACAGACTCCGAAGGATCTTCAGAGATATTTTGATGAGAGAATACACCTGATACAGGTTAAGAGCTTTAACAGATCCATCAATCCTGTAAAGGATATAAAGTCATTTGTTGAGATCAGAAGCATTGCAAGATCCGTTAAGCCGGATATCATCCATCTGCACAGTAGTAAGGCAGGTGCTTTAGGCCGTTTAGCATTTGACGGTAACAAGTACAAGCTTTTCTACACACCACATGGTTACAGCTTCCTGATGGAGGATTATACATCTGTTAAGAGAGCTTCATTCAAGCTTATTGAGACCCTTTGTGCTAAGACAAAATGTACTACCATCAGCTGTTCTGAAGGAGAGCATTTTGAAACATTGAAGCTCACCAAGAGAGCTGAATATGTAAATAATGGTATCAACATAGAAGAACTGGATGAACTGGTAAAGAATATCGAGATTGAAAAGGATCATCCTTTCACTGTATTTACTCTTGGACGTATTGCATATCAGAAGAATCCAGAACTCTTTAATGAAATAGCACTGTCCATGCCGGATGTGAGATTCCTGTGGATAGGTGATGGAGATATGAGAGACAAGCTCACAGCTCCTAATATCGAGATTACAGGATGGGTAGACAGAAATGAGGCACTTAAGTATTCACTTAATGCGGATGTTTTTGTACTTACCAGTTTATGGGAAGGACTTCCTATAAGTCTTCTGGAGTCTATGTATATCGAGAAGCCTTGTCTGGTAAGTGACGTTATAGGTAACCATGATGTTATCGTAAATGGCGAGAACGGTTACGTATGTAAAACTGTAAAGGATTATTGCAGAGCTATAGAGGACGTAAAGACATGCCATGAGGATGTAGAGAAGGTTGTCAAGAAGGCACATGATGATATCATCAACACCTACAATACTGATAACATGGTTAAGGAGTACAAGAAACTCTACTCCAGATATATCCGCAAGGCACCTGAATATGAAGGTGATGTTAAGATCATCGTTGCTGCTCATAAGAAGTACCGTATGCCTGATGATCCTATGTATGTACCAATTCATGTTGGTGCAGAGGGCAAGTTTGATGAAAATGGAAAGCCTCTGAATCTCGGATATCAGAAGGATAATGAAGGAGATAATATCTCCCTCAAGAATGATAACTTCTGCGAGCTGACCGGTCTCTATTGGGGATGGAAGCATCTGGACTCAGACTACCTGGGACTTGTTCATTACAGAAGACATTTTGCAGGAAGCAGACATGGCGATGATATGTTCGACCGTGTTCTTACCTACAGAGGACTTAAGAGAAAACTTAAAGACTACAAAGTATTTGTTCCTCAGAAGAGACATTACTTTATAGAGACTCTTTATACTCACTATGCACATACACATTATGAAGAACATTTGAATACAACAAGAGATATCATTATGGAGAAGTATCCAGATTATCTTGCAAGCTATGACAGAGTTCTCAAGAGAAGATATGGATACATGTTCAACATGATGATCATGCAGAGAGATCTGATAGATGATTATTGCACATGGATGTTTGACATCCTGTATGAACTGGAGAACAGAGTAAATACATCCAAGCTGTCCTTCTATCAGGCAAGACTTTATGGACGTGTCGGCGAGATCATCTTCAACGTATGGCTGGATGAGCAGATAAGGTCCGGCAAGCTGAAGGAGAGCGACGTCAAGGAACTTCCGATCATCCATATGGAGAAGATCAACTGGTTCAACAAGGGCGTATCCTTCCTGCGTGCGAAGTTCCTTCATCAGAAGTATGAGGGAAGTTTCTAAAGAGAATTATAATAATACTATTAGGGATATCCGCATAAAGCAGTCTGTTCCAGACATCGCTCCCGCTCATTGCGGTGAACCCCTAGCGGACCACTCCGCATACGCTTCTCTCCTGCGTCGTTCGCTAAGCTCTCACTTCACACTTCGTGTTCGTGAATCGCTAAGCGCCGAGACCCGCAATGGTCTGTCGCAGACTGTTTATGAGGATATCCCTTGTAACAATGTGAATTATAAATAAAATGTTTAGAAACTTTGAGGAATAGTGATGGGTTTATCTACAGTAGATATTTTCAAGAAAATGAATGTTGAAGGTGGCGATTTCGTCGTTATGGACGATGAGTTGATACGTCGCTATCAGGAGGTTCTCGTAAAAATCGCAGAGGACATCGTTGATATATGTGAGACATGGAATATCACCTATCATCTGACCGGTGGTTCAGCACTTGGTGCAGTAAGACATCATGGATTTATACCATGGGATGATGACATGGATATAGATATTCTGAGTTCAGATTTTGATCTGTTTCATGAGAAATTCATGGAGAAGTACGGAGACAAATACTGGTTCCATACCTGTGATACCAAGGACCATGGAATGACAGTTAACAGGATTCGATTAAAGGGTACTACATTCAGAGCTCGTGAGGATGTTGGCAAGGATGAGTGTGGTTTCTTCATAGATATCTTACGAATTGAGAATGCTTATGACAATCTGATACTTAGAAGCCTTCATGGCATACTCTGCATGGGCGCAGGCTTCCTTCTGTCATGTCGTAATTTCTATCATAACAGAAAGCTTATGCTTGAACTGGTGGAGTCAAATCCAGATGTTAAGAAAGCATTCACGACTAAGATCAACATAGGAAGATTGATCTGTTTCATACCTCTTACAACCTGTGCCAAGATCACACAGAAGGTATATGGCATGTGTAAGAATAATAATTCCAGACTTGTAACTGTTCCTGCAGGCCGCAAGCATTACTATGGCGAGATGCAGAAGAGATGTGATTTCGTAGATACTACCAAGATGGAATTTGAAGGCCATATGTGGGATATTCCAAAGAATTATAAGAGATATCTGAAGAATATGTATGGTAATTACATGGAAATCCCTAAGGAAGAGGATAGAGAGAAACATATACTTTTGGAGATTCATTTCCCTGAAGAAAATTGATGATACAGGACATTTGATGATCCAGTATTATGAACGGAGTAATTTGTATGATCGCAATCTTGATGGCTACATATAATGGCGAGGAATATATAAGAGAACAGCTTGATTCAATCCTGAATCAGAGCTGTTCGGATTTTAAGATATATATACATGATGATGGATCAACTGATAAGACTCCGGAGATTGCAGCAGATTATGCCGGCAGATTCCCGGACAAGGTTGAAGTGCTGGATGGTCCACCAACTGGAGGTGGCAAGTATAATTTCTTCTACCTTCTGAAGAATGTGAAGGCTGACTATTATATGTTCTCCGACCAGGATGATGTATGGCTTAAGAACAAGGTTGAGCTTTCCATTAACAGGATGCACAAGATGGAGAAGTTAAGGGGAAATGTACCTCTTCTGGCATATACCAACATGAAGGTTGTGGACAGTGATCTGAATGTCATAGATGAGTCACATATGCATCATGCCAATATAGATCCACACCGAAACAGGCTCTGTCAGCTGATACCTGAAAATGTGGCTTATGGCTGTACGATTATATTTAATGACGAGTTAAAACAGGAGATGTTCAAGGTTCAGGACGTGGATATCCTGAGGTGGCATGACTGGTGGGCAAGCATAGTTGCGGCATCCACAGGATATGTCAGCTACATAGATGAATGCACTTCATTATATCGCCAGCATGGTGATAATTCTGTAGGTTCCCACACAGAGGTAGGGCTTCGCCGTAAATTGGATCTCTTCAAGAAGCTTATAACCCTGTCTCATATAGGTGAGACGAAGATAAGGATAAGTCATTTCATGCTCCAGGCCCAGCAGCTCCAATATGTGAATTATAAGCCTGTATATAAGGACATGATAGAAGATATCTGTAATTATTATTCCTACGGCAAGCTGAAGAGGGTAAATGTGCTGATAAAATACAGAATGCACAGGAATAAGAGGAAGATATGGCAGGTACTATGTGCCTGAATGACATAAATGAAAAGGAAAAGAAATATGGAGAAAATATTATCGATTTCTATAGCTGCATATAATGTTGAGAAATTCCTGATTCAGACTCTGGATTCATTTATAACGGATAAGGAGATCATGGATAAGCTGGAAGTAATAATCGTAAGCGACGGCTCAACTGATGATACAGTTGATCTGGCTTCCGGTTACGTAAAGAGATATCCGGATACATATGTCCTCATTGATAAGGAAAATGGTGGATATGGTTCGACTATAAACGCATCACTCAAGGTGGCCAAAGGAAAATATTTCAGAACTGTTGACGGAGACGACTGGGTTAGCACAGATGGACTTAAAGAACTTATAGCAGCACTTGAAAGAATAGATACCGATATGGTCATCACAAAATATATGAATGTTGATGACGCTACCATGAAGAAGACTCTGGTGGAGGACGGATTTATTTATGACGAGGTTGAGAAGATATTTGATTCAGTACAGCTGGATGATATGATCCCTATGCATCAGACAACCTATAGAACTGAAATTCTGAGAAAGAATCGTATCAAGATCACAGAACATTGTTTCTATACAGATATGGAATACAATCTGAAGCCTATACCGTATGTAAATACCATCAGATTCCTGGATATTCCGGTGTACATGTATAGAATTGGACGCGAGGGTCAGAGCGTGCAGATATCAAGCTGGTTCAAGAATATAAACCAGGGGCTCAAGGTATCTGTAAATCTTGCAAAATATTTTGAGAAGGTAAAATGTATCGATAGCATGAGCGAGGCTAAGCTCAGATACATGAAGGATACCATCACAAAGAGTGCAATATTCAAATACCGCATAATGCTTGCAATGCCTCCGAAGAAGGCATTTCACAAGATGAGAAAATATGATGCAGTACTGAAGAAGGTAAGCCCTGAAATATATGAGAATACTGAAAAACAGGGCAGAAAGAAATACAGATATACGATTAAAGCGCTCAGGAAGACTGACTTTATGTCTTATCCGGTTTTCTATGCCATTTATAAAGCGGATAGCCAGATTAAAGACTAGATTATCTGTAGACGAGGTATTTGGT
>JAEEGL012579437.1_pt1 | contig 13375 bp, 10 predicted proteins | sample 9134231 | NCBI WGS metagenome assembly JAEEGL01 (sample SAMN16246548, study PRJNA631951) | gut metagenome | biome: gut microbiome; feature: rumen; material: fiber-attached | host: Bos | place: Iran: Karaj | collected 2018-10 | reverse complement strand
CAGCCCGCGGCGGCCCCATGGACAGGACCGTCACCCTGCCGCCTATGAGGTCCCGGGTCTGGAGGGCCCATTCCAGGGCGGACTCATCCGCCGGGTTCATCACCCGGGCGATGAAATCCCTCTCCAGGGTGAGGTCTTCCCTGAGCCTCACTTCCGTGGTATCGGGCACCTGTTTGATGCAGACAAGGATATCCATTCCGTTCCCCTACATGCGTTGATAGATCGGCGCGAGGGCCGCCTGGATCTGCTTGTAGATGTCGAAGCGGTCGGCGTAGTATCTCACGCCCTCCGGGTCCGGCTCCGTGACGCCGGTCACGCGCACGCACCTTGATACGGCGTCCTCGTGATCCCCGAACACGCCCACCGCCACGCCCGCCAGCATGGCGCTGCCCAGGGAACTGTCCACATTCTCCACCGTGCGCAGAGGAATGTCCAGCATATCCGCCAGGATCTGCCGCCACAGGGGCGCTTTCGCGCCGCCGCCGATGGCCGCCGCCTCTTCCGGCGCGATCGAAAGGCTTTTAAGGACCTCGAAACAGTCCTTCATGGAGTAGGCCACACCTTCCAGCACGGCCCGGTTGAAGTGGGCCCGGGTGTGGAACCCCGCCGCGCCGGTGAAACTGGCCCGAAGCCTGTCATCCAGATACGGCGTGATCTCGCCCTGCAGGTAAGGGTGGAAGAACAGCCCCTCGCAGCCCCGCGGGATCTTTGCCGCCGCAGCGCTCATCTCCTCATACTGCCCGCCGAAGGTGTCCCGGTACCAGCGGTTGCAGGTAGCGCAGGCTTTGGTAGCCGTGCCCGGATACCAGAGGCCCTTGACCACGTGCCGGTAGGTGACGAGCCTGGGATCCACCACCGCGTGATCGGTGATCGGGCAGATGCGGCCCGCCGTGGCCAGCTTCACCGTTGCCTGACCCACTTTCACGGCACCTGACGCGTACACCTCCATCACCGTATCGGTGGCGCCGGCGATCACCCTCGTTTTCTCCGTGAGACCGGTGTCCCGCTGCGCCTTCAAAGTTAAAGGAGGCATGAACGCCATGGGATCCACCACGGGCGGCATCACGGCCGGGTCCACGCCCGCGAGAGCGCAGAGCTCCGCCGACCAGGCAGAGTTCCTGGCGTCCAGAAGCATGAAACCCATGGCTTCGATCGAATCGGTAGCGATATACCCCGTCAGCAGTTACCCCACATAATCCTTCACCGCCATGATGTGCCGGGTCTTTTTCAGTTTTTCCGGCTCGTTTTCCTTCAGCCACATCAGCTGAGGCAGGGTCCACAGGCTGGACACGCCGTTATAGCATTCCTCAAGGAGCTTGTTTCCCAGCTCCTTTTTGAGCCGGGAGGCCTGCTCGCCCGCGCGGCTGTCCGTCCAGTAGATCACCCGGCGCACGGGCATCCCGTCCTCTCCCGCCAGCACGGCGGAATGGGTCGCCGCGTCAAGAGCGAGCGCCGAAACGTCCCGGGGATCGATCTTAGTGCGGTCCAGGATCTCACGGACATTGCCTACCAGAGCGTGATAACTGTCGAAGATATCCTGCTCCGCCCAGCCGTTGCGGGGATAATAGGTAGGATATTCCCGGGAAGCCGTGGCGTATACCTTTCCATCCTCCCCCAGCAGCGTCGCCTTGGAGGAGCTGCCCCCGAAATCGACACCCAAGAGATACTTCATGGCCTGACCTTTCCTTTCAATGCGGGACTTTAAAAGCCCCAAAGGCGCGGGAAGGGTCCCGCGCCTTTAAATGTCCCTGTCACAGCCTGCCCGCGAGAAGCACGAACAGGTCATCGTACCGGTACCCCTCAGGCACCGTCATTTTAAGGCCCTCGGTGCTCTGGGGACAGGCCGCCGTGAGGTGTTTGACGGGAGTGCGCCTCACATCGTTCCATCTGTTCTGAGCGACCTTGATGGCGATCCCGGGCATGAAGCGCCGGGCCACCGCGCTCCCGCAGCATTTCGCCAGCCGGCGGTTCTGCCACATTTCGCGGATGGTGAAGCCCATGGCCTCAAGGATCCTCCGGGCGGGCTCGTGCTCGTCCAGGTCCCTCGCCAGGCGGCTTCCGTCGTGATAGGTGATCTCGCCCTCTTCCTTCCGGGGCGTGATCCTGCCCCCGCGGATCAGTTCATCCACGAAAGCCGTGGCCGTCACGATCTCAGGCAGGTCGATGCCCCAGTCCTTATACTCGTGCCGCATGAGCGCCGCATCGTAACTGTCCAGCACGATCAGGCGTCCGGCACCGCTCTTTTTCACCGCTTCCCCGGCCACGCGGGCCATGGCGCGCACGTCCTCCACGAAACCCATCAGATCACCCAGGGAGGATCCGGAGGATGGCTCGTCCCTCAGGGCCGCGAAGGGGACGCCGGCCTTTTTGAGGATCTCAAACAGCGCCTGCGCGGTCTCCGGCACACTGTATCGGGCGCACTCGCCCAGCCACACCAGCGTGTCCCCCGTCTCCGGGATATCGGAAAAGTCCACTTTCGCTTCCTTCGCGCCGTAGATATTCCCCGTTTCGAGCACCGCGTCGATCACTTTCCGCACATCAGCCGGCACGATATCCTTTACGTTGGCCTCGGTGCGCGCCTCACGGATGAACACCAGGGGATCAAAGCCCGTGGCGCAGTCATTGGTGCAGGCGCCGCAGAGCATGCACTCGTACATAGTCTTAGCGCAGTCCTTTTCCATGGGCATGCCCCGCTCGATCAGGCTCACCTGCAGGCCCTTGGCCCGGGGCGTGTTGGTCTCCTTGCCGGTCACCAGCTGTACCGGGCACAGGTGGCGGCACATCCAGCAGAAGCGGCACGCGTCCGCGTTTTTCCTTGCTCTTTCACTAAACATATCCACGCCTCCCTTCTCACAGGCCCAGCTTGTAGGGGTTGAGGATGCCGTTGGGGTCCAGGGACTTCTTCAAGCCTTCCATCACCTGCATGGCGGGGCCGTACTGCTCCTTCATCAGGCGGGACAGTTTCAGGCCGATCCCATGATGGTCGTTGATCACGCCGCCGTTCTCCATGGCCGCCCGGACGCCCACGTTCCATATCCTGTTGTGCAGGCGGATGGCCTCCTCCGGGTCCTGGGGCACATCCTTTGGATCCACGATGAACCGCGTATAATTCATGCAGCCCCATTCATACCAATGGCTGGAATGGGAAATATACCGCACGAAGGGGAAATTGTCGTTGACGGCCTTTTTCATGGCCAGGTAGATCTTCTCGATATTGGCGTAGGTGGCCACAGTGTCCATGGTGCCGAACATCTGGGGGATATCCATGATGTGCCCGGGATAGAAGAAGGTGATGCGGTTCTCATACCATTTCTCACCGTACTCGCTGCCCAGGTCCTCGCCGCCCCATTTCCGGGCGATGTCCAGGATGATATCCATCTCGATGTCCACGATCTTTTTGATGCCTTCGACCGCCAGGTTCATGAAGCAGCCCTTCTTCTCGAATCCCAGGATCTTCTTGATGATGGAGCCGCTCTCCGCCTCATCATAGAAACGCAGGATGGAGGGCTTGACCTTCTGCATCAGGTCCCTTCCCGCCATGTAGCCCGAGTGCATATCCGGGAACAGGAAAGCCCGGAACTGGCGGCTCTCCGGCTGCTCGAACAGCTTGAAAGTGGCCTTGGTGATCACGCCCAGGGTGCCCTCGGAACCGATGAAGATCTGGTTGAGGTCCGGGCCCGCCGCGTGCTTGGGCACCGGAAGGGTGTTGATGATGTCGCCGTTGGGGAGCACCACTTCCATGGACACGCACATATCGTCGATCTTGCCGTACTTGGTGCTCATGATGCCGATGCCCCGGTGCCCCAGGGCGCCGCCGATGGTGCCGCAGGTCAGGCAGGAGGGGATGTGCTGGCAGGAATAGCCCCTTTCATTGGCGTACCATTCCAGCTGCTGAAAGATCATGCCCGCCTCGGCGGTGATGGTGCGGCTCACCTCGTCGATCTCGATGAGGCGGCTCATGCGCTTCATGTCCATCATGATGCCGCCCGCCATGGGCAGCGCGCCGCCCTGGGATCCGCTGCCGCCGCCCCAGATATGGACGGGGATCTTATAATAATTGGCGATCTTCAGGATCCGGCTCACTTCCCCGGCGCTCCCCGGACGCACCACCCAGTCCGGCATGGGCGGCACCTGTCCCCTGTCCGCCCACATGCGGCTGATCCAGAAATAATCCACGCCGTAGGTCATGCGGTCGCTCACGGAGACGGAGACGTTTTCCGCGCCCACCACGTCCTCCAGTTCGCTCCGGATCATGTCCGGCATAAACGCTCTCAGTTCCATCCCTGTCCCTCCTTACAGCTCTTCGCCCCGTTCCGAAAGGAACCGGCGGCATTCCTCATCCGTGGGCATGGCGTTCCGTGCCCCCAGCCTGGTGCATTTGACGGCCGCCGCCGCGCTGGCGTACCGGCAGGCCCTGTCATTATCCATCCCTTTGATCTTCCCGGCGGCGAAGGCCCCGTGGAAGGTATCACCGCAGCCGTTGGTATCCACCGCCGTGACCTTATAGCTCCTGTAGGCGCGCAGGCCCTTTTCATCCATCAGCAGCCCGCCCTTGACGCCCTGAGTGATGACCAGGGCCTCCGGGCGGAACTTCTCATACAGTATTTTCGCCGCCTCCCGGGCGTCCATTACCCCCGTCAGTTTCAGGGCGAACTCCTCCGAGGGGATCAGCCAGTCAGCGAGCGCGCACAGATCCCCGATCCCCGGCAGCATGCCGCCGGCGTCCAGGCTCACCTTCACCCCGGCTTTTTTGCATATCTTTGCCGCTGCGAGCGCCGCGTCACGCATGTGCCCGTCCAGATGGAGCACCTTCGCGTGTTCCAGCATCTCCCGGTCCAGATCCTCCGGGCGCGGTGGAGGCACGTCTCCCCTGTTCCACACACAGGTGCGGCTGGAGGTGGCGCCGCTCAAAAGGATCACCGCGTGAAAGCTGATCTTCCCGCTGATCCTGAGCACGCGGGACGTATCCACTTTGATGCGCTCAAGATCAGCCATCATAAAGTCCCCGAATGGGTCATCCCCCACAGTGCCCATATAAGCGGCCGATATCCCCAGTTTGGAAGCGGCCGCCAGGGCCGTGGCGCATGGACCGCCGCCCTGGACCTTGGTCTCGATCCCCTGCATCTTCGTGTCTTCTTCCGGGTAGTGATCCACCCGCATCAGGGTATCGTATACGGTGGAGCCGATCCCCACCATTTCCGGCCGAACAAGTTCAGTCATCGCTGCCTCCGGCCCTTAAGAGCCTGATCTTGCTCAGGCAGAAATCCCTGACCGCCGCGGTGGGCGCTTTCATGAACAGGTCCACCGCCACGATATCCCGGCTCACCTCGAACACCTTGTCCAGGAAGGAGTAGCACACATCCGTGCCGAAATTCACTTTCCGGATCCCGGCGTCCACCGCCGCGGTGATCTGGTCATCCGGCACGCCGCTGCCGCCGTGCAGCACCAGGGCACAGCCCGGCACCGCTTCATGGATCAGACGGATACGGTCGATGGCCAGCACCGGGGCCTGTTTGTATCTTCCGTGGGCGGTGCCCACCATGATCGCCAGCGCGTCCACCCCCGTGCGGCTCACGAATTCCCGCGCTTCATCCACCCGGGTGTAATCCGTGGGCACACCGTCCCTGGCGGAGCCGATATGCCCCAGCTCGCCCTCCACGCTCACATCCACGGCGTGAGCCAGGTCCACCACCGCCTTTAAGATCTCCGCGTTCCGGTCGAAGGGCTCATTGCTTGCGTCCCGCATCACACCGGTACATCCCCAGCGCAGGGCCCTGGAGACCACATCACTGTTGGCGCCGTGATCCAGGTGCAGGGCGGTCTTCACTTTGGCGCGCCTCGCTGCCCCCACCAGGGCGGGCATGAGGAATTCCGCCTCCACACTGCCGAACAGGCGGCTGTACATCTGCAGGATCACGCAGGACCCCGCTTCTTCCGCCGCCTGGATGGCTCCTAGGGCTGTCTCGGTGTTATAGACATTGAAGGCCGGGATCGCGCAGTTTTTCTTTTCCGCGATATCCAGCACCGTTTTCATATTGACAAGCATGCTTATCGCTCCCTTCGATCACTTGACCGTATCCGTTCTCAATGCCGGCACGAATTTCGTGAATTCCCGGATCACGTCCGTCAGGTCCCCTTCCACCTCGCTCATATGGTGGATATAGGGGCCTTCCACCAGCTTGCGCTCCCAGGCGGGCAGATCATCGAACCTGGCCCACAGATAGGTGCCGAAAGTATAGGGCCCTTCCGCGGAGCGGCAGGTGCCGGCCAGGATGGAGTAATCACCGTTGTCCTGGTCGAAGCGGGCCACGGTATATTCCCCGTCCTTCACCTGGAACCACTGGCGCATGTTGACATTTTTGCAGGGGCTCCCTTCTTTTTTAAGGCTGTAGGCGAAGGGGCCGCAGTGCCACAAAAGCTCGATGTTCGGATCGGACGGATGCCGCACGGTGAACTCGCCCAGGAAGGGCTTCTTTTCGCCCAGGGCCGCGCAGGACAGAAGAGCCATGGTGATGGCCGCGTGCAGGTCGCTCTCGCAGGAGATGATGTAGCCCATATCCGCCAGGACACTGTACGCCGTGCAGGGCATGGCGCCCACCGCCAGCTGCATAGCCGTCCAGCACTCGGCGGAGACCGCCTGCACCCGGTAGGTCTCAAACACCCACTGATACAAAAGCACGAAGGCGTATACTTTTTTAAGGAGCGGCGGCGTCAGCTCGTCCATCTCGTAACGGCTCAGGAGCAGTTTGGCCCCGGCCTGAAGTTCCTCATCCCGCTCCGAAAGGATCTTGTTGTATTTGTCGATGATCACCGCCAGATTGACCGGCACGATCTGCAGGCCGAACTTCTCCATCAGCTCGCCCTCATTGAAGATCACGGAGCAGAAGGGCTTGGGCCGCATGCCCACCTGGGCGATGCGCATGCCCGTGAAGTTCTTCACCATGCAGCTGACGCGCACGAACCTGTCCAGTCCCTTTTGGAAGATATCGCTGTCGACCCTGCAGGTCTCGATGAAGCTGAAGGGCACATGGAAGCGCTGCAGCTGGCGGCTCACGCCGAAAATGCCGCACTGGCTGTCGGTGAAGCGGGAGCCGTCGGGCAGGAACTCGTCATCCAGCATGGCCCAGATGCATACCGGCTTGCCCACGCCCCGCGCCACCTCGGCGGCGATCTCCTCATTGCCGAAATTGGCGTTGATGATCAGCACCGCGTCCACTTTTTCGTTTTTGAAACGCTCGATCACCTTTTCCGCGTCCGCGTCGCAGTACATCACGTCCACGGGATTGATCCCCTTCAGGTCCACGAAGGACACATGCTCCGACGCATAGTGCTTTTCGATATAGTCCACAGCCGCCCGGCCGCGTTCCTCCGCCTTTTCCCAGTTGAAGATACCGGGCCGGGGCGTCACGTCCCGCCGCATGGGGGCCAGGCCGATCCTGACATGATAATCAAGCATATGAAAGCTCCTTCCTTTCCGGCATATGATGCCCTTATCACCTGTATGCATTGTAATTGTCACGCGCGTGATTGTGTATATCCTATTCTCAAGAATTTATAAATGAAATTGATAATTTCGATATATTGTCTAAACTTACGATAGACCCTATACTGATAAGGAGCAAAAGACCCAAGGAGGCATGATAGCATGAAGACATACCGCGCCGCCGTGATCGGCCTCGGCTTCATCGGCCCCATGCATCTGGACGCCCTGCGCCGCGTCCCTCAGGCTGAGGTCACCGCCCTGTGCGACACGGACCCCCGGGCCGTCCTTCCCCTGGCGGAGCGCTTCCACGCAAAAGCGTATACCGACTGGCGGGACGCCGTCAGGGATCCGGAAGTGGACGTGATCCACAACTGCCTGCCCCCGGCCCTGCATGACGAGGTGAACCGGGAAGCCATCGAAAACGGCAAGCATATCTACTGTGAGAAGCCCCTGTCCCTCACCGCTCAAAACGCCAGGATGATCGCGCTTCTGGCGCAGGAGCGCGGCGTCAGGGCGGGGCTCAATCATCAGTACCGCATGAACGCCGCCGTGCAGGAGATGCGTTCGAGGGTGCTCAAGGGGCTCACCGGCCGTGTGCTCGCGGTGAACGGCTGTTACCTTCAGGAATCCGCCGCCCGGCATGATGACTGGTCCACACGCATGGCGAATACCGGCATCGCCCGGGCTATCAGCGATATCGGCACCCACTGGGCGGACACCGCCGAGTGCGTGCTGGGGCAGCCCATCACGCGGGTCTTTGCCGACCTTCACACCCACTACCCCGTGCGCACGGATGATCAGGGCGGCAGGCATGAGATGGACACGGAGGACACGGGCTTCATCATCGTGCGTTTCGCCGACGGCACGCCGGGTCAGGTCGCGGTGTCCAAATCCGCCTGCGGGCACAAGAACGATCTGCAGCTGGATGTGTGGGCTGAGAACTACAGCATCACCTGGCAGCAGGAGATCCCGGACAGGCTCATCCTGGGCCGGAAGGACACCGGTTTTGAGACCTTCTACATGAACAGGCGCACCTGCCTGGAGGAAACGAAAAAATACATCACGGCCCCCACGGGACACATGATGGGCTGGCCGGACGCGCTGAAAAACGCGGTCCAGGCCTTTTACGATTCCCTGGAAGATGAAAGCGGAGCGGAAACGCCCTACGCCGACCTGCGGGACGGCTTCAGGCATCTTGCTTTCGTGGAGGCCTGCGTCAAGTCCTCCCGGGAGAAAAAATGGGTGGAGGTGGAACAGTGGTGAACATCCTGGTGTGGTATGAAAACAGGCCCCTGCCCGAAGCGGCGGAGGCTGAGAAAAGGATCTACCCCAATGGGATCCACGGCGCGCTCAAAGAAATGTTCCTGGAACAGGAAGGATTTCAGGTGCGAACGGCCGTCATGCAGGACGAGCAGCAGGGCTTCAGGGACGAGGATCTTCTCTGGGCGGACGTGACCGTCTATTTCGGGCACAAGCATTGGCGCGAGATCCATGATGACCGGGTGGATGCGCTTCAGAAACGGGTGCTGGAGGGCATGGGGCTGGTACTGCTCCACTCCTCCCATGCCAGCAAGATCTTTTCCCGACTCATGGGCACCCGCACCCAGTGCCTGCGCTGGCGGGAGAATGACGAATGGCAGCGCGTGTGGACAGTGATGCCCGCCCATCCCATCGCCGCGGGGCTCGACAAGGAGTTTTTCGTCATCCCGCAGGATGAGACCTACGGGGAGTATTTTGAGATCCCTCAGCCGGACGAACAGGTGTTCCTCACCACTTCCCAGGGGGGCGAAGTACTGCGCAGCGGATGCTGCTGGTACCGGGGCCAGGGAAGGGTGTTCTATTTCGCCTCCGGTCACGAGACCTATCCCGTCTATTACCAGAAGGAGATCCGCACCATCCTCATCAACGCCGTCCGCTGGGCCGCCGGCGGAAACCGCCGCGCCGCGTGGCCGGATTGGGCCCGGGAGTCACCGCCTATCTTGCCGTGAAACGGCTTTCCAGCTCCCTTTCATCGTAGATCAGCGGCAGGATGATGGTCACCTGCGTCCCCATTCCCGGCCCGCTGATGATATCGAAATCCGCCTGATCACCGTAGATCAGCTTCAGCCGGTCGCGCACGTTCCTGACGCCCACGCCTCCGGCTGTTTTCTTTTCGTCCGGCTTTTCATCCGTGCCGGCCAGGATGCGCCTGAGTGTGTCATCGCTCATGCCGGCACCGTTGTCCATGACGGTGACACGAAGCCTGCCCTCGTCCGCGCGTTCCGCGTGGATGGACACCTCGGCCTGCCGGGCCCGGACCCCGTGGGTCAGCGCGTTTTCCAAAAGCGGCTGCAGGATCATCGTGGGGATCAGCGCCTCATAAAGCCCGTCCTCACAGGTGAATGGCGTTTCAAGAGCGTTGTCGTAGATATGCCTGAAGATCGTGGCGTATTCCTTCAGGCTGGCGAATTCCTGACCCACGGTGATGAAGCGTTTTTCCATATTGTGGGTGTTCTGCCTGAAAAAGCTGGAAATGTGCGTGACCACATCGCAGATCTCACTGCTGCCGTCCAGTTTCGCCATGGCGTTGACCACCTCCATGGCGTTATAGATAAAGTGGGGATTGATCTGGGACTGCAGTGACCGGTACTTATACTCCAGCGCGTCGTACTCCGCCTGGTTGCGCTGCTTTTCCTCGCGCACCAGGCGGTCCATCAGTTCCCGGTTGCTCCTCACCATGGTGTTGAAATGCTCGGACATCTGCCCGATCTCATCCCTGCCCCGCACAGGCACGCTCACCGTCATGTGCCCCGCGGAGGCGTCATCCATGGCCGCCACCAGGCCCCGCATCTTCCTGGTCATGCCGGTGGTGATGAGATAAACGAGCACGAGGCCCGCCAGGATCCCGATGAGCCCCACGGTGAGCCCCGTGCGGATCACGGCGGTGTTCACATCGGTGAGCACCCTGGCGGGCAGCAGGCCGACGGCCTGCCACTTGCCGCGGCGGCTGCGGGACACAAGGTACTGCCTTTCGTCCGTTTTGATCCTGTCGGGCCCGCCCGCTTCCGGACTGATGCCGCCGGGCAGCGGCTGCCCCGTCTGCGTCACGAATGTATCGTTGTTATAAAACAGGATGGTGCATTTCGCCGCGAAATCGTCCCTGCCCGGCTCCGCCAGATCATCGGTCCTCAGCTTTGTCAGGGCTTTGCCCACGAAACGGAAAGGTTCCAGCTGATACAGGTCGCGGATCAGGAACACATCTCCCGCTTCATTCCTGACCCAGACCGGGGAGCCGTAAGTTTTCTCTCCGTGAGTCTCCATCAGGGCCGAAGCGGTCTCCACGAAGGCGGCGTCCGCGAATGTGTTGGTGAAGGACACCCCGTTCACCGCCCGTACGTACACATTCTCATACCCGCAGTTGGCGGTGATCACGCGGCTGAGAGCGTCCGCCATTTCCCTGGTGGTCATCAGGCTGGCGCCCTGATCGGACGCGGCGGCATTGATCCGGTCCGGGATCCCCTGGGCCCGCAGCTGGTTAAGGAAGAGACCGGACACCGAAGAGAGCTCCGTATCGAAATTGTGCAGCGCCTGCCCGGTGAGCAGGTCCAGATGGGCGTACAGATCATCCCGCAGGGAGCGGTAGCTCCTGGCCGTCATCGCCAGAGTGACCGACGCGATCATGATCAGCGTCACCAGGCCGAACACCAGCACCAGTTTGGTGCGGTAGCTCATATCCCTCAGCCGGTTCACATCGTCACCTTCCCGTTGCGGTATTCCGTGGGCGTCATATGCTCCACGCGCTTGAAAGCGTTATAAAAGGAGATGTAATTGCTGTAGCCCACCGCGTGGGCCACTTCCTCCACCAGGATGCGGGGATCGGAGAGCATGGTGCGCGCCACGGCCATCTTGGCGTTGAGCACGTGCTCGTGATAGGTGATGCCCGTCTCCTTGCGTATCAGGGCGGACAGATAATTGCCGCTCACGCACATCATGTCCGCCACGGTGTTGAGCTGCAGGCCCTCTACGGCGTGCAGCTTGATATACTGCAGGGTGTTCTGCGTGAGCAGCGAATAGTGTTCCTCGCTGCCCTGGCGCAGCGCCGCGCACATTTTGAGCAGGCACGCCTCCACCTCGTCGGGCCTTGTCACGAACCAGCTCTCATACATGGCCTGGTCCGTGGTCAGGTCCGCCGGGGCGCCGAATTTCTTTCTCAGCTCCAGGGAGTACATGGCGATCAGGGCGCGCAGCTGACTGTACTGATGCCCGCTCAGGGCCACCAGTTCCTGAGCGGCGCGCCTTGCGGAGTCATCGCTCAGTTCCGCCACCTCGATGAGGGACGCGATGCGGGCGTTGAACTCGGCGATCTGCTGGCTGGGCAGATGCCGGTCCTGCTCCTTGGCGTAGAACATCACGGAGGATGCCTTTTCCTTCAGCAGCGCCGCTTCCCACATGGCCTGGCGGGACTGCTGGTACACCTGCCGGATCTCGTGGGTGGAGCGGTTCTGGCCGCTCACCCCGATATGCACGGGCATGGCCATCTCACGGATGATGCTGTCCGCGAGCCCCTCCGCCTCCGCGCGCCAGGTGTCATCCATCCTGCCGCGCGTGATGAAAGCCACCAGGGTGTCATACAGAAGGCAGGTGACCGCCTCGGCGTGTTTCCCGGCGATGACGCGGTCCAGATGGTTCAGCGCGCTCTGGGAAAAGGCCTCCTCCCCGTCCATCTGCACGGTCATGATATAGTAGGCCTCGAAGCTCACGCCAAGGCCCTCGATGATGGTGTGCACGCCCTGGCCTTTCTGGGCGGGATTCGTGAGCAGGCTCAGCAGCTGGGCCTGCCGGCGGAACCGGTCCATCTCCTGGAGACTGTCAGCCTCGGAGCGGCGCTTTAAGATCTCCTCGCCCGCCCGCTTCACGGCCCCGATCACCTCATCATTGCGGATGGGCTTGAGCAGGTAATCGAACACGGCCATCTTGATGGCGCGGCTGGCGTACTGGAACTGGTCGTACCCGGTGATGATGATGATCTTGCAGTCCGGGATATCGGCCCGCACCGCCTCGATCATGTCCAGCCCGTCGCACTGGGGCATGCGGATATCGGACAGTAGGATGTCGGGCTTCGTATCCAGGATCACCTGTTTGCCCGTATCCCCGTCCCTGGCGGTGCCCACGATGTCACAGTCCAGCGCGTCCCAGTCGATCGTTTCCGTCAACGACCGGATGGTAAGCAGATTGTCCTCCACGATGACGACCTTCAGCCGCATATACAAATACCCTTTCATACCTGAGATATATCGCGTTGATCGTGTTTTATATCATACCAAAAAGGCGGACTGATGGCAATCCGCCTTTTAAAAGTTCATCCGGGACAAAGCTCTCATCCCTTGACCGCGCCGGACAGGATGCCCGCGACGATGAACCGCTGGGTGCACAGATACAGTATGAGCACCGGGATCATGGCCAGCATGAAGAACGCGAAGGCCAGGTTGAGCTCGCTCATGTTCTCGCCGAAATAGATGATCTGGGCCAGGGGCAGGGTGCGGCTGGAATCCTCCCTCAAAAGCACCACGGCGGTGGAGTAATCGTTCCATACATACAGGGTGTTGAGCACGCCCTGGGTGATGTTGATGGGCGCCATCAGGGGGAACACGATCCGCCAGAAGGTGGCGAATTTGGTGCAGCCGTCGATGCTGGCCGCCTGTTCCAGTTCCCGGGGGATGGATTTGACAAAGCCCGTGATGGCCAGCACGCTGATGGACACCTGCAGCCCCGACCGGGCCAGGATGAACCCTAAGTTGGTGCTCACCAGGCCGATATTGTAGATGTTCATGTACAGCGGGAGCATGATGCACTGGAAGGGCACCAGCACGCCGCTGATGAAGATGGAGTACATCACCTTGTAGAAGGGTGAAT
>JAEEGL012522660.1_pt1 | contig 13375 bp, 14 predicted proteins | sample 9134231 | NCBI WGS metagenome assembly JAEEGL01 (sample SAMN16246548, study PRJNA631951) | gut metagenome | biome: gut microbiome; feature: rumen; material: fiber-attached | host: Bos | place: Iran: Karaj | collected 2018-10 | reverse complement strand
GTCGGAGACCCCCTCCGCAAGGCTTGCCGGAAGGACGGAAAGAAGGCTCATACTGGAAGGCGCCTTCAGCCTTGCGCCGGGAGCGTCTCCCGAGGGTCTGCGCATACTCCTCGTAGACGACGTTCTGACCACGGGCAGCACTGCAAACGAGGCCGCTCTCGTTCTCAAAGGCGCGGGCAGCGGTAAAATATCCGTCCTCGTCTTCGCGTCGGGAAACGGCCTGGTTTCCGGAAAATAAAGCAAAAACGCCCGGGAGACCCGGGCGCTCACAAAAGTCTTTTTATCTATTTTTTATCCGCTTCGTATTCCTGAGGATCTATGTTCTTTACAGAAAGTCCGCGGAAGATGAGTTTCTTCGCTATGTCGTAGATCACGGCGAAGAGAGGAACTCCTATTATCATTCCCACGAAGCCGAATATCCCGCCGAACACCATGATGGCGAAGAGTATCCAGAAACTCGCAAGACCCGTGCTCTCTCCCAGTATTTTCGGTCCTATGATATTTCCGTCGACCTGCTGGAGTATGAGGATGAATATAGCGAATATGAGGGCCTTCATGGGGCTCGTCACGAAGATGAGCACCGTACAGGGAATGGCTCCTATGAAGGGGCCGAAGAAGGGTATTATGTTCGTAAGTCCTATGACCACCGAAACCAGCAGCGCCGTAGGCATGTTGGTTATGATGCAGAAGAAGTAGCAGATTATTCCTATGATAGCCGAGTCGACGAACTTGCCGCTGATGAAGCCGTTGAACATCCTGTCGGCGTATACGGCTTCCGACTTGATTATGTCTCCCCACTTTTTTCCCGCTATGCTGTAAAGTACCATCTTCGACTGGCGTTTGAAATTCTTGCGTCCCGCAAGGAAATAGACGGCCACTATGGCACCGACGACTACGTCGAGGAGCACCGAGAGCACCGATTTCACTCCGGTTCCGAGACCGCTTATGATGCTTGACATGTCGGGAAGCACCGTGTTGTTCAGCCAGTTGCTGAAGCCTTTCTGTATGTTGTCTATAGCCGTGACTACATAGTCGTAGAGAGTCTTGTTGTCCCTGAAGAGGTTCTTTATGTTTTCGATGAGAGATTCCATCTGCCCCGGCACGGTCTCAGTAAGGGATACTATGCTGGTATACAGCTGAGGGATGATCATGATGAGCAGCAGGTAGATGATCAGGACGAAAAAGAGCATGGAAAGGACCACCGCAAGAGGCGGAGCAAGCACCTGCAGTTTCTCGGGAAAGACCTGCCTGAACCACTTCTCTATATTGTTGCAAAGAGGCGACAGTATATATGCTATGGCTCCTCCTATGATGAAGGGCCGAAGGAGCGAAATCGCTGCTCCCAGCCATTCGCCCACGGAATCGAGATTGAACAGCACGAGAAACAGAAGGATCGCCAAGGCCAGAGCCCCGAATCCCGCAAGCATAGCCTTTACGTAGGGATTTTTGATCTTCACTTTTTTATCTTTGAGTTCTTCCATATTCTACCCCTGTTTTCCGCACTGATTATATCACTGTTCCCCGGACTCTACAAACCCGGGTTCTGCTTTTCCGTCCCCTTCGTGCTCCTTTATGTATCTTCCCCACTTAACGAATCCGTAGGTGGTGTTCGTAAGATAGGCCGCGGTAAGAACGAGAAGCATATACTGGCCTCCCAGGACCACGCATACCGCGTCGAATATGACCTCCAGATACCAGGCTATCCACTGCTCCCTGTAGCGCAGGAGAATGAAGGTGCCGTTGCATATGTCGAGGGCCGATACCATGGCGTCCAGATAGCACACTATCACGGCTTTGGTCCTTTCGGTCTCGTCGAAGATATCCGTAGTCTCCGCAAGTCCGTCGGTGAGCTTTACGATGAGGGTCCCCACGACCACTGTCCATACGACTATACCCGTTATGACGGCGACCCTCTGCCATCCGGTAAGCTGCCGGACCTCGGTCTTCTGCCTTTCTATGCGGTCGGGATGCCTCTTCCAAACGATAAAGGAAATAACGTCTATGGGCAGCCAGAAGAATATGACCGTGACCATGGTCGCAAACCTGTAGCCCAGTATCCAGTACATCGCTATTTCCGTTATCTCTATGAATATGGAGACTATGAAATTCCACTTGTCCTGTTTCGAAATGAGCAGCTCGCAGGTGACGTTGAGCCAGGTATATATGAGGAGCAGAGTCATGATGATCGCTCCGTGAACGCCGTTGACGTCCTCCTCTGGGAAGAGTATCGCGCATATTGTCGATATGGTAAGAGCCAGGAAAAGATACCACTTTTCGTAGGTAGTCAGATAATTCAGAAACCTTACTATTGGGTTCCTGACCTCCCTTGAATTCAGTTCTTTCATCGATTCATCCTTTTTTTAAATACCTAAGGGCTCTGAGCACCAGAGTCGCTATGAAGCCGGTAAGTATGCCGGTTATCATTCCTGAAATCAGCAAAACGGGGAAATAGAACATGATCTTTCCCGTCTGCATGACGAAGGCCGCTATCAGGAGCTGACCCAGGTTGTGAAAAACGCCGCCCGCCATGGACACTCCTATGACGGAAAAGACTCCCGCCTTCTTTGCCAGCAGCATAACGGCAAGGGAGACGAGTCCTCCCGAAAGGGCGTAGAGCACCGAGAAGGCGTTTCCGAAAAGAAGGGCAGAAAGGGCTATTCTTGCCAGGTTTATGACGAGTCCGTACTTTGCTCCAAGGGAGTAGATGCTTATGAGCACCACTATGTTCGCAAGGCCGAGTTTAATGCCCGGTATTCCGAAGGAAAAGGGTATGAGGACTTCGACGTAGGAAAAGATAAGGGCCAGCGCCGTTAGGGCGCTGCCGGTAGCCAGCCTTTTCGTTACCTGAGTGCTTCTTCTCTCTCCCATTATTTTATTATTACGTCAGGGGAGTCCCCTCCTCCCGCGATCGTGATCAGCATCTTGTGGGGAAGGCAGGCTATGACCTCTCCCTCCCTCGAAATGGAGCCCATCTTCACGCAGTCGCCGCCCTTGCAGCTGGCTTCCTTAACGCGCACGGATCCATTTTCTATGACTATGAGATTCAGTATCTCCCCGTGGGAATAGCCTTCCTCAAGGCCTTCCTCCGTAAGGCAGAGAGTCCTGTCCTCGTAAAGGGAATAGTTTCCGGCTTCCTCTCCGTCCACCGTCACGACCACCCTGCTTTCCCTGTCCGCATCCGAGCGTAACAAAAAAGGACTGCCGAGTCCAAGAATCAGCAGTACTATCGCGAGAACTATATCCGCTTTTGTGATCATCTTACTCCCCATACACAGCCAGTATATCACATTTATTCCCTGCGAAAAAGGGTACAAGAAAAAAGTCTTTTGATGTACAATATACGTACAGGGAGGTGTTGATATGAACGTAACTATTAACAGCAAGAACGTAAACCCCAGCGACAGACTGGCGGCAACAATCACCAACAAAATGGCAAAGCTCGACAAATACTTCTCCCAGGATGCGGAAGCCGTCGTAATGCTCACAGAGGAAAAGTCCGGACTGGCCAAGCTTGAAGCGACCATACACGCAGGATCTTTGAGCTTCCGCGCAGAGGAGCGCAACGCGGATCTTTACTACTGCCTCGACAAGGTCATCGACAAGCTTTCTTCCCAGATGTCGAGACTCAAGAGCAAACTGATAAAGCGCCACAAGGACGTACAGGAAGTCTACATTTCAGAGATCCCGGATCTTCCGCCCGACGCCGTCGAAGACCAGGGCGTCGTAAGGACCAAGGAGATAGAGCTCACGGCCATGACGAGAGACGAAGCCATACTTCAGATGGAGCTTCTCGACCACAGCTTCTTCGCCTACGCGGATTCGGAGACGGGCACGACCAATATCGTTTACAAGAGAAACAGAGGCGGTTACGGCCTTTTGATAACAAAATAGCATAACCCTGCACTAATGAAAGGGACCTGCCAGAAGGCAGGTCCTTTTCATATATATTATGGAATTTATGAGTTTTATTCTTCCGCCTTTTCTTCGGGAGCATGGGATTCCACGGCTTCGGGAAGCTTCTGGGGCTTGGGCGCCGCCGGGTTCTGAGTCGCTCTCGGATCCTTGGCGAATACGTTGATGATGTGTCTGGGGCAGACCTTGGAGCACTTGCCGCAGGACTTGCACTTGTCGTAGTCGATGACCGCGTGGTTGTTCTCCACGTGGATAGCGTCGAAGGGGCATTCCTTCTCGCATTTCTTGCAGCCTATGCAGCCTCTGTCGCAGGCGTTCGTGGTGGCTTTGCCCTTATCGCAGGAAGAGCAGCCCACTACGACTCTGGACTTCAGAGGAACTATCTCTATGAGATGCTGCGGGCAGGTCCTGGCGCAGATCCCGCATCCTATGCACAGGCTGCGGTCGACCTTTGCTATGCCTTCGCATACGCTGATGGCTCCGTGGGGACATGCGGCTTCGCAGTCTCCGAGGCCAATGCAGCCGAACTTGCAGACTCCGGGACCTCCGAAGAAGCCCTTTGCCGCCGCGCAGGACTTGAGGCCCTGATACTCCATCTCCTTCTTTGCCACGTCGTTGATGCCGGAGCAGTGGATGATCGCTACCTTTTCGATTACGTCCATGGCTTCCTGACCGAGTATGGCCGCGATCTTTGTCGCAGCCTGGTCTCCGCCGGGGGCGCAGAGGTTGGACGGGATCGTCGGATCGTCCGCCAGAGCCTTTGCGTAATCGTCGCATCCCGCGTATCCGCAGGCTCCGCAGTTGGCGCCGGAGAGACACTCTCTGATGGCTACCTGCTGTTCGTCAACGGGTACGGAGAAGAACTTTGAGGCGAGGGCGAGCATGATGGACGCCACCGCCGCCAGACCTACTGTGAGAAGTACGGGTGTTAAAAATGCTGACATCTTTCGTACCTCCTTACATTCCGAAGAGTCCGGAAACGAGTCCGGAGAAACCGAGGAAGGAGAGGCTGACGATGGAAGCCGCAACGAGGGTACTCGCTACGCCCTTGAAGGCTTCGGGATAGTCGTTGCTTTCGATCCTGCTTCTCACTCCCGCAAAGAGGTACATGGCGAGCATGAAGCCCACGCCGGAACCGAAGGAGTTGAGAAGCGCCTGTCCGTAGTTGAATTCGTTGGTGATGTTGAGCACGCATACGCCCAGCACCGCGCAGTTGGTGGTGATCAGAGGCAGATAGACTCCGAGCGCCGCATGCAGGCTTGGAATGAACTTCTTGAGCACTATCTCGATGAGCTGCACGAGGGCCGCTATGACGAGAATGAACACGAGGGTCTGCATGTATCCTATTCCGTTTGGATCCAGAAGATAGGTCTGGATGGGCCAGGTCACCGCCGTCGCTATAACCATTACTATGATTACGGCGATGGACATACCCATGGCGCTGTTGAGTTTCTTGGATACGCCCAGGAAGGGGCAGATACCGAGGAACTGTACCAGTACGTAGTTGTTGGTGATTATGGCTGTAAATATTAAGAAAAATGCTGCTTTCATTACTGTTCACAACCTCCTTCCGTGGACTTGGAGCAGAAACTGCTGCCCGGGCAGCCCATGCACTTGCTGACCTGCTTCTCTCTTACCTTTCCCTTGGTGAGCTTGTTCATAAGGGCTATGATGCAGCCGAAGATGAAGAAGCCTCCGGGAGGAAGGGTGATGATGGAGAAGGGAGTGATGGCGTTGGCCGTAACGGTGAGACCGAACACGGTGCCGGCGCCTATGAGCTCCCTGATGCAGCCCATGAAGGTAAGAGCTATCATGTAGCCTACGCCCATTCCGAGACCGTCTATGGCGGAGTCGACTATAGTGTTTTTGCAGGCGAACATCTCGGCTCTTCCGAGTATGATGCAGTTTACGACGATAAGGGGGATATATACGCCCAGAACGCCGTCAAGCTCCGGCATGTATGCCTTGATCACCAGCTGCACTATCGTTACGAAGGTGGCGATGACGGTGATGAAGCAGGGGATCCTGACGGAATCGGGTATTATCCTCTTCAGGGCCGAAATGAATATATTGGAACAGGTAAGTACGAAGGTCAGAGCGAGACCCATGTATATACCGTTCATTGCGGCAGTGGAAAGAGCCAGCGTGGGGCAGGTACCGAGTACGAGCACCAGTATGGGGTTTTCCTTGATAAGGCCGTTTGTAAAGATGGAAAGCTTCGATTTCTTTTCCATTACTTCTTGCCTCCTTTCTTTTTGCCGAACACAGCGTGCCTGGTGGCGTTGTCGATGTGCGGAACCAGAATGTTCATGAAGAGTATCGCGAAGGAAACGCCTTCGGGATAGCTTCCGTAGGTTCTGATCAGCACCGTAAGAACTCCGCAGCCGATTCCGAATATGACCTTTCCGGCATTGGTGATCGGGGAAGTCACGTAATCCGTAGCCATGAATATGGCTCCGAGCATGACGCCGCCGGCGCATACCTGGAATATGGGATCCTGTCCGAAGACCAGGGCCATTACTGCTACCGAGCCTATGAAGCTTACGGGTATGACCGGGGAGATGACCTTGCGTATGACAAGGTAGACGCCGCCTATGAGGAGGGCCGCCGCCGAGATCTCTCCCATGGAACCGTTGATGTTTCCGAGGAACATCTCAAGGTTCGAAGGAAGAGCGCTTCCCTTTGCGAGAAGCCCCAGAGGCGTGGCTCCCGAAACCGCGTCCGCTCCCGCCGCGTTGACTATGGCGGAGGACATTCTGGGCGTTATGGCCCAGGTCGACATCTGGGTGGCGAAACCGATGAACAGAGCTATACGTCCGACTATTGCCGGGTTGGCGAAGTTCTGTCCGAGGCCGCCGAATATCTGCTTGGCTACCACTATGGCCGCGAAGCATCCGACTACGGCCATCCAGTAGGGCATCGTTACGGGAAGGTTGAGGGCCAGGATGAGACCCGTTACCATGGCGCTCCAGTCGGAGACCGTGTTGCTTCTTCCCATTATTCTTCTGGTTATCCATTCGAGGAAAACCGAGGCTGCGCAGCACACGAGGGTCAGGATCAGTGCCTGAAGACCGAAAACGTAAATCGCTACCGCAAGGGCGGGGATCAGGGCGATGCATACGTCGCGCATTATGCTCGCCGTATCCTGGGGCGAATTTACATGAGGCGCAGCAGATACTATGAGATTGGTATGTTTGTCTGCCATTACTTCTTTGCCTCCTTTTCCTTGCGTTTTCTGTCGTCCTCCTGTACGAGGCCCTTAGCCATTCTGAATTCGAAGTTGAGCGGTTTTCTCGCCGGGCACACGTAGGCGCAGCATCCGCAGTCCATACATGTCATTACTTCGTATTCGCGGAGCATTTCCACGTTCCTGTCCTTGTATGCTCTTGAGAGTCTGGCTGGCATCAGGTTCATGGGGCAGGCGTCGACGCACTTGCCGCAGTTGATGCAGGCCGTCTCTTCGGGTTTGTTGGCGAAGAGCTCGTCGAATACGAGTATGGCGTTATTGCTCTTGAGAACGGCGAAATCGTCTCTGGGGATGGCGCGTCCCATCATGGGTCCGCCGAGAAGTATCTTCTTTACTTCCGCCGTCGTGCCGCCGCAGAAATCGATGATCTCGTTGATGGCCGTTCCGATGGGTACTTCCACGTTCTGGGGGTGCGCCACCGCGTTTCCGTCCACCGTGAGGAACTTGGAAACGAGAGGCATTCCCGTTTCGAAGTACTGTTCGAGCTTGAGCATGGATACGACGTTGCTGACTATGCAGCCCACGTGAATGGGAAGCATGCCCGCGGCGCATACCCTGCCGGTGCACTCGTAGATGATGACTCTTTCAGCGCCCTGGGGATAGGTGTGCGCAAGAGCCTTGACCTCGATGTCCGTCGCGCCTTCGAGAAGCTTTCTGAAGTTGTCGATGGCATCGGGCTTATTGTCCTCGATACCGATGATGCCGTGCTTTATGTTCAGCCACTTCATGGTGGTTCTCATACCGGCTATCATCTCTTTTCCGTATGCGAGCATCGCCGCATGGTCAACGGTGATATAGGGTTCGCACTCGGCTCCGTTGAGGATGAGATACTCTGCGGCTCCGTCGGGAACGTTATACTTTACGGACATGGGGAAGGACGCTCCTCCAAGACCTACGAGTCCCGAATCTCTGACCGCTTTGAGAAAACTCTCTCTTGAATCGATGACCGGCGGAACGACAGTTTCTGCGACTTCCTGTTTTCCGTCAGCCTGAATAATGACGTTCGTGTCCATACGGCCGTTCTGCGTCATGAACTGCTCTATGGAAACGACGTCTCCCGATACGCTCGCGTGTATCGGCGCGCTCATCGGCGCGTCTGTGCTTCCGATGAGCTGTCCCAGCTTCACGTGGTCTCCTACGGCCACGACCGGCTGGCAGGGAGCTCCAATGTGCTGAGACATCGGGATCGCCACACGTTCGGGAAGCGTCATCGGTATGATGGGCATTCCCGCAGTGTTCTTGCAGTGATCCACGTGGGCTCCTCTGAGGTGTTTTCCTAAACTCATAAACTAACTCCTTTTCAAATTTCGCAAAATCTTGACATAAACGACACACTAAAACCTGCCATTTGTGACAAATATGCATTTAAATAATACCCTCAAAACCATGATTTGTAAACTTGATATATATAGTCAATAATGCTAAAATACTTTGGTTATTTGCTTAATAAAATACAAATATGAAGAAAAACAATTTCTGTAAAACTGTATCACTGTTTCTCTGCGCACTTCTGTGCCTGGGGACTTTCACGGGCTGCGAGTCCTGGAACAATTTCAGGAAGGCCTTCATAGACCCGCCCGCCCCCGAGGTCAAGACCATAAAGGTCGGCATCCTCGAGCCTCAGACGGGAAGACGCAGCTACGACGCCGAAGACGAGCTCGCCGGAATGGAGCTCGCCCACGAGCTTTTCCCCGAAGCGGGCGGCTATGAAATAGAGCTGCTCTACGAGGACAACCGCTCCAGCACCGACGTATGCAAGGAAGCCGCCCAGAAGCTCATAGACCAGGGCTGCGCCGTAATACTCGGCAGCGTATCGGACACCCTTTCCCTCGCCGCCAGCGACGTCATAAACGAGAACCAGACGCCCGCCATAGCGGCCACCAACACGGTGCCCATACTCACCCAGACCAACCCCTACTATCTGAGAGTCAACGTCATCAACAGCTTCGACGCCGAGGGCGCCGCGGAATACGCCTTCAGAGAGCTCGACGCCAAATCCATAGTCGTTCTGCTTCCCGAAGGAGACGACTACGCCCGCACCAAAGCGGAGGTCTTCGAGGCGGACTTCGTAAAAGCCGTAGGCTACGACAGTTTCGAATATTCATATATGGAAAAGGACGAGGAGACCGGAAAAGACGTGGAAAAGAAGTCCATGTCTCCCACGGTCTACTACCTGTATATAAACGGAGAAGAACCCTACGAGAGAATGACCCACATCTTCGAGGAGATGGACAGAATGGGCTGCTACACCTTCTACTGTCCCTGCGAATCCGAAACGGTCCTTCCGTGGATCATCGCGGCTCAGAGCTTCAAGTTCCCCGTAAAGGAACCTGAAAAGCCCGAGGTGCCTCCGAACCTGACGACAATGGGTTTCTGGGACGACAACGGAAACTGGAAGGAAGAAACAGGCTACTGGGACAAATGGGGCAACTGGGTAAAATGGACCCCGCCCGCGGAAACTCCCCAGGAGGAGGAAGAGGAAAAATTCTTCACCTGGATAGGCACGGATCTGTGGCAGAACATCAGGGAGGAAGCCCTTGAAGTTTACGGCTACGACTATATGCTCTACAACGTCTGCTACACCATAAGCTACGACGGAACGGTAAAGAACGAAATGGCCGACACCTTCATGGACGCCTACCGCGCCAAGTACGGAAACGACGCGGCGCCCTCGAGCAACTTCGCTCTGGGATTCGACGCCTACCTTCTGGCATACCAGGCCATGTGCGACGTCATAGAGGAATGCCGCGGCGCGGAAGCTCCGGAAGAAGGTGAACAGCAGGAAACAAGCTCAGAGCCTTCGGGAGAAGATCTTCTCTTCGGTGAAGACAAGGTCTTCAACAGAACGCTTCTTACAGGAGCCCTTTACAGGATAAAGAACCTCGCGGGAGCGTCGGGAACCATAAGCATGAACGAGAACGGCGACCCGACGAAGGATATAATCATCAAAGCCTTCGACGGCAGCGGATTCGTAACGGTATATACCGCGTTTTCCGGAAACGGGGAACAGGATCAGAGATAGAGAAAAATATATATAAGGAGGAAACACAATGGCAAGCAAACTGCAGATAGAATCGGTGATAAATCAGATAAGACCCTTCCTTCAGAGGGACGGAGGCGACGTCAGATTCATTGACTACACCCCCGAAAACTACGTCGTGGTCGAGCTTCAGGGACACTGCGCAGGCTGCCCCCATGCACAGCTCACCATCAAGAACGGTATCGAAAGAATACTCAAGGAGAACTATCCCGAAGTCGAAGGAGTAAAATCCGTCAACGACATGATGGAAGACGAGATCTGGTAAGCAGAAAAAAGCATTTTAAAGCCCGGGGATTCCCCGGGCTTTTTGCTTGTTCGTATTTTCTTTTCCTATCTCAGGAAGCCGTCTATGATGGCTTTTTCGGCCTCCTCTTCTGAAAGGCCCAGGGTCCTGAGCTTGAGGATCTGCTCTCCCGCGATCTTTCCTATGGCCGCCTCGTGGATGAGCTGGGCGTCCTCGCTGTTGGCCACCAGCTTGGGGCTTGCGTCCACTCTTCCGTGCTGGGCTATGATGCCGTCGCATTCGGAGTGGCCGTAGCATTTGGTGTTCCCTATGATGTTGGACTGATAGGCCTGAAGGGAATTTCCCTTGGCTACGGATCTCGAGATGAGGTTTACGCCGGAGTCTTCGCCGTTGAGCTCGACCTCGAATTCGGTCCTCGCTTCCTCGTCTCCGTCGGTGAGTATCCTCTCGCGTATTACAAGAGTCGCCCTCGCCTCGAGCTTTGCCTTCGTCTGCCTGAGGGTTTTATCAACGCCTCCAAGCTGTACCGAGTCTATCTCGAGATAGGAATCCTCATCCTGGAAAACCTCGGTGACCGGATCGATGATCTTCTGAGTCTCCTCTGCTCCAGTCCCTATATGTTTTTCCTCATAGAGGGCCTTCGCTCCCTTGGCAAGGAAGAAGCGATGTATTCCGTTGTGCCTTGCGGGCTCTCCCGTGGTCGTGTGTATTCCGCAGCCCGCCACTATGGTGACGTCGGCTCCCTCTCCCACGTAGAAATCGTTGTATACGAGATCGTCTATTCCGGATACGGTGATGCAGGCGGGTATGAAGACCTTTTCACCCTTCGTGCCCGGCTTTATATGTATGACCAGGCCCGGACCGTCTTCCTTGTTGTCTATGATTATGTTTTCCGAATCCTGACGTCCCAGGCATCCGCTGTTGGAACGTATGTTGAAGGCGCCGGAGAGAAGCTCTTCTATGTCCGCGTCGGAAACGACCTTAAGCAGTTCCTTCGTATCGGCGTCTATGGGCTTTCTTTCTATACGGCTCATCAGTTCTCTCCTCCTTTGTTCTTGATGAAACAGTCGTCGCAATCCTCGCAGTCGGTCTTGCAGATGAGAGGATACATGGTGCTTCTGGGGCCGTGAAGGCCAACGGTGCCGTCCTGTATCATGACTATTTCGTCCGCTATGGAAAGTATTCTCTCCTGATGGGAAATGATTATGAGGGAGCACTTCCTGCTGTCTCTAAGCTCCTCGAAGACCCTTATGAGGCTGTTGAAGGACCAGAGGTCTATGCCGGCTTCAGGCTCGTCGAAAACTATGAGTTTCGACTTTCTCATGAGAACGCTGGCTATCTCTATACGCTTCATCTCTCCGCCGGAAAGATGAGTGTCTACTTCCCTGGAAAGATAATCGGAAGGATTCATTCCTACCTGGGTCATCACCTCGCTCAGTTCTTCTTCGGTCGCCGTCTCTCCCTTTGCGAGGCAGAGGAGCTCCTTCACTGTAATGCCCTTGAATCTCACGGGCTGCTGGAATGCGTAGGATATGCCCATTCTGGCCCTTTCGGTGGGGTCCTTATCCGTGATGTTCTCTCCGTCGAGGATTATCTTTCCGGAGCTTGCCTTTTCAACTCCGGCTATCATCTTGGCTATGGTGGTCTTTCCGCCTCCGTTAGGACCCGTCAGACAGACGAGTTTTCCGTCGGGGATCTCAAGATTTATGTCCTTCAGTATTTGTCTTTCGCCCTCGGGCTGAAAGCAAAGATTCTTTATTTCTAACATATTTTCTCCTTAAAAAAAGCTGCAGTAGTATTCTACCACAGCTTTTCTTTTTTGCAATCTCGCATATTGCCCAAATCTAAGGCCTGTGTACTGTAAATACTGTACAGCAGTGCAGGGCGCGTTTCCTACATCATGATCTCGCCGTCTTTCGAGAACCTGTTGAAGATCAAAAGGGATATGACCGTGAACAGGGTCAGTATGGTCGACATGGCGCAGGCTCTTCCGTCCGAGCCCTTTGCGACCATTACGTACACCGCAATGTTCAGCGTCATGGTCTTGTAGGAATAGAGGAGCACCGAGGAGGACAGCTCCGTGATGAGAGTCACCCAGCTCATTATGGCGCCGGCGAAAATACCGTTGAGCATCATTGGAACCGTGACCTTTATGAGGGTCTTGAGCTTCCCTGCGCCGAGGCTTTCCGCAGCCTCGTCTATGGACATAGGTATCTGTCCGAGGATAGCCACGGAGCTTCTGATGGTATAGGGTATCCTCCTTATGCACATGGCTATTATGATGATCCAGGCCGTGCCCACCAGCGGGAACTTCGGGTTGTTGAAGGACATGATGAGGGCTATGCCTATGACCGCTCCCGGAATTATGTACGGCACCATGGACATGGTGTCTATAGTCCTGTTGATGGCGTTGTTCCTTCTGACCACCAGATAGGAGATGAGTATGGCCAGTACGATTATGAGAACGAGGGCGCTTCCGCATATCCTTAAGGTATTCCATATGGAGGAGCCCATATTGTTGAACACGTACTCGTAGCTCTTAAGCGAATAGCCGTCTACGAAAGCGTTGCCCGATTTGCTCGTGTTTCTGAAGGACAGATAGACGAGGTAGAGATTGGGCAGCGTGGATATCGCGATCACAAGCCATATGTAAAGGTTTATAAATATGCCTCCGAGGATCCCGGGCTTCTTCGGCTCGATGTGATGCATGGCGCTCATGGAGAAGGTGGTCTTCCTCGTGGCCCAGGACTGGATCAGGAACACTATCAATGTTATGACTATGGCTATGACCGAGACCGCCGAAGCGAAGTTCTTGTTTACTCCCACTTCACCTACGAACTCGTTGTAGATGACCAGCGGGAAGGTCATATATCCCTGACCTATCATCATGGCCGTACCGAAGTCGGCGAGGGCTCTCATGAATACCATGAGG
>JAEEGL010665657.1_pt1 | contig 13375 bp, 11 predicted proteins | sample 9134231 | NCBI WGS metagenome assembly JAEEGL01 (sample SAMN16246548, study PRJNA631951) | gut metagenome | biome: gut microbiome; feature: rumen; material: fiber-attached | host: Bos | place: Iran: Karaj | collected 2018-10 | reverse complement strand
TTCCTGCACGTACGGCACGAATTACGCGGTGCATCACCGCGCGCTGCCTGACGATTACGTTGATCTGCTCCATGCGGATACCGAACCGGTGTACCTGCAAAAACAGGAGAAAAGCAAGAAAAAAGCAAGCGGACTCAAGAGGATATTGCGCAATCCGCTCAGCAAAAAACAGATGGCCATCATTAAAAAGGCCCTTGGCATGACTTATAATTCGGCTCGCAGGGACGACTACCTGAACGAAACGACGGCCGCGCCGTTCTTTGCCCGTCTGGAAAAGAAGATCATCAAGGCGAAGGAACAGGCGGACGTCGTCGTCTTCTATCCGCACGTCGGAGGTCAGTTTAATCCCGAACCGGGCAGATTTACGGAATATACGATCGAAAAAGCGCTCGGGTTCGGCGTCGACGCGATCATCGCGTCACACCCGCACGTGATCCAGAAAGCGGAAATAAAGAACTCCGTCCCGTGCTTTTATTCCGTGGGAAACTTCAGCATGTCGCCCAATTCCTATTATCTGCTGCATGAGAATCTCCCGGAGTACGGGCTGGCCGTTCATTTGTACGTCGAAGACAAAAGGATCGTCCGCACTTCGTTTTCAGTTCTGAAGATCCTTGAGCCGAGAGGGAAAATGCTGACGGTCTATCCGGTGGACGCGCTCCGGGAGACGCTGAAAGATCCTGCGGAAGCGGAGAAGCTGAAGAAAGACGTCGGCAAAGTGTATATGACGCTCACCGGGAAGCCGTTTCCCGGGATCGAGAGAGAATATGAGCTGTAAACGGCGGAGGCTTCGCCGATCGCAGAGGAGTGATGGAATATGCCCGGTATTTCCTTAGTCGTTCCGGTATATAACAAGGAAGAATACCTCGACCAGTTTCTGCAGAGCCTCGACAGACAGTCCTTTGCGGATTACGAGGTCGTCTTCGTGGACGACGGGAGCCGGGACGGCAGTCCGACGATTCTTGACAACTATGCGAAGGAGCATCCGAAGGCCCGCGTGATCCACAAGGAAAACGGAGGCGTATCCTCCGCGAGAAACATGGCGCTGGACGTGATCCGGGGAGAATACGTCTATATTGCGGATTCCGACGACTGGCTGGCGGACGACGCGCTCGCCGTCCTCTGGGAAGAGGCGAAGCGGACGGACGCGGACGTGATCTACGGCGAGACCGTAACGGTGAGCGGTACGAAAACCGCGGTACACAGACCGTTTCCCCATGCGTTTTTTTCCAACGACCGCAGCGCTGTCAACGAGATCCAGTGCGCGCTGAACAACAACAACCGGATCCATGCCGACTGCCGGGCGTTTTCGACGATCAATTATCTGGGCGGCGCCCCCTGGCACGGAATGCTCCGCAGATCCATCATAGAGCGGCACGGGATCCGCTACAACGAAAAGCTCCGCACGCTGGGCGAGGACATCCTGTTCTGGCAGAATGTTTACGAGCACGTGGAGAGCGTCGCGTACGTGGAAAGCGTGATCTATTACTATCGCAGCGCCGACAATTCCCTGTCCCACGGATACAAGCGCGATCTGCTGGAGATCTACCGCGGCGTGTTTCAGGAGGAAGAGGCGTTTCTGCGCGAAAAGGGAAAGGGCCGGGAGCACTGGGAGGCGTATTATTTCCGGGTGATCCTGTATATCCGGCAGTCGATCGGCTTCTATTTCCGAAACGCGGACAATCCGAAGACGGAAGCGGAACGCTTCCGCGAATTCCGGGAGACGCTTTCCTCCGAGCCCTACCGGTCCGCTGTACGAAAGGTCAGGCTGGGAAAACTGGTCGACAATAAAAGAAAAATGAAAATTCTGCTTTTGCGTATGGGTCTGCTCAAGCTGTATTGGAAATACGCGTGACGCGATAAATCGTTCAGTTCGTCAGATCCGGAAGAATCAGAGGTTTGGAACATGAAGAAAATCGCGATCATGACGATCAATTCGCAGAACTACGGCAACCGGCTCCAGAATTACGCCCTGCAGCAGGTGATCCGCTCCCTGGGCTATCAGGTCGAAACGGTGCGCCGAACAAAGAAGCCCGTGTTTCGGGAGAAGCTGACCGTCCGGGTGAAGCGTCGCATAAAGGCGCTCCGCCGGAGCAAAACGTCCTGCTTCGCGGCGTTTGACCGCAAATACATGTCCTTCAGCAAATACCACGCGTCCCCGGACGTCGCGGAGCCCTGGCTGGAGGACGCCTATGACGCGTTTGTCGTCGGCAGCGATCAGGTCTGGAACCCGCATTATCGGCACGTGGTCGGGGACTGCGATCTGCTGACGTTCGTGCGCGATCAAAATAAGATCGCGTACGCGGCCAGCGTCGGCGTGGACGAGATCCCGAAGGACCAGCGGGAACGCTATGCGAGCGCGTGGAGCGCCTTCGACGCGCTTTCCGTCCGCGAACAGGCCGGCGCGGCGCTTGTGAAGGAGATCTCCGGCAGAGACGCCGCGGTGACGCTGGATCCGACGCTGCTCATCGGCGCGGAACAGTGGAAGACGATCGAGCGGCAGCCGGCCATACTTCCCAAAAAGGAATACGTTCTGCTCTATTCTCTCGGCGGGACGTCCGAGCTGATGAACGCGTGGCTGAACGCCTGCCGCGAAGAGGGAAAGCTGGAGATCGTCGACGTCATGAAAAAAGGGCGCGACGGGAAAGCGCCGCAGGTCGGCCCATCGGAGTTCCTTTATCTGATTCGCCATGCGCAGCACGTCGTTACAAATTCGTTTCACGCTTTGGTTTTCGCGTCGATCTTTCACCGCCCGGTCAAGGTGTTCCCCCGAGCGGGGATCGACATGAGCTCAAGGATCGCCACGTTCGCGCAGACGGTGGGGCTGGAGCAGAACTTTTCGGAGGACGGCGTATTTTCGGTCGATCGGGACGCCGAGTTCGCGCAGATCGACGCGCGCATCGGCGATTAGCGCGTCCGCAGCTTGTCTTTCCTGAAAGAAGCTCTTTCCGACTGAATTCACAGATCCTGCTGCTTTACGCGAAGACGAGACGCGGGCGGTACGCCCGGTTATGCGCCGCGAATTACGGAGGAAGCGCTTTGTGAGACTCACGATTACACTAAAAAAGAGTCGCATAAACTACTATGCGATTTTCACATTGCTTGTACTGACCTTCATAGCGGCCGCGGTGCACATCATTGACTGCCGTCAGGCATACTCCGCGGGCATTCCAAAGCTTGTGACAAACGCCGTCGGTTATGCTATGGTCGCTCTCAGCTTTATATATATCGCTGTTTTTCTGCTGAAAAAGGGATCCGTTACGTTCTTAACGGCGTCCACAATTCTGTATTTGATATATGAAACGCTCCTCACGCTGTGTCTCCGGTCGCTGAGTTATTCTCTTGTTCGCTCGCTTATTACCGACGGGTACGTCTGGCCGCTGACGATGCTCGCGTTCTACCTGTATTTCCGGTACGAGTATCAGGGAGAGCCCGCAAGAAAAACACTGAAGGCGCTTCTGGTGATCGGCACGGCGGTCGCCGTAGTGCTTATGATCCCGAATCTTCGGAGACATCTGATCGACTACGGCTATTTGGGTAGAGCGATTGGTCCCTTGTACTATTTGGTCGCATTTCTTCCATTCTTGTATGTCTTTTGCAAGCGGAAAACCTACTATCTTTTTATGATCGCGATATTTGCCATAGTACTGATTTCCACCAAAAGAGCCGCTCTGCTGGTCGTCGTTTTGGGCTTCGTTCTGCAGGAGCTCGCCCGCGCGCAGCTCGCGCACAGAATGAGTCAGAGGGTGAAGCGGTATCTGGCGTTCTTTGGCGCGGCGGTTCTGATCGCGCTGGTCGGCTTCTGGTATTTCAACAGATTCGGCATCGCGACCATTTCCCGGTTGATGAACGTGCTGGACGACGGCGGATCCGGCAGAACGGTCGCCTGGGGCCAGGTCATTCGGGCGTTTCGCGCCTCCAGCCTTTCAAAAAGGATCTTCGGGCACGGCTTCCACGCGGTGCCGTCGCAGGTCATGCCGCTGGGAAGAGGGATCTATGCGCACTGCAGCTATCTCGAGGTGCTGTACGACATGGGGATCTTCGGGCTGGTCTGGCTGCTCGTGAATCTGGTCTATATATTCGTACAGTTTTTCAAGATGGTCAAGGCCAGGCACTATCTCGCGCCGGCGCTCGCCTTTTCCAGCAGCCTGCTTGTGATCCTCTCGGCGATCGGGTACTTTTACGAGCAGAGCACGACCATCGTGCCGGTCGTGATCCTGTGGTCGATGTGCGTGGGACTGTTTCAGAACCGGAATCTGCAGACAGATCTACAGGAAGCGCTTCCCGCGCGCTCCACAGATGCAATGGATGTGAACAGATGAGGAGAATCGCACGCACCAAAAACGCGTCAAGGAACATCCTGTTCGGCGTCATACTGAAGGTTTATCAGATCGCGATCCCGTTTGTCATGCGCACGGCGATCATCTATCTGCTCGGTGTAAAGTATCTCGGCCTCGGCAGCCTGTTCAAATCGATCCTTCAGGTTTTGAACCTCGCCGAGCTCGGGGTCGGCTCCGCGATGGTCTACGCGATGTACGAGCCCATCGCGAGGGACGACCGAAAGAAGATCTGCGCCCTGATGGGGCTTTACCGAAAGTACTACCGCATCATCGGCCTCGCGGTCCTTGCCATCGGGCTTGCCCTCCTCCCGTTTATCCCGCGGATCATCAAGGACGAGGTACCGGCGGATATCAACATCTATGTCCTCTATCTTCTGAATCTCCTCGCGACGGTTGCCTCGTATTTGCTGTTTGCCTATAAAAACTGTCTGCTTCACGCGCATCAGAGGGAAGACGTCGTCAGCAAGATCCATCTCGCGCTCAATACCGGCATGTATATCGCGCAGTTCCTCGGGCTTTATTTTCTGCGCAGCTATTACGCCTATCTGGCTCTGGCCCTGATCTGTCAGCTGGTCACCAACGTTACCACCGCCATCGTGGTGGATAAGAAATTTCCGGGTTATCGTCCGACAAAAGACCTGGAGAAGTCCACGGTTTCCGAGATCAACAGAAGGATCAGAGACCTGTTTACGGCAAAGCTGGGACACGTGGTGGTCGGCTCCGCGGACTCGATCGTGATCTCCGCTTTTCTGGGCCTGACGTCTTTGGCGATCTACCAGAACTATTACTTCATTCTGAACGCCGTTTACACGATCGTCGGCGTGGTTTTCACGTCGGTCAAGGCGGGGATCGGAAACAGTCTCGTCACGGATTCGCTGGAGAAGAACTACACGGATCTGAAAAAGCTCACGTTTATCATCAACTTCATCATCTGCGTCTGCTGCTGCTGCTTCATCGGGATGTACCAGCAGTTCATGCGGATCTGGGTCAAGGATGAATCCCTGATTCTGCCGTACGTATTTGTCATTCTGTTTGCGATCTACTATTACTTTTTGGAAATACAGATGGTTTGGGCTACCTTCAAGGACGCGGCGGGCCTGTGGCATCAGGATCGTTTCCGCCCCCTGATCGGCGCTGCCGTGAATCTGGTCTCCAATATCATTCTGGTCCAGTATATCGGAATGTACGGGATCATTCTTTCCACGATCCTGAGCTATTTTCTGGTCACGGTGCCCTGGATGATCCATAACCTGTTCAAGTATTTATACAAGAGAAGTCCGCTTCCCTATATTCTCTCAATGCTGAAGTATCTGGCGGTCGGCGTTCTGTCCTGCGGGATCTGCGTGCTTGTCACCCGGCGGATCCACATTGCCGGGATCCCCGGGCTGATCGTTCTGGCTGTCGTCTCGATCGGCATAGCCGTCGGGATCCAGAGCGCGTTTTATCTGAAGTCGCAGGAATGGTCGCAGATGATCGCGCTCATGAAAAAAATGTTATCGGGGAAGCGATTCGGAAAGGGATAAGCCATGAAAATTTTGGTTACCGGCGGGACGGGCACGATCAGCTCCGGGATCGTCCGAGCGGCAGTGGAAGCCGGGCATACCGTGTATGCCTATACGCGCGGAAAGCACGCGCATCGCAACGTGGAGGGCGCCATCTCCCTCGTCGGAGACGTCTGGGACGCGGAAGACGTTGCCAGACAGGTGGGGGATCAGGTTTTCGACGTCGTGGTGGAGTGTCTGGTATACAACGTGGAACAGCTGAAGCTGTCTCTGCAGAACTGGGCCGGAAGGTGCAAACAGTACGTTTTCATCTCCACCTCCGGCGTCTATCCCAGAAACCCGGGCGGAGAGCGGGTGACGGAGGACACGCCAAGCGGCAAGCTCCAATGGAGCTATTCGGCCAACAAGCTGGCCTGCGAAAACCACCTGCGATCCTATTGCGAACAGACGAAGCTGACCTACACCATCGTGCGGCCGACCGTCACTTACGGAGATTATCGGGTCCCGTTCCCCGTGGTGAGCCGGAAGAACCAGTGGACGCTGTTCCAGCGCATCCTGGACGGGAAGCCCATCCTTTCGTGCTGCGATTCCGGTATTCGCTTCTCCATCATCCACATCGATGATTTTTCCAGAGCGGTCGCGGGGCTTTTCGGGAACCCCGCCGCTGTGAACGAGGCGTTCCATATCTCCTCCGACGGATGCGAGTACGACTGGGACGAGGTGATCCGCGTCTGCGAGAAGAGTCTGGGCGTACAGGCGACGATCCTGCACGTTCCGGTGGAGTGCTTCAAATACACGTTTGCCTATATGTACGACGAGTTCAGGTGGAGCAAATCCTCGAGCATGGTTCTCTCGGATCAAAAGCTGAAGCGCGCCGTGCCGACGTTCACGGCCTCCGTATCCCTGGAGGAAGGGCTGCGGAGCACGGTGGCCAACCTGAAAGAAGAGTATGAAAACTTCAACCGGAAGCTGGATCAGCGCTGGAACGACAGCGTGGACCTCACGCTGTGGGGCGCGGTGAAAAAGCATAAGCTGCCGGCCGGGGAAGAGGCCGCCGCGAAAGCGTATCTGGACGGGCTGGACAGGGAGAGAAGATCGTTCCTGTCAAAACGGTATTTCCGGATCACGGCCAAAGCCGGGCTGAAGAAGCTGCTGGGGAAGTAAGGCTCTGTTTTGAGGAAAAACAAATGACAGTGGATACGATCGACAAAAACAAATGCACGGGCTGTAAAATGTGCGCCGATATCTGTCCCCGCAACGCGATCAGCTTCTCCGCGAACGAGGACGGGTTCTGGTATCCGACCGTTGACGCGGAGGCGTGCGTCCAATGCGGCGCCTGCCTGAAGCGCTGTCCGGCGGCGGAAGAAGGCGCGCAGGCCGACGACTGCAGTCGGCGCGTCGTGTATGCGGCATGGAACAGGGACGAATCAGCCCGCAGGGACAGCACTTCCGGCGGGGTATATCGCGCGTTCGCGGAGCGCGTGATCGCAAACGGCGGGTTTCTCGTCGGGAGCGTTTACAGCGAGGATTTCTGTTCCGCCCGCCATATCTGCTCCGACGATCCGGCGGACATCTCCCGGATCATGGGCAGCAAATACTTTCAGAGCGATACCGCCGGGATCTATAAAAAGACGAAGGAGCTGCTGCAGACGGGGCGGGAGGTGCTTTTCTGCGGCACGCCCTGTCAGGTGTCGGCGCTGAAGCGGTATTTGGGCGAGGATCATCCGAATCTGATCTCCGTCGATTTTATATGCAGAGGCATTCCGTCCCCAAAGCTTCAGCAGGAAAAAGTCAGGTACTATGAAAAGAAAGCAAAGAGCAGACTCACGTTCTTCCGGGCAAAATGCGATAAGTACGCGTGGACGGACTTCGGGGACCTCGTTCGGTTTGAAAACGGAAAAGAACTGTTCGTCAGCCGATGGGACGATCATATCAACGAGTGCTTTATCAGCAGGAACCTGAATCTCCGAGAGTCGTGCTATCGATGCGAGCTAAAGGATGGGCGGTACCGTTCCGATCTCACGATGGGCGATTTCTGGGGGATCCGGGAGGTCACGGAGAAGGACCAGAAATGCGGCGTCTCCGCGCTGATCGTCAATACCGAAAAGGGACGGGCTTTTCTGGATTCGGTCGGCAGGGCCGTTTATCTGGAGCGCAGGACTGTCGAGGAGGTCAGAAGAGGAAATCCCGCGTTCGTGCAGGCCCCGGACAGGCCGAAGAACAGAGACAAATTCTTCCGGAGCGTTTCCGAGCTGGGGCTCGACAAGGCCGCGAAAAAGTTCACGCCGAAAAGCTGGAAAAGGAAGCTGAAGCTCCGGATAAAGGCGTTCCGGGCGCGGCATCGGAAATGGCTTCCTGTCTGGAAGCTCCGCGGCCACATCAACTGGTTCAAATTCATCCGCTACAACTATTTCTGCAGGAACGTGAAGCGGGACGAGGACGCGTTTTTGATCCCGTGTCACGGCTCCGTTCTCCAAATCGACAGGAACGCGCGCCTGATCCTCCACGGAAACGTGGTGCTGAACTACTATCCGTACTATAAAAGGGGCTCGCAGACGACGCTGCTGAGGGTCGGCTGCGGCGGAACGTTCATTGCGAACAACCGCGTGAATCTGTCCTATGGAAACACGATCTCCGTGGGCAACAGCGCGACGTTTGAGACCGGCTATATCAATACGAACATCGGCGTCAGCGTGATCTGCCAGAAGAGCGTCACGTTCGGGAACAAGATCCTGCTCGGCAGGGACGCGTGCGTTTACGACTCGGACTTTCATCACATTTTTGACGACGCGGAGGGCAGGTTCGTCAGGAGCAAGAGGGTCGTTCTGGAGGATGGAGTCTGGATCGGCGCCAGATGCATGGTGCTGAAGGGCGCGACCGTCCGCCGAGGCGCGATCGTCGGCGCGAACTCGACCGTGACCGGAGAGATCCCCGGCGAGAGGATCAGCTTTGACCGGCGGGAACGCAGGACGCTGGAAGGCGAGGTCTTCTGGGAGAGATAACGGACGCGCATGACCGGACGAGACGGCGGACGCGTCGGAGAGCCCGACGATGTGAGGAGCAAACAGAATGGGTAACCGTAGAGTTGAGAATTCCGCGCTGAATCTGCTGAAGCTCTTCGCCTGCTGCAGCGTCGTGTTCATGCATGTGAAGTTTCCGGGGCGTTTTGGCGAGGTCGTAAACGACATCAATTACGCGGTTCCGGTGTTTCTCATGATCGCCGGGTATTCGCGTATGGTCGGGACGCCGCCGTCATCCGGAGAAGACTGCGCAAGATCGTCGGGATCCTGATCTACGGGCTGATCCTGTTTGCCGCTTACGCCGTGTTGAACGCGGCGGTACATCACGAGTTGTCTTCATGGATCGGGAGCCTGCTGACGTGGAAAACGCCGATCAAGCTCGTTTTTTTCTGTACGGTCGATTTTGCGATCCCCCTGTGGTATCTGATCGCCATGGCCGAGACGTATATCGTCTGGCTGCTGATCGTGAAAAAAGGATGGCAGAACGGAGCGGTTAAGCTGATCCCGCTCCTGCTCGCGATCCAGGTGGCGCTGCGAACGGTATGCGAAACCATGGAGCTCGCCTGGTTCTGGAAAATCAACTGCTTCACGTCCGCGCTGCCGTGGTTCCTGCTCGGTTACTATTTTCACTCGGATAAGGGCAAGCGGTATTTGGAATTTCATCCGGTAAAGTATGCTGCCGCCGCGCTGCTGGGACTGATGATCATGATCGCCCCCTCCGCGTTCGATCTGCCGATCAAGTTCAATTGTATCGGCGTGATCCCGTTTTCGGTCAGTCTGTTTTTGCTTGCCGTCAAGTATCCCGATATCAGAGTGAACGGCGTTCTGGAGTATATCGGCAGCAAGCTGTCCCTGAATATTTACATATTTCACTTGCTCATCAATAAGAGCATGACGCAGATCCTGCGCGCCGCCGGTATTTCCTGGGCGGATCGCGCCGTATTTCCGTGGCTCCGCCCGTTTATCGTATTGCTGCTTTCGATCATCGTGGCTTATTTGATCGAACTGCTTAAGGAAAGATCGAAGACGCTGAAGAAGATACTGCCCTGATCCGAACCACGGGCGAACACGGTTTGGTTTTGTCAGGCCGCGGGGAGGTAAGTTTGAAGGAATTCGTATACTGGGTTCTGCTGATCCTCTGGCTCGCGTTTGCCGTCTCCCTTTCCAGACAGACGGGGAGCGAGACCGCCGACCTGAGCGGCGGGATCACGGAATGGCTGCCGGCGGGCGTATCGGAATGGAGAAACACATGAAGCAGATAGAATACACAGAGCGAATGAACGGAATGATCGACGTCATGAAGGTCGTTCTGGCGCTGATCGTCGTGGGAAGCCATACAGCGGTGTTCGGCTTCAACATCTGGCTTGATCGGTGCTACGGGATCGTTTCCAGAGTGAGCGTTCCGTTCTTTTTCATCACCAGCGCCTACTTTTACTGGCTGAAGGAAAAGGGCGCGTGGCGCTTTTTGAAGCGCATCCTGCTGCTCTATGTGATCTGGTGCGTCATCTATCTGCCCTTTGACTGGGACAGAGTGCGCGGAATGAGCCTGTGGGAGAATCTGGTTTTCTACATATGGCGCGGGAATACGCACGCGCTCTGGTATTTAAACGCCAGCGCGATCGGTTTTCTTATAACGTATTTGCTGCTGAAGCTCCTCCGTCCGAAGACGGTCCTCGTCATCGGGTTTGTCTTTCTGCTGATCGGATGCCTGAAATCCACCTGGTCGCCGCTGCTGGAGCGCCTGCTCCATGTCCGGATCGAAGACTGGCTGGAAAGCCGTAACGGTCTGTTTTACGCGTTTCCCTATACCGCGCTGGGCATGTTCATTGCAAAGCGTCCGGGTCAGGGAAAAAATTTGCGTATTAAGCGATGCGCGTTCTTTACGGTCCTGTTTTTCCTCGCCTTTGTGGCGGAGTGTCTTGTGTTTGTGGTGCTGCTGAAAACGCAGAATACGGTCTTGTGGGTCTGTATGTTCCCTTACGCGGGCTGCCTGTTCCTGCTGGTAAACAATCTGCGCCTTTCGATCCCCAAACAACTGTCTCTGCGGCTGCGAAAGATCAGCACTCTGATTTTTGTCAGTCACGGCCTGTTCTTGATTCTGTTTACAAAGCTGGGGCTTAGGCACATTCTGCTGTTCCTTGCGGTCGGCGCTTCGGCAACGGCGTTTTCGCTGCTGATCCTCCGGCTCAGTAAGATCAAAGGACTCAAATGGCTGGAATACATCTATTGACGGGACCTCGATCATAGCCGATCGATCCCCCGCAGACTTCTATACAGGTCTTATCGCAATGAAGAAAACGATCAGTTGGGTTTTGCTGATCCTCTGGCTCGCGTTTGCCGTCTCCCTTTCCAGACAGACGGGGAGCGAGACCGCCGACCTGAGCGGCGGGATCACGGAATGGCTGTGCGGCGTTCTGGCGCGGGTCGGGATCCATGCGGAGCTGGCGCCGCTCCACAGCCTGTTCCGGCGGGCGGCGCACGTCGCCATCTATCTGGTTCTCGGCTTTCTCATGGGCCGGACGTTTCGCCTGAGCTTCCGGGGCGCCTGGGTACTGCCGCTGGCACTGGCGCTATGCGTCGCGATCGGTGTTCTGGACGAATACCAGAAGGCCTTCATTCCCGGCCGCCACTGCCACTGGGGCGACGCCGCGATCAATTGCGTTTCCTGCGTCCCCGGCGCGCTGCTCGGCTGGCTTGCGCCGCGCATAAGGCGATCAAAACATACTGATACCCACAGCAGCCCGATGGCGTAAGCCTTCCGGGCTGCTTTGTTTTCCTGAAAAATGAAATTGAAAATGCGGAACCTCTATGATACAATCATAATACTGTAGTTATTTCTGCTCGGCTTCTTGAGAGAACAGCAGAGAAAAGAGGAGCGGAGGATCGATGAAAGGCATCATTCTTGCCGGAGGCTCCGGTACAAGGTTATATCCACTTACGATGGTCACTTCCAAACAGCTTCTGCCGGTGTACAACAAGCCGATGATCTATTATCCCCTGTCCACGCTCATGCTGGCGAGGATCCGGGATATCCTGATCATCTCCACACCGGAGGACACGCCGCGGATCGAGCAGCTGCTCGGAGACGGCAGCGCGTTCGGCATATCCCTGTCCTACGCCGTTCAAGAGAAGCCGGAGGGGCTGGCGCAGGCCTTTACGATCGGAAAAGACTTCATCGGGGACGACGCCTGCGCGATGGTTCTCGGCGACAACATTTTTTACGGCAACGGCCTCGGCCACAAGCTGACCGACGCGAAGAAGATCGCCGAGGGAGGACAGGCCTGCATTTTCGGCTACTACGTGGAGGATCCGAAACGCTTCGGCGTGATGGAGTTTGCCCACCACGACAAGGGCGCCGCCGGCGGCTCAGTAAAGGTGCTGAGCGTGGAGGAGAAGCCAAGGGAACCAAAGAGCAACTATGCCATCGTCGGCCTGTATTTCTATCCGGCGGGCGTGAGCGGGAAAGCGGAACAGGTGAAGCCCTCCGCCCGCGGCGAGCTGGAGATCACGACCCTCAACGACATGTATCTGCAGGAGGACAGGCTGCAGGCGCAGCTGCTCGGCCGCGGCTTCACGTGGATGGACGCCGGCACCTTCGACAGTCTCCGCAAGGCCACGAATTTCGTTTGCATGATCGAGCAGTATCAGGGCATGACCATCTCCGCGCCCGAGGAGATCGCCTATCACCTCGGCTGGATCGACGACGACAAGCTGCTTGCAAGCGCGAAAAAGTACGGCAAGAGCCCGTACGGCGAGCATCTCAAGGCCGTGCACGCGGGCAAGGTCGTACTGTAAGAGAGGTATGCTATGACGGTATTCGTGACCGGCGGCGCCGGCTTCATCGGCTCCAATTACATATTCTACCATCTGGACAGACACCCGGAGGACCGCGTGGTCTGCATCGACAAGCTCACCTACGCGGGCAATCTGAGTACCCTCGCGCCCGTCATGGACGCGCCGAATTTCCGCTTCTGCAAGCTGGATATCTGCGACCGGGAGGGCATATTTGCCCTGTTCGAGGAAGAGAAGCCGGACGTCGTGATCAACTTCGCGGCGGAGAGCCACGTGGACAGGAGCATCGAGGATCCCGGCGTGTTTCTGCAGACGAACATCATCGGAACGGCGGCCATGATGGACGCCTGCCGCGCGTTCGGAAACGTCCGGTTTCATCAGGTGAGCACCGACGAGGTATACGGCGATCTGCCGCTGGACAGGCCCGACCTGTTCTTCACCGAGGAGACGCCTATCCATACGAGCAGCCCCTACAGCTCGTCCAAGGCCGGAGCGGACCTCCTCGTGCTGGCCTATCTCCGCACCTACGGCCTTCCGGTGACGATCTCCCGCTGCTCCAACAACTACGGGCCGTACCAGTTCCCGGAGAAGCTGATCCCGCTGATGATTGCCAACTGCCTGCACGACAAGCCGCTCCCGGTCTACGGCGAGGGCAAAAACGTGCGCGACTGGATCTACGTGGAGGATCACTGCAAGGCGATCGACCGGATCGTCCGCAAGGGCA
>JAEEGL010118670.1_pt1 | contig 13375 bp, 12 predicted proteins | sample 9134231 | NCBI WGS metagenome assembly JAEEGL01 (sample SAMN16246548, study PRJNA631951) | gut metagenome | biome: gut microbiome; feature: rumen; material: fiber-attached | host: Bos | place: Iran: Karaj | collected 2018-10 | reverse complement strand
GAAGTAATCGATAAGTTTATTGAAAGCTTAGCTGATTGTTCTACTGTAGAAGCTCCAGTAAAGCTAGACGGTAGATCATTATTCGCAGTAATTGCGCCAAAAATAGAGAAATAAGGAGTAAAGAATATGCCAAAGCAAAAGACACATAGTGGTTTAAAGAAGAGAATCAAAATCACAGGTAAAGGAAAAATCGTTCGTGGCCACGCTTATACAGGTCACTTAAAGACAAACAAGACACATAAGCAAAACAAGCAACTAAGCAAGACTGCATTAGTTCATTCAACTGATGAGAAGAGAATTAATCAATTAATCTCTAATTTAAAGTAATTGAGGTGAAGGAATATGCCAAGAGTTAAAGGTGGATATGTAACAAGAAGAAGACGTAAGGCTGTCTTAAAATTAGCTAAGGGTTATTATGGCTCAAAGCACACTATTTATAGAACTGCACACGAGCAGGTAATGCGTTCATTAAGATATGCATATCGTGATAGAAAGCAAAGAAAGAGAGAATTCAGAAAGCTTTGGATTCAAAGAATCAATGCTGCTTGCCAATTAAATGATATTAAATATTCTCGTTTTATTAATGGTTTAGCTCAAGCAAACATCGAAATCAACAGAAAGATGCTAGCTGACATGGCAGTAAATGATCCTGCTGGATTCGCTAAGCTAGTTGACCAAGCTAAGAAGGCTCTAGAGAAGCCAAAGGCTAAGGTTGAGGAAAAGACTATTTTCTTAAAAACAGCTCCTAAAGCAAAGAACTAAGAAGACATAAATAAAGGCGATATTTAATTATCGTCTTTTTTCTTTGCTAAAATCTAATATAATGATATAATTACTTTGTGAGGTTTTATTATGTTAGGAAAAAAGGAAAAATTAATTATAAAAATAATAATTGCAGTGCTATTAGCAATTGCAGTTACATTCAGTGTTATAGTATTTATATATATACAAAGAACAGATGTTCCATATTGGATTAACCATTTTGGATTTGCTTTAATACTAATTCCAATATCTGGTATTGCGATGCTTTTACCAATGCTAAACCAATCAAAATATGTTGGCGATGGTAAGGGTGATTCACTTATGGTAATAGTTTCAATTCTATTATTTTTAAGTGCATTATTATCTATTGGATTATCTTACTTAATCAAGTAAAATTTCTAAAACTTGTATTTTATATAAAAATACTGTATAATCTAATTACTAGGAAGAAGGCAGTGGAGCTCAAAATATATTATAAGGATACTGAGAGACTGTATGTGCTGGATGCTCATCTTTTATTGAGAACCCTAATTACAGCTAAAAAGAGGTAACCAATTGTGAAGGATCAGTTCTTCACGACCTTCCTAGACTATTTGATATTACTGGGTGGATATTATATCCACCCATTATTAATGTAAAGAGGTAAAAAATAAATGACATTTAAAGAACTTGGTGTTGATTCAGACATCATATTAAAGCTAGAAAAAAATGATATCTATAATCCAACTCCAATCCAAGAGTCAACAATTCCCCTACTACTTGATGGTAAGGATGTAATTGGTGGCGCTCAAACAGGAACAGGTAAAACATTTGCCTATTCAATCCCTATGGCTAAGGCTATAGATATTAATACTAAAAATGTTGAGGCATTAATATTATGTCCAACAAGAGAGCTATCTATTCAGGTTAAAAATGAATTAGACAAGATATTTGATAATATTAAAAGTGAAGCCATCTATGGTGGTGAATCATATGAAATACAATTTAGAAAGCTTAAATCAAAGCCAAATGTAATTATTGGTACACCAGGAAGAATAATAGATCAAATAAATCGTGGTAAGCTAGTACTAGATAATGTTAAATATTTAGTATTAGATGAGGCTGATGAAATGCTAAAGATGGGCTTTAGTGATGATTTAGATACAATATTATCTAACATCAAGGGAATCCACCAAACAGCACTATTTAGTGCAACTATCCCACCATTTATTAAGAATCTATCTAAAAAATATATGAATAATCCTGAGCTTATTCAAATAAAGAATCAAACATTAACAGTAGAAAAAATAGATGAGCAAATCTATTACTGCATGAAGGATTCTAAAAAGGATTTATTAATTAGATTATTAGATTATTATTCATTTAATCATGTAATGATATTCTGTAATACAAAGGCTATGGTTGATGAGCTAAGCCAATATTTAATCGAAAATGGCTATCATGCTGAGGGTCTTCATGGAGATTTAAAGCAGGCAGTAAGAGATAGAGTAATGCAGAAATTTAAATCAGGTATCGTAGATATCCTAATCGCTACAGATGTTGCAGCAAGAGGAATAGATATCGATGATATCGATTGTGTATTTAATTTTGATGTTCCAAATGAAAATGAGCTATATGTTCATAGAATTGGTAGAACTGCAAGACGTGGTAGAGAGGGTACATCAATTACTCTAGCAACAACACGCTCTAAATCTAGAGTTGCTGAGCTTGAAAAATTCACAAAAAGAAAAATTACTGAGCATAAGATTCCAACTATTGATGATATAAATAATAGCACTAATAGAAGATTATATAAGGAAGTAATTAAGCTTATTGAGGATAATAAGGATAATTCAAGCTATGATAATATCATAAAATCATTATCAAAGGCATCTACTGATCCAATTCCTCTAATTAGAGCCCTACTATCTGGATTATTTGAGGGTAGAAAAAAGGAATATAAGGAAATTGAGGTATCTAGACCTAAGAAGCCTAGAGAAAAGGTAGAAAGAAATAAATTTGTAACAATCCAATTAAATATTGGAAGTGTTGATAGGGTTAAAGCAAATCAGCTTGTTATGATATTCCATGATGAATTTGCTATATATAGAGAAAAATTTGGTAAAATAACAATCAATAAAAAGAATACCCTAATGGAAATTAAGGCTGATTCTATTAGAAGAATAAATAAAAAGAGCATTAAAATTAATAATGCTACTGTAACAATAAGAATATTGTAGGTGAGATAATGCGTATTATTGCAGGTAAATTAAGGCATAGAATAATTGAAATGACTAATCTTGATTCTACAAGAGAAACTCAGGATAAGGTTAGAGGTGCTATCTTTAATATGATAGGACCATATTTAGAGGGAGATTACTGCCTTGATTTATTTGCTGGTAGTGGCGCTATGGCAATAGAGGCGTATAGTAGAGGTATAAATAATATCGTAATGAATGATATTAATAAAAAGGCTCTAGATATATGCAAGAAGAATTGTAATTCCCTAGGAATTACTAATTCAGAATTTTATAATGTAGATTATAAGGAATTTAAAAATATTAATAGGCATGAATATGATTTAATAATATTAGATCCTCCATATAAGATGGATGATATTGAAAATATTATTGATTCAGTATATGATATTTTAAAAAATAACGCTATATTAGTATATGAAATGGGTAAGGAAAGTATATACCCAGAGGAATATAAAAGCCTAAAGCTTATTAAGAATAAGGAATATGGTATAAAGAGAGTTGTAGTATATAAAAAGGAGGTATAAGATGGATGAATATAATAAAATAAAGAAATTCATGTCATTATTTGATAAGGAAGATTATTTTAATATTTATTCAAATGCTGATTTGTTTGTTAATTTATTTTCAAAGAAAAAATATATGTATTGCTTCCTAAGTGACTTTCTTGAGGATTCTGTTGGAGTTCAGCTATTTAACAATGAGGCTGGCTTTGACTATGTCCATGATGTATTAACATTAGATACTGATAGTATGCTACTAGCTGGAAGAATGGACTCTATTTGTGCAATCTATTTAACTAGAGATTTATTATCTGATGAGGATAAGGATTATATCCATAAAATGGGATATAGAGTAAAAAAGGAGAAAAACCTAATCGTATATAGATACGAGAAGGGTCATGCAAAAAGATATGCTAATAAAAAGGAAATGAAGGATTTAATAGAAAATTGTGAATTCGTTTATTCCTATGTTAAGGAAAACTTTACAGATACTATGTCTGCCTTTGAAGCAAATAAGCATCCTGTAAGCTTTATCGATGAGGAAAGATTAGAATATCATACTGCCTATTTAGATTTACCTAATTTATCAGTAATGCCTCGTAAAATGCCAGTAAATAAAAATGTAGTAGAGGATTTCAAGTCTATTCCGTTTACAGGTGAGGAATGCTATATGTTTGTAGCATACACACCACTAATTATTAAGGAAACTGGTGTTAGACCATTAATTGTTTATTTTTATTTCGCTGATAGAAACAAGGTAGTATTTAAATATATCACTGATGCACCAAAGGAATATAAGAATTATATTTATGGTATATTAGATGATGTATTTAGAGAGGAAGGAATTCCTGAAAAGCTATATCTAAATGATAGACATTTTTATTCCTATTTATTTAAAACATTAGCTGAGCTACATATAGAGGTAGAATTAGCTTTAGAGGATAATGAGGTTGATTTAAATCTACTTGATGCAGTAGAAAAGCTATATCAGCATTCTGAAAATCTATATACAGAATCAAAGGATGGTATTGAAATGGTACTAGAAACTATAGTATCAGAATTAAATACTATATCTAAAATAATTGAAGAGGAAGAGGAGCCTGAGGAAAAAGAAAAAATTGTAGTATAAACTACAATATTTCTCTTTTGAATAATCCTCTTGTATCATTATTAGAATCAAATCTCTTGGTGTCATCACCGGAGATTTTTTTCTTAAATGCTTCTATTATATTTTTTGTTTCCTCCTTAGATTCAACTGTGAAATCTAATCTAAGAGTATTAACATATTTTTTTATTTCATCCAAATCATCAATTAGATTTAATGGCTTTTTATTAATGATATGATTGATGCAGTTATCATTATAGATGATAAATTCACCAAATTCATCCTTCAGCGAGTAGCTATTTTCTCTACATTTACCGCATTCACCATATCTCTTTAATGGACAATATTTAGTTGTCATTAAATTCATTCTTCCATATACTATTTGAGCAAGAGGAGGAGTAATATTAAATTTCTCCTTAAATGAATTATAGATTGCTTTAGTATTTGTAAGTGATGATTCAACTGATAATGTAATAAGCTTAGCACCATTATTGATAAATGATACTACTGATTCACTATTAATTACATTGAAGCTATAATCGATAACAATGTTTTTATTTTTATAATATTCTAATCCACCATATGATGAAACTAATATATCATCATAATCGGGATATTTAGAATTAACATACAATGATTTATTTTCATAATAAATATTTTTAATACCAGCTTCAGCTAACGCATCATATTGATCCTTAGTTCTACATACGCAAATTATATCTGGATTATTAAAATCAGTATATAATAATTTATTATGCTTTATTGAAATAGAATCTCTTTTATTTTGAAAATAATCTAATAATATTCTAACTATTTGTCTTCTTAAATCATTGATTGAGGAAATAGTTATAAATAGATTATCAGGTATCATTAAGTTAATATCCTTTAGATAAAATGGAGTATCATTTAGCTTTGATAGCTGCTTATATAATGTGTTGTAATCAAGGCTTTGAGTTTTAGCGAGTGATAATAAATTATCACTTTCTACTGAAAAGTAGTTATCATCAATAGTAGTAGATAGTATTAGCTTAGAATTAATATCACCATAGATATCAAATGTAAGAGGGTATTTGTTTAATTCATTTATTGATAAATCAATATTTGAATCATTCATTTTATAAATAGAAGAATTAATGCTCTTTTTGTCATAAACATTTAGATATAGAATACCCTTACCTGATTTGATTTCCTTTTTATTTGAATCATATAGCTTATCAACTGTGAAATAATAATCATCCTTGTCGTTGATTCTGATTCTATCTCCAACTGATAATTCTCTTGTGATATTAATTTGAGTAAGCTTATTTTCTATTTTAGTTATTTTACCTAAATAAGCACCCTGATTAGATTTTTTAGTAATATCTACAACATTACCATTATCGGCATTAAATAGGAAGCCTTTAGTATATTCTCTATGAAATACAGTATCAAGCTTGTTTGATTTATAATTTAAATCATCAAGCTTTTTTCTATATTCCTGGGTTACTGTTTTAACATATGATGGTTCCTTCATTCTACCTTCAATTTTAAGTGAATCAGCATATGGAATTAGATTCTTGATATTATCGTAGGTATTTAAATCCTTCATTGATAGCATGAAGCCCTTACCCATAAAGCTATTATTCTTATATAGGCTATATTCACGTCTACAGTTTTGGCTACATCTACCTCTATTTCCACTACGAAGTGAAAGAAGAGCACTCATTAGGCAGCCACCACTATAGGATACACATAGAGCTCCATAGATGAATACCTCTAAATCCATTTTGATTGAACTTTTGATTTCCTTTATGGTATCAATTGATGTTTCTCTTGCTAAAACACAGCGCTCGGCACCTAGCGTTTCAAAGAATTTAACATCATAGTAATCCTTTAAGCCTGCCTGAGTAGATATATGACATTCCATAGGCTTTAAATATTTATTTGTATAATCGATTAGGGAAAAATCCTGTAGGATTACTCCATCTACACCAGCATCATGTAGCTCATGTAGATATTTAATAGCATCGTCATATTCAGATTCCTTAACAATTGTATTAACTGTTACATAGATTCTTTTAAACTTTGTATGAGCATAGCTTAATGCAAGCTTTAACTCCTCAAAAGAGAAGTTCTTAGCATAGGCTCTAGCACCAAAACGCTCGCCTGCAAGGTAAATAGCATCAGCTCCATTATACAATGCTTGTAAAAAAGATTCGAAATCTCCACTAGGAGAAAGTAGCTCTACCATATAAATCACCACTATGTATTATAATATAAAATTATAATAAAGTGAATAAAACTATTAAAAATTGATTAAGTATGTGATATAATCTAACTTGGATACTTTTTGAAGGAGATATAAAATGAACAATTCTTGCTTTAAAAGTAAATATGATATTGTAATTATCGGTGGTGGATTATCTGGCTTAGGTAGTGCTTTAACACTAGCTCCTAAAAGCAAGGATATACTTGTTTTAGAGCAGCATAACCTTTTAGGTGGTGTAGCATCAAGCTTTGTAAGAGATGGTATCGAATATGAAACTGCCCTACATGAGATGATGTCAATTGGATCTGAGGAGGAGCCATTAAGTGTTGGTAAATTCCTTAAGAATGCTGGAATTGATATTAAGTTCATTAGAGTACCTGAAGCATATAGGCTTGTTACAGACGATATAGATATTGTAGTTCACGCTGGAGAAAATGGTAATTATGAAATACCTTCACGTGAGATTGCAGAATATTGCTGTAAGGGTGATGAGAAATCTATTGATGATTTATACAATAAGATTTTAGCCTTCTTCAAGCTTTGTAAGAGTATCTATGATGCAATAGGAGAAAATGATGATTCTAAATTCAAAAAGATGAGCAATTATATGAACCTTATTGGTACAGCAGGCTATTCATCTTACGATGTATTAAAATCATTCGGCTTACCTGAAAAGGCAATTGATATATTATCTGCCTATTGGATGTATTTAGGAAATGTAACTACTGATTTACCATTCAGTGTATTCGCTATATTGATGGCTGATTATTTTGGATATGGATCTCATATTCCAAGCTATACATCACATGAGCTATCACTTAAGATGGCAGAAAAGGCCATCGAAAAGGGAGTACAAATTGAATGTAATCAAAGAGTAGATAAAATATTAGTAGAAAACTCTAAGGTCAAGGGTGTAAGATTATCTGACGGAACTGAAATAGCATGTGATTATGTAATATCAGGTGCCTATCCAAATAAGGTTTACACATCTATGATTGAACCAAGAGAGGAAATAAAGCCTAATATGATTAAGTTCGTTAATGCTAGAGAGATGGGCTGTACATGCTTCTCAGTTATTATGCTATTAGATAAGGATTATCATGAATTAGGTATTACAAATTACGCAACCTTCTATTCACCAAATGGAATGAATATGGAAAAGATATTACATGAGGCTAAAAATGATGTTCCTTGGAATTATCTAACAATCGTATGTAATAATATCGCAAATCCAAATGCATCACCTGAGGGTACATGTATGCTATCAATTACAAATCTACCATTCCCTGAGGCTTTTAAGGATTTAACTCCTGAAAACTATGAGGAAATGAAGAAGAAGCATGCACTACACTTTATCGAGCTTGAAAGCAAGAGATTAGGTGTTAATTTACTTGATCATATTCAGGAGATAACAATATTAACTCCAGTATCAATATCTCACTTCGTTGGTGCTTGGAATGGTGGTATCTATGGATTTAGACATTCTATGGATGACCATGTTGTTGCAAGAATTGATATGAAGAAGAAGGAACAATATATTTCTGGACTATACTTTAATGGAGCCCATCAATCATCAGGTGATGGTATCGCGACTGTAATCAATACTGGTAGATCAGTTGCAGTAGAGGTTCTTCTTGATTTAGTACAAAAGAGAAGGGCGGCGAGAAAAAATGGCAATTAAAGGATTAATTAGAGATGTAACAAGTGTTACAAGAGTAATAAAAAGAAGAGAAAGAGCTCATGATAATGCTAGTACTGAGCCAAATACCTTCGATAATATCGGCGAGGTAGCAAGAGCCCTTCACCCAGGTAAAATAAGCTTATCTATTTCTGATATAAGAAAGGAATTAGATTATACAATAATTAAGCTTACAGGTGATAAAATTCCTTACTTTAAGCCAGGACAATATTTATCACTTGAATTTAAATATGAAAACTATTTAACAACTAGACCATATACATTAATATCATCTCCTAAGCATGCCTTAAGAAATGATAAGTATGTAGAAATTGCAATTAAGAATGTAGGCAATACATCTAAATATTTATGTGAAAGCCTAGAGGTTGGTGATTCATTAAATGCTGAAATTGCCCTTGGTAATTTCACATATGAACCATTAAGAGATTCTAAAAATGTATATGCCGTAGCAGAGGATATTAATACCTCATTTATTAGATCATATGCTTTATCGATTATTGATGGAGTAATAGATTGTAATCTTACTATTTTAAAGCTTAAGAATAATAAGCTAATTGATAGCTTTATTCCAGAGTGTGAAAGAATAAATGTTATTGAGATTGATTCAATTAATGATATTAAGAATCATTTATCAAATGATAATTCTTATTTTATTTCAGGCAGTAGTAAATTTACTCATAGTGTAGCTAATTTGTTATCGGAAAATGGAATTCAAAATAGAAGAATCAGAAAGGATTATTATGATTCAATAATTTCTGATGATGTAAAAAATGATAATTCTATTTATGAGATAGAGGTATTAAGAGGAATAGAATCTACAATCATTAAGGCAAATGCTAATGAGACTATCGCAGTAGCTTTAGAAAAGAATAATATCAGGATACATACTGCATGTAGAAATGGTATTTGTGGAGCTTGTAGAATTAAGCTTATTGATGGAGAAGTATATATTCCATCAGATAATGAAAATAGAAGAAAAATGGATATTGAATATGGATATGTCTATGCATGCCATACTTATCCAAAGGGTAATTTGAAAATTAAAATCAGTATAAACTAGGTGATAATTTGGGTTATAGTGAGGAAGAAATTGTAGAAATGCTAAAGGATATTCCACTAAAGAATGCTAGTGGAGATATCATTGATGGTGCACTTGTTCTAGAGGGTGGAGCCTTTAGAGGAGTATACCAGGAGGGTGTTTTAGATTGTTTGATGGAAAATGGAATCAATCTAAGAACAACAATTGGTGTATCAGCGGGTGCTTTAAATGGTGTTAGCTATTCTACAGGACAAATTGGAAGATGTGCACATATTAATATTAGATATCGTCATGATGGTAGATATGTAGGTATAAATGCCTTTATAAAAAGTAGATTGAAAAGCGTAATCGGCTTTGATTATATCTTTGGTAGCCTACCTGCACTGCCAAATTTAGATATAGATGGATTAAAAAACAATGGAAGAACATTTATCGCTGTAGCAACTAATGTGGAAACAGGTAAGGCTGAATATTTCTATAATACTAGAGATGATATTATGGATTGTGTTAAGGCATCAGCTACATTACCATATATCTCAAGGCCTGCATTAATAAATGGTAAGCCATATTTTGATGGAGGCTGTGCTGATAGAATTCCATTTAGATATGCCATGGATAATGGCTACAAGAAAATAGTTGTTATAAAAACAAGAGATAGAAGCTTTAGAAAAAAAAGTAAATTTGAAAGAAAGCTTCTAGTAACAAAAAGAATTTATAGTAGCTATCCCGATTTCGCAGCTAATCTTGCAATGACTGATGATGTATATAATTCAGTATGTGATGAGCTAGATAAATATGAAAATAAAAAATCCATATTTGTTATAGCACCTTCAAAGCCAATCAATATTAAGATGCTTGAGGGTGATTTAGTAAAGCTAAAGGAATTATATGACCTTGGCTACAACGACGCTTTAAATTCTTTAGAAGACCTAAGGAATTATTTAGGAGTGTGATTATATGAAGAAGCTTTTATTAGCTATTTCAGCATTAATTCTAGGACTTACAGTAGTATCATGTGGTCCTGCAAAAAATGAAAATGTTGAAGGAAAGGTAAACTTTGTTGGTATTACAGATGACAACCTAGAAACAGATTATACCTACAATGATGATTATTTCCTTACCTCAGCACCAACACTTAATAATAATCTAGCTGATGTTTCATTAGCCCTAGCATTAACAGGAGCAAAAGCCCCTGGAGATAATCCTATGGCCTATATGGAAGGATTTTATAATGCTTGTAAATTTACAAATGTTGTCGCTAACGAAGATTTTGCTAAAACACCTACAGAAAATACTATAGGCTTCGCTATGGCAAGTAAGGAAATCAACGTTAATGGAAATAAATATTTATTAGTTTCTACAAATGTAAGAGGATTTACTTATGGGGCAGAATGGGTATCAAACTTTGAATTAGGTGAATCTGGAAACCATCAAGGCTTCGATAAGGCATCTGATAAGGTTTTAGCTGGAATTGTTGATTATGTTAAGAAATATAATACGAATAATCTAAAGCTTAAGTATTGGCTTACAGGCTATTCAAGAGCAGGAGCAGTTGCAGGCTTAACAGCTTCAAAGCTTACAGATCAAAATAGGGAAGAAACAAATAATATCTACGCTTACACATTTGAGGCTCCAGCATCAAGAGTAAGTGATAAGAAATATGAGAATATATTTAATTATGTTAATCCTGATGATTTAGTAACTAAAATAATTCCATCAAGCTTTAATCTTGTAAGACCAGGCGTTGATATAGATTATACAACTCGTAAGGATTTCGACAAGATGGCTTCATATGTTGCTAAGCTAACAAAGAATGTAACATTAAAGAAGTATAGTGCAGAAAAGCCAATGAGTACCTTGATTACAGATTTATTTAAGGCAATATTTGGTGATGATGGTGCTTTTAGAAAAACATATGTTACAGAATATCAGTCATCAATTCAATTTTTGATTAATAAGGTATTCTCATTAACTAGTGCAGAGCGCACAAAGCTTATTGATTATTTCAAGAGTAATTTACTATCTATGGTATCAGTAATATCTGGGAAGAATAAGGATAGACTAAAGAGTCTTGTAATAAATGCATTAAATTCTGCGAATGTAGAATATGATAGTACACAAATGAATAATGCACTAGATAAAATAGCAAATCTAGTTGTAGATGTATTTTTAAATAATGTATCTGGTGATGATTTAGCAGCATTACTTGTAAATATTAATTCAATAATTCAAAATCACTATTGTGAGGTATCTTTAGCATATATGAGAACAAAATATACCTTACAAGATACAACAAAATAAAAGGTAGTAAGGAGAGATTTTATGATAAGTAAACCAAAGGGTACATATGATGTATATGGACTTGAAGCAAAAAAATGGGTTAAGCTTGAGGAGGTAATTAGAAGGGTTTGTGGCTTATTCAATTACCAGGAAATAAGAACACCTATATTTGAATCAAGTGAGGTATTCCATAGAGACGCTAATGATACATCAGATATGGTAACAAAGGAGACATATGATTTTAAGGATAGAAGTGATAGATCAATCACTTTACGTCCTGAGGGTACTGCTGGTGTAGCAAGAGCATATATCGAAAATAAGCTATATGTTGAAAACCCAGTTAATAAGCTATTCTATATTGGTCAAATGTTTAGATATGAGCGTCCTCAAAAGGGTAGAAATAGACAGTTCTCACAATTTGGTGTTGAGGCACTAGGCTCTAATTCACCACTAATTGATGTTGAGGTAATATCACTTGGTGCTACATTAATTAGATCACTTGGTCTAAAGGATGTAACAGTAAAAATTAATTCACTTGGTGATAAGGAATCAAGAGATAATTATAAGAAGGTATTAGTTGATCACTTCTCTAAATATAAGGACGATTTATGTACAGACTGCTTAAATAGACTAGAAAAGAACCCTTTAAGAATTCTTGACTGTAAGGTTGATAGAGATAAGGAATTCTTTAAGAGTGCACCAAAGATTAATAATTATTTAAATGAATATTCTAAGAATAGATTCAATGAGGTCTTATCTGCACTTGATGCGATAGATTTAAAATATGTAGTTGATGATAATCTAGTTAGAGGCTTAGATTATTATTCACACACTGTATTTGAGCTTGAGGTAAATATTCCTGAATTTGGTGCTCAAAATGTAATTGGTGCTGGTGGAAGATATGATGATTTAATCAGTGATTTAGGTGGACCTAAGACTGATGGAGTTGGTATGGCCTTTGGCCTTGAAAGATTACTACTAGCTTCTGATTATTCTAATAAGGTATTAGCAAGAGAAAATTCAATTCATGCATATTTTATAGCACTTGGTGATAATGCAAGAAGCGAAGCAATTAAGCTTATGAACGTTTGTAGAATTGGTGGCCTATCATGCGATATGGATTATATGGCATCAGGTATTAAGTCTCAGTTTAAAAAGGCTGACAAGAATAACGCAAGATTCACTTTAATCCTTGGTGATGAGGAATTAAATGAATATAAAATCAATGTAAAGGATAATTTAACAGATGAGCAGGAAAGAATATCATTATATGATTGCTATCCATATATGGTAAATAAGCTAAATAAGCAATCAGCATGCTCAAGCTGTCATTTAAAGGGGGATTCAAATGAGAAAAATGATTAAGGATATTAGCCTTGGTGAGGTTAATAAGGTTGCAGGCTTTGTAGAGAACATCAGAAATAAGAAAAGCATGTGCGTTATCGTATTAAGAGATGTTTCAGGAAAACTTCAAATTACAATTGAGAAGGCACAGCACCCAG
>JAEEGL010040985.1_pt1 | contig 13375 bp, 14 predicted proteins | sample 9134231 | NCBI WGS metagenome assembly JAEEGL01 (sample SAMN16246548, study PRJNA631951) | gut metagenome | biome: gut microbiome; feature: rumen; material: fiber-attached | host: Bos | place: Iran: Karaj | collected 2018-10 | reverse complement strand
CCATTTCTTCTTTGTTTGTCATATCGTCAAAAAGAAGAGACAAAATTTCAGAATCTAAGCCATACAATCCCCAAGCGTAGTAGAGCATTAGATGACGAGCAATTTGTTTGTCTGTACGTTTTTTATCTTGATCAGCATACAAATGGTTTTTCAACACATAACAAAATTTGCCTTTCATAAGATGGAACATCTCTTCGTATGCATGCGTGTACAGAATAAAAGTTGGCCATGTTACATCTAAAATATACTGTTGTTCTTTTGATTCTGGGAAAAGAATATCAATATTTTTTTCAGTAAATTCTGGCATAGACAAATGTACCCATGGTAGAGCACGAGCAATTATAGCAAGGGAATCAATGTATTTGGGATGTTGTACAATATCTGTTAATAATGTTTCCACCTGATTTATCGACTTGTTGTTGTTCTTTAACCATAGGGCAAAAGTTAATAATGAATCTAGAGCTTGTCCATGTATAGAATTTATTGCTCTGTTTATATAATTATCTCCAGAACAACCTTCGGCTTTTTTATTTTCAAGTAATTTGTCTTCAGAATTTATCAAGGAATATAGAATATCGAAAGATTTTTCAATCAGTTGATCATTTGTTTTATCTATGCTAGATCCCTTTATAAAAGCAGAATTTAGCAATGAAGCAACTTCTTGCTTCGTCCAATACCAATCTTGGTCACCGTCATGAAAACTTTTTCTATCATCAAATGTTTTATTTTGTTTTGCAACCCAGTCAATAAAACCGATAATTTTCACCCAGTCATCGGATGTTTTTGAACCATATTCTATAATACCTCGTAAAATGGCTCTAATATAGGTTGGTTCTGTTATGACTGTTAATTTGTCAAAACCCAATATGTACTTTTGTGGGTTGTTCAATACATCTTGTTTGATAGCTTCCGCAAAACCTTCTCTGTCCGGCTTACCGTGCCAACTATCAGGCGCAGGTTGCCATTCTTGCATTGTTTTAATGATTTTTGCAATACTTGATTTTTGAATTTCTTCTGTTTTCAAAGGTGACTCGTGTTTTACAGTTATAAAACCACTCGTCCATGTTAGAAAATCTGGGTGATCCACTGGAGTTATAGGTTTTCCAGCGTCATCAAACAATATATCCCTAAATTGATCCTTTTGTTTTTTTGTTAAAGAGCTCAATATAGGTATCAAGTGTTTAAACTTCCAACGGTTTTGTCTTTCTTTTGCAGAATCGTTACCTTCGCTATTTTTGTAATAATCACCTTTTGGACCATCGTCAATATATTTGAGAATAACAGTTTGATCTGTTTTGGATAATTTTTTAAATTTTTTATTCAACAAATGAAAGTATTCATGATGATAATTTAAGTCGTCAAAAAATTTATAATTCGTCAAACTTTCTGCCAATAATTTTCTATCGTCAATGTCCATCGTAGATAATAAAAACAAGTATAATCTCACAAGAATTGGTGATTTAGAATTTTTTAATAGATTAAAAACTTTATTGGTATCATCCTTTTTATTTGTAGATATTATCGACAATGCAATATCGCGCATGGCATCTATTGCAAACTGTTCCGGATCAGAAAAATTATGATTTTGGTTGCTGTCCTCTATAGAGGGACGATCCATATACACAAAATTATCATGTCTCTCTCGTTCTTCTTGTGTACAAGTTTGATAAACTGTCTCATCAAAAATTTTAACCAAAATAGAGAATAGTTTAAATTTTTGTTTATTGTAAATATCTTGAAACATTTTCAATATTTCTTGGTATCTATAATAGTCGTTATAACCATATTTTGACACCACTTCTGTAGAACCATGTTCCCCGACAGATTTTATTTGCAAAGATAATAACGCTTCTGTTAAATTCAAGGCTTGTGCTGAATCGAGCTTCTTAAATCTGATTAAATTAGATTTAAATATCGTAAAATCAAACAGATCTATGAAAGATGCCTTATTGATATATGATGTGAACGCCGTCATAATTGCTTTAAATTGTTTATCTGGCATTTCAGGGGCTATGGATAATACAATAACTCTAACTAGCCAAGGAGACTCAATTGAAGCATCTTTTATTGCATTTACTAAAGGTTCTATAAAAGCAAAAATTTGTTCTGGAATTATGGGCGCCATTCTTGATAAGTACGGTAAAGCGTCCCAGGAATAAATATCTGCTTTTATTTCCTCGTTGTATTCTTTTGAATAGTCAAGCATGTTTCTATCAAGTAAAGACTGAAACCATAAAGGATTTTCCAGCCTTGAAAGGAAGTAGCTTTTAAGGTTACCTTTCATATTATTTGTAACGAAATCAACCTGATCAAGAGTTGGCTGTTTCCAAGATTTCATCTAGCATCTCTTTTTGTTTTATGTATGTTGGATCCTCTAATTGTAAAATATAATTTTCTAATATATCTATTTTTTCACATAACTGTTCTGTTGATATTGTATAGAAATTTTTACCGCAATGCCTCAATTTGTCGATAACACCTTTTGCAGATAAAACTTGGCAGATAACAGAATTTATATTATTTTCTATCTCTCTACGACCGTTGGAATTAGAAAATAGTAGCTCTTTCTGATTTTGTAGATTTCTATCTATAAAAAGTTTTTTTAATTTCGCTTTTTCGTTATTAAGTGATTTTATTTTATCCCAGACTATATTTATCACATCAAAAATTTCAGTTTCAGTCTTTTCGCTGTTTTGTATAAATTCTACAGATTGCAAACCTTTGAGAACCTGATTTTTCAAGACGCTTTCATCAGAACGTATAATTGCGTTTATAAGCTCTCTAAAACAATGCCCAACAACAGATTGTTGTGCAGGAAAGTCAGGAATTTCTAATGCGGCGATACCTGCTAAATATATGCTCACAGCATCATCGCTAAATGTTTTAAGAATTTCACAAATTTTTTTACGTTTTGGGCCTAAATTTTGTGCATAAAAATTCTCCATCGATATGATAGAACTCGGATTTTCTATATCGCGATTATTAAATTCCATAGTAACAATATCCCTTGGTGACATCTTACCAAGCAAATCGTAATACAAAAATCCCTAAAAATCCAGAGATTAAATAAACAGGTTAGTGTGGCAGCTCGTAAATATATAGCTTCTATTTTAATAAATTTTCTAACACACCTTTTTGCACCATGGCGATGTTTAATATATAATCTGTGGTGTTAAACGTATCGCGCAATGGACGTTGAGTCTTCTGCCAGCCAAAACCATCTGTAAGCCAAATAAACTGATGGCCGTCTTTGGTCCATTGATGATAAATATCTGCATATTCGCCAGCAGTAGATTTTAATTTTGACCCACCACCACCGTAAAAATTGGTTTCAATCAAATACAATTTGTGTGGAGTATTTATTGCAAAGTCGATACGTTTGGAAGACTTGGTAACCGTTATGCGTTTGCCCCATTTGCTGTATATTTTATCAGCGGTTGCTTGGGCAATATATTCGTAACCATTTCTTTTGCAAATGTCTTTGATAAATAATTCGGCAAGCGATTCCATTGAGGTTCCACTTCGATTTTTGCGACCGTTTGAATCAAGACCGACTTCCACACCAAGAAAATAATCTGGTATGGATTTTATTGTTCTGTCAGAAATCAAATCCAACAGTCCAGATTCTTTCATGAATTTTGCACCGTCTTTTGCAGACATCGGTTTCGTAAAATCAAATCTGGTTACATCAAATTTCTTTGTGTCAGTCAATAACGATATCTTTTTATCCCGTTCTGCAAGTAATGCTGGAATTATTTTTATTATATTTGGGTATTCACTTAAAAGTTGTTCTGCTGCTTTTTCAATATCTGGCTTGCCAATAAGGGTGTTTAGTAAATTCAACGACACTTCCGCTTCGTGATAATTTTTACATACCTTTTGCCAGTTTACAAAATAGTCCCAAGATTTGATTGTTTCTTTCAAATTATCAATCAAATATGCAAATACTTCGTCTTCGTTTTTACAACCTAATAATTTATCAAATATTTGGGAATATTTCATTTTTTATCCTTTTTTTCAGATATATCATATAACCTTTTTTCAGCCAGTTCAACAAATTGTGGCTCTTGGTCTATACCCACAAATAGACGACCATGTTTTAATGCTGCAACACCCGTCGTTCCACTACCCATAAACGGATCTAAAATCAAGTCGCCTGGATTTGTGGACGCCAAAATAATGCGTTCTAATAATTCCACTGGTTTTTGAGTTGGGTGTTTGCCGAATTTCTTTTCTTCTTTGGTTGGCGTTCCAATAGCCCAAACACTTCGCATCTGGCAACCCGGCTTTTTAATAAAGTCTTTTGGAAAATCGCCATTCTTCATAGCTTCATAATTAAAAGTGTGTTTTGCTTTTTTGTTTTTGCGCGCCCAAAGTAGGGTTTCGTGACTTGCGGTAAAGTACCGACAAGACATATTCGGACTGGCATTTGGCTTAAACCAAGTTATGTCGTTCAAAATATGGAAACCAAGTAATTGCATAGCAAAGCCGCACGAATATATGCTGTGGTATGTGCCGCTGACCCATAATGTGCCATTGGGTTTCAAAACACGATGACAGGCACAGAGCCATTTTTTATGAAATTCAAAATCATCACTGAGGCCATGTGATTTATCCCAATCACCTTTGTTCACAGATACAACACAGCCATTTTGGCATGTGATGCCACCATTGGAAAGCAGGTACGGTGGATCCGCAAAAATCATATCAAATGTATTTTCTGGAAGTTCAAGCAACTTTTCAAGGCAATCAGCACAATAAAGACGATACGATTTCTTAGTCATAATTTGTAATCAATAATTCACGAATTGCAACACGACCGTCGGCCTTGGAATTTATAAGACGTTTAGCTAAAATACGGTTGATTTTATAATCTTTGTACAAATCGTCAAAGAATGGGTCGTCTATATAATTGGTTGGGTCTGAATTGCTTAACATTTGCAGTGCGCCCATTTGATTACATGCATCAAAAACTGTTTTTAGACGTTTTTGTTCATTGTCATCAAAATCGCCAACGGCATACGAATTGAAAGATGATGTTTCTCGAATTGGACGATATGGTGGGTCATAATAAATAAATGTATCTGCTTTTACATAGTCTGGCGTGATGCCAAAATCAGCTTGTATTATTGTCGCAATTTGCAGTGCTTCGGATACATTACGCAGGTTTTCTTCATCCAAAATACGTGGGTTCGTATATTTACCCATCGGCACATTGAATTTATTTTTACTGTTGACTCTGAACAAACCGTTAAAGCATGTCCGGTTCAAAAAGATAGTCAGAGCGGCGCGGCGAACAAAACTGGAACGATACATATTTGCATCAACATCTTTATCGAAGTCGTTATATTCATCGCGTCTGGCATAATAATACGCCTTTGTATCATCAGTGTGTTTGTATTCAGTTTGAATCTTGGTCAGTTCAGTAATCAAGTTTTCAACATCGCGTTTGATGACATTATACAGAATAACCAATTCCGGATTGATATCAAACAAGAAAGCTTCTTGGATATTATACCGATTATATATATCAAAGAACACAGCGCCACCGCCGACAAATGGTTCAATATAGCGTTTGATGCCGTTCATTTTTAATTTTAACGGAAGTTTTTGTTCAATTTGTTCTAACAATTGCCCTTTACCGCCGGCCCACTTCAAAACAGGGCGACATTCGGTATAATCTGGCAATCTGGCTGGTATCGCTATCAAAAATTATCCTTTCCTTATTGCTATATTAGAAGAAAATAGCAGATAAAATCAAGGTGTTTTATAACGTTTTTGTGGTTCATTTTTCCACATGGCTGCCATTTGGAATAATTTGCGCTGGATGCGGCGAAGCAGCCATGCCTGGTGGCAGGTCAATTTGCCACTGTTTGTTCGGCGAATTGCGGCTTGTAACTCGCGTAAAGACCGACATGCGGCAAAGTATAGCATCACAAAATCTGTGCGATGGTTAGGGCGAATATCGTTAAAATGCGTATATTTCATAGACAATCCTTTTAAGGTTGTCGTATTTGTCCGTACTTTCTGTCAAAAGTCCAGTTGTTTTTACTTGATTTTTTGATGACTATAACATTGTGTCATGGAGGATGAAAGACTCTCCATTAAATTTCCAGGACATAAAAAACAATTCCTGAGTGAGCTCAAAAGATGTCCTAGATTTAAGATTTATATTTGCGAAAATACTTCAGGTAATGATTTGTCATAATAAAGGTCTGTGTCACAATTACACGGTTCTAATTGCGCATCCCCAGCAATAGTAAACACCCCTATAACTTGTTTTTTATTATCCCACAACAAATAAACAGAAATATCAAACATAGACTTTTTGCGTTTCATAGATGTCAAACTAGCGAAGCCATTTTTATATCCTATAATTTCCCTTAATTGTTTTTGTTTATGTGTAAGAACTTTTATTATTTCTTCATCACCAATATACTCTAAATTCATTGGGTTGGTATATGTGTCAGGAATTTCGAGTACAGTTTCTGCGAGAGGCATTCCATTATTTCTTAGCATTGCGTTTATCAAATCAATCGGTAGTTTTGACTCTTTGATTATAAAAGCGTTTTTATAATAATCTTCTTTGTTTACGTAATTAGTATTCCTATCTATAATGTCAACAATAGCAAATATAGGCCAAAAAACACAAGATAAAAACCATATAATCAATTTGTCTTCGTGTTCAGAACCGTTTTTTGATTGGTCGGAGTAACGCCTGTTGTAACTAACAAAAGCATAAACTATCCCAATTATAAAATATGGTATTACAGCGATGCCAAATATTTTTTCTTGCATTGTCTTGCCTTTTACTCCAATCAAAATTATTTTAACGTCGGTGTCAAATTATCAAAAAAATACAAATAAGACAAGTATTTTATAACAAAACAAATAAACAACTATGTGATTCATAGACAATCCTTTTAAGGTTGTCGTATTTGTCCGTATTTATTGCCAAAAGTCCAGTTGTTTATTCAGCAAAATCGCTATGAGTTTCTTGTTGTTTTTGTTGGATTTTTTTGCTATTTTTGTGGTAAAAGGAACATAAATGACCTATGCAGAATATTTGATAAAATGTGAATCAGTTGCAAAAGTATTGGTGAAAATCGTTCGTGGAGAATACGTATCCCCAGAAGAACGTTTCAAGGCCTTTAAAGATGCTGTAGAGCTTTTTGATTATGAAAATAACGCAAGGCACAATGAAATTAGATAAAATGTTAAACAAAAATAAACAAAATAATATTGATAAATTATTTAAAATTCCAACATCAACCGAGCCGCTTACAATAAGCAATTGGCCTATACTAGAGAATTTTTTGCGTATTGGTTTCAGGATAGTTTTGTTCTGTGGACTATTTTGGTTTTTTAATAAAATAGGAGAGTTGCTGGCTTCACAAGAGTGGTTTTTTACAGAAAGTAATTTTGATACCAGTTTTTTGTATTCTGTATTCTTGTTACCTTTGTTATATTCTTTACGTGATGTTGTACATTGTTTTGATTCATGTTGGACAAAAGCCTATATTGAAAAAGACTGTATTGTTGTTAAAAGGGGCTTTACTTACACGGCTTATGATAAATTATATATCAAGGATATAAATAATGTAGAATTGCATCGAAGTTTGTTAGGCAAAGTATGTGGCTATTCGGATATTACCTTGTTTGCTCTGGGTGGTTTAGTTTCTATACCTTTTGTAAAAGACGCTGAACAAAATTTTAAAGCAATAGAAAGTGTAATAAAACAAGTATCTAAAAACCAGAAACAAAACATAAAATAGCTGGGTTTTGTTTTGTGGTTCACAAAATTTATCTGCATTATGTTCAAAATATGTAGACAAATTTACGGGTTGAAAAAGCATAAGTTATTCATAAGACGACGGATAGGTTACGGTTCCTGTGTAGCTATTGTGTAGCTGGATGCGTGATTTGTGGTGTATTTAGGTGTATCGTAGTATGCGTAAATACAGAAGTGTTAATTTAAGAAAAATGCCGCAAACCTGCGGGGTTTACGGCGGAATTTCTTGGCTCGGGCAACTGGACTCGAACCAGTGACATACGGATTAACAGCTAAGGAGCAATTTGGTATAATCGGGCTGTGTTCCGCGGATTCTGCGGCTTTGCGATACTTAACACATATTGGAAGTATGGCAGCCTATAATCTCTGTCAACAATCATACAAAAGCAATTCAACGCATACAAAACACATCGTGATTTCTGTCCTGATTTCATATCTGATTTCAGGGCTGATATCTATGCTGATTTCACATCTGATTTCAAGCCCGATATCAGTGTTGATTATTGTCCTGATTTCTAAATTGATATCTGAAAAAACGCCGCAGATTTCACACCTGATTTCATAAAAATAAGTTGGATATTTTTGGATATTTCTGACTAGAAAAAACGTGGCTCGGGCTTTATCGTCAAAACGTATAACAAAACCAAAAGGACACAATATGAAAGATCAAGATTGTTTGTTAACGACCAGTCAGGTTGCGAAGTTGCTTGGATTGGCCCCGTATACAATATCAAAATTTAGAATGAAAAAAACTGGACCTAAATATCTGCAATTAGGCATAAATACGATCCGGTACAGAAAGTCTGATGTTATGGCATGGTTGGACCGTATAAGCAAGGAAAAAAGAGAATGAGCTTTTTCTGCTATTTTCACTGGATATTCCTGTTTTTAGAGGCATGTTGTACGCAACCAAACTAAGAGGTAAAAACATGTCAGAAAAATGGTTATGTAAAACACGCGCATTCAAGGACAGTTGGATTGAACGACTGACCGGGGATGTAAATATGCAAATTTCAGACGGGACTATCCCGGGGCTGTTTTTAAGGTATTACTACAGAACAAAAACAATCAGCTTTTTCTTCTCGTGTAAACTAAAACAGACACGCACCAGAAAGATTGTATCAATGGGTAAATGGACCGAATTTACAAATGTGGAGGAAGTATATTCCAGAGCTAAGGAATGGCGTAAAATGGTATTGCTTGGCAATATAAACATACCAATCGATACACAATCAGAACAGACAAGGAATAAACAATGAAACCTTATAACACGAATTTTCTGGGCTTTCAATTTATAGACGAAAACGCAGGCAAAAGATATATGCCACCATTGGAATACACAAAATCTGTAAAGGCGGTTGAAGAGTTAGACAGATGCCCATTGTGCGGCTGCACAAGATATATTCAAACCGGCAAGTTTCAAATTGATGCGCTGGTTGATCAATGGGTTGAAAGATATGGATTTAATCCGATTCCAGATGTATACAAAGGCAAAATACTTGAAAAACGCAGATGCTGTGAATGCGATTTGTCTTATTATAACTACCATATGCACGATGATGAAGAGCTATATCAACGACTGGCCAAGACACATTATTACCCAACATTTCGTTCCGAATATGGCGTGGCAACGGAAATACTGCAGAAATTAAAACCGGAAACTTTACTGGAAATTGGTTGTGGTACAGGTGCATTCCTGGACCGAATCCAACATATGATACCAATTGTAATGGGCAGCGAATATAATACAGCCGCAGCAGAAGAATGCAGAAAGCGCGGATTAAATGTAATCAGCGAAGATATTTCAACAATAAATATACCGATTGAGGTTGTATGCCATTTCGAAGTACTGGAACATGTGTTTGATACCGCAAAATTGATGCATGATACATTGTGGTTATTGAACCCTGGTGGAAAACTTATTATCGGCACACCAGATCCGGATGGCATTTTATCTGTAAATGGCACAGGTGTTTTACATTTGCCGCCGCATCATCAGTTTGATTTTTCTGAACAAACATTCAAATATCTGGCAAACAGATATAACTTGAAAATCATAGATTATCAAAAGACCGAATTAACATACCACCACTATGCGAATTATGTACGAAATCTGACCGGAATGCCGTTGGCACAGCCGGATGTGGTTGGCTTTTACGAAACACAGAAAAGATACAAAAACCACTCACACGTTGTTGTATTTGAAAAGCAATAATCGTTTGCGCTGGCAGTTATACCAACAAGGTCATTCCAACACCGACACCGATCATAATAAAACATAGTATCTTTTTAATCATCGCGCCGCGTGATATGTCTTCGTGAAAGCGTTTGCCAAAAACCTTTGCCAAAACAAGACCATAAAGCGCAACAAAAATCGGCTGAACAGATTGAATGCCGGAATCAACCAGAACCGGAATCAAGGACAATGCGAATATCGGACTAAATGATCCCAGCTGGTCAAAGATTTCTATGAAGACAAAGGCACCGAACCGGCGGCGATATTTGCCAAAACTTTTTACGATATCTTGCCGGACGGGACGGATGAATATCATCATAAACTGCATCACAAAAGAAATAACCGCCACCCAGAATGCCGCCGACACCCAATCTGTATGTTCCAACAGAGCTTTATAAAAGGTACCGTCAAACGACAGCATTATGCTAACCAGGCACATCAGCCAAAAGCCAGAATTTATCTTGATATGGGTTTTGCGACTTATATTCAGCAGCAAAGAAAACAAGATTATGATACCAAACCCAAGATATTGGATTGGGTGCAGTACTTCGCCAACAATAAGAAAAGCCCATACCGGAATAAAGACCTTTTCTATCTGGAACAGCGCGGCGACAACCGATGTGTCGGTCCGGTTTAATGCGGCAAAATACGGAAATTGGTACCCGATATTGATGGCAGCGAGCAATCCAACCCAAAGCCACGCTTCCACCGGCAGCGAATGAATAGGACCAAACAAAGGCAGACACAATATGCCAAGTATATTGGTCAGATTTACATAAAAGATTGTCGTTGGAATGCGTTTGAATATTGTGCCGGACACATAGGAATCAAAGATATTTGATACCGCATGCGCCATTGGACTGATAAAAGCGACCAAGATCCCAAGTAAATTCATAATATGAGAATTATATCATAAAAATTGATATTTTTAATAAAAACCTTGATAAGCAATGATTTTGTTGTATGATAACGAGACAAAAAAGGATTTTATATGAGTGAATTTAAAATTCATTGTTGGACGGGTTGGGCGGATTTAGGTGAAAAATGTTGTTCGTCCATAGAAGAGATACAAGACTTTATTAAAAATATGGATTTGCCAGGTCATATTGGTTACAAAATGCAATTATGGTGGGAAAATTCATTTGGTGCTAGATGTGGTGATTTTATTGAACTTATTGTTGCACCAGGGGATAAACTACCAACGTGTAGAGAATTTCTTGGAAACGAAACGGCACCAAGAAATAAAAAGGAAAAATGTAAATATTGCGACTGGACATTAGGAAAAATGGATAATTTCGTATATTTCGATCCTACATCACCATGTTCTCGTAATGTGCGAATGGTTTATGAAAATGATGTTGTCGTAGATAAAAATTTACATCAAATATACCCAACGTCAACCGGTGCCGTTCCACAAAGATTGACAGATCTGCTTAATGAAAAACATGCCGATCCAGAAAGAAAGTTTAGAATATTGAAAGATACCGACTGGTTTGATGTTAACGTTCCATGTCGGGCAGAATTAAAAGATTGCCCAATATACCAAAAGTTGTATCCTTTGCAAAAAGATATAAAGGTTCAAGATTTGGTCTATGATTCATGCTGTGGCACTAAAGTTCAACAAAATCGCATAGAGGTCAGAATACCAGATATAAAAGAAATAACTTTGACCAATTTATATGGTATGTGCAGGAACTGCAAAGTTGGAAAAGGCAGATAGAAAACAAATAAGAGTCAAAAAGCACCGGATCAAACCGGTGTTTTTTTAAGAATTTATTTCCTAGGGAAAATATGCTATAATTCCTAAGACAAATCACAGGGATAAATATGAATACCAAGGACAACCCAAAGTTTTTGCGATGGTTTAATTTTTTCAGTTATTTTATATTTTCATCGCCAATTTTGGTTTTGTTTTTTAATTCTGTATTGGACAATTATGCACTGTCCATGACGATATATGCCGCGCAAAGCATATCTTGTTCGTTGCTGGAAATACCGTTTGGCATTATATCGGACAGAATTGGGCGCAAGAACATAATGGTCCTGGGTGCGATTACACGACTGTTATGCTTTGTTATCTGGGCAATGTCATACAGTTTTGTGCCATTATTACTTGGCGCAATAATCGGTGGGGCATCAGATGCGCTGGCCAGCGGAAACAACGATGCATTGTTATACGACAGTTTGTGCGACACGAAACAAAAAAAATCATACCACAGAATATACGCCAGGATTACATCGTATTACCAATTCGCGTTATTTATGGGATCATTGATTGGCGCGGTTGTTGCTTTTTATTCAATGCGTCTGGCCATCATATTAAACATTGTGCCATTGACGATTGCGCTGGGGCTGTCTTTGGTCGTTGTCGAACCAAGATGCAAAGCGGTACCCGAAACATCATTTATCAAACAATTTGTTGCCGCAATAAAGAACCTGTGGCAGAACCGCCGGTTAAGATATGTTGCCGCAGGTGACGGATTGAACTATGGATTAAATGAATCCGCATACAGTTTCAACAGCGTATTTATATCGCAATTCGTGCCTGTCTGGGCATTGGGTATATTCAAATCGTTGGGGCATTTATTGAACAGTTTCGGCGCACATTTATCAAACCGGATAGCACGCAAGATAGGTATTGGCCGGACCGCCGGATATGGATTGGTGGCCGATAATTTTATGAACATTGTGTCGGTATTATGCAACAGCATATTGACACCGATAGTCCGTTTGGCATCACCATTGGCCGAGGGGATACACAGCCCAGCAATAAACACCATCGTCCAGGACGAAATCCCAAACCGGATACGCGCGACAACACTGTCTATTGCATCGATTTTCGGCAGTTTATGTTATTCTGTCGCGGCGATATTCATCGGATACCTGGCCGACATCACTTCGCCATATTGGGCATTGCTTGCCGCATATTCAATAGCACTGATGGTGGATTCGCTGGTGTTTGTTGGATTGAAATACAGATCAAAATAAAAGGTGCCAATCGGCACCTTTCTTAATTATGTATTCCAGATATACCTTTGCCACACAGTTTGGCATAGATCGGTTTGTCTAAGCCATATGCTTTGATCAGTGCGCTGGGTGTTTGACTGCACCACAGATCCCGATAAGAGACAATGCCGTTTTTAACCGTTTTTATCAACCCACTGGGCAGTTCGCTACGGCCTATGCACGAAGACAGGTAGACAAAACATTCGTCGTTGTCGGCCAAATTTTCGCAGGCTAAGATACGGGCATAGACATTAAGGGTCAAATCTGCCTTGCTAGCGTCCTTGGTCCAAGGCGAGCCACCTCCAATAGGTGCGGCGGTAGAATAAAAGTCACAGGCCAAT
>JAEEGL016970887.1_pt1 | contig 13376 bp, 9 predicted proteins | sample 9134231 | NCBI WGS metagenome assembly JAEEGL01 (sample SAMN16246548, study PRJNA631951) | gut metagenome | biome: gut microbiome; feature: rumen; material: fiber-attached | host: Bos | place: Iran: Karaj | collected 2018-10 | reverse complement strand
TGCTGGTAGAATACACCCTTAGTTTCCTGCACAACAGGTTCATTTGAATCAAGCTGAATTCTTACTTCTTTTACACCATCCGGATCAAGAGCAATACCGCGGACAAACAGTGGATCAGAATCACCAAAATTCTGTCCATCTGACGGTTCTGAAACTGTAACGACAGGCTTATCATTTTCCTGATCAAGAGGTATGTTACGGGTTACATCAACAACGTTTCCTGCACGATCCTTTGAATGAATTGTAAATTTAATGGATTTATCTTTAAGTCCGAGTGTATCTACATTTACAGCCCAATATGGGTTACCAGGAATAAGTTCTATTTCGCCAGACTGAGAACCACAAGTCCATGAAAGTTCTGTTACACCAATTGTATCTTTAGCATAACCGGCAACTGTAAACTTACCGTTCATAACCTGATTTTCTTCCGGATAAACAATTGAAACATCAGGTTTAGTATTATCAATAAAATAAAGGAATGAATACATTCCGACAGAACCGGCCTTATCTATAGCCTTAAACCACAAAACTGCCGGTCCATCTTCGAATTTTTTTGTATCAACTGAAACTGTAAAATCACAAAGGTCTTTATTTTTATTTCCTCCGAATTTTACAGGAACAAAAGTTTCACCGTTATCTGTAGAAAAATACAATTCTTTGATTCCGTTTCCATCCGAAACGACACCATCAAATTTTACATTTCCAGAAACAAGAATACCCATAGTCTTGTCCTGAATTTCTGTTACAGGCTGCTTACGATCAAGCTGCCAGGTAAGAACGGTCGGATTGCTGACTACCGGAATATCATTAATATCGTAACCGATTACTTTGATTGTATGAGGTCCTTCTTCAAGGTCATTGGTATCGAGGTAGTATGACCAGAATTCTTTTCCTTCTGCGGTTACGTGTTTTTCAATTGAGGTTCCTTCATCAAGAATCAAATCTACCCGCGAAACACCATCATCATCCACACAAGTACCTACAATATTCAGGTTGCCTACAACACGCATGTTTGGATAAGGGTTTGTAATTCCACAAATAGGTAAATCAGATTTAGGATCCAGATAGATATTATGAGGTCCTTCCACATGAACATTGCCACCAAGGTCACGTGCAGTAATCATAATATTGTACTTACCAGGCTTGCGGCTGTCCAAGTCAAACTGCTCCTGCCAGCTGTTCATATTCTTTACGCTGATTTCTTCAACGTCACCCTTTCCATGGGCAAATATGCACAGTGGCATGAGAATCATTAGAATCGTCGTCAAAAGGACTTTTTTCATATCTACCATCTAATACCTCTATTAGAAAAATTTCTTCTAGCTAAATTCTCTCTTTTTGAATATCGGCGGATTATTACTTTTTCATTAATAAATTATAGGTTATACTATTTTAAACGTTTATTAGAGTGGAGAACAGGTTATGAGCACAACTGATATATCTATTTTACAACATATAATAGATAAAAGCAAAAAAATTGTTTTTTTCGGCGGCGCAGGAGTTTCTACAGAATCCGGCATTCCTGATTTTAGAAGTGTAGACGGATTATATAACCAGCAGTGGAAATATCCACCGGAACAAATTATAAGCCGAACTTTTTTTTATGACAATACCCCTGAATTTTACCGGTTCTACAGGGCAAAACTTTTGCCTCAGGGAATAAAACCTAATCCTGCACATTACAAACTTGCAGAACTTGAACAGGCTGGCAAACTGCTTGCTGTTGTAACTCAGAATATTGACGGACTACACCAGATGGCTGGAAGTAAAAATGTTTTTGAACTGCATGGCAGTACGTTGAGAAATTACTGTCTGGACTGTCATGAATTTTATGATGAAAAGATAATCATTGAAAGTGAAAATGCACCGGATAAACTTCCTCACTGTAAAAAGTGCGGCGGCCTTATAAAACCGGACGTTGTTTTGTACGAAGAAGGACTTGACCAGAAAGTTATTGAAGGTGCAGTAAGAGCCATAAAGGCCGCCGATACACTTATCATTGGAGGAACTTCCCTCACTGTTTATCCTGCCGCAGGTTTAATAGATTACTTCCATGGTGAAAACCTCGTCCTTCTGAATAAATCAAGCACACCACAGGATAGTATGGCATCGCTTGTAATTCATGAACCAATTGGCGAAGTTTTAAGCCAGATTAAAGTGAATTAAAAATTTAAATCAAGTCCAAAAGACATTTTTATTCGTTCTTCCGGCTTTATAAGTCCGGAGGAATGAATAACATAACTGAACGTTGTAATTAAAACGGTCTTATAGTTTGTCCTTGCAAACACACCAATATTCGGTGTCAGTTCCAGAGCCATTTTCAGATAAACCGAATCAAGATAACAGCCTGTTCCATTAAAAAGATTTCTGAAATAATTCCCAAGCTGCAGATTCTGAAAACCTGCTTCCCTCACATGCCCTGAGGAACCGCTTCCTGCGTATCCTGCAGAAACATGAAAATCATTAATATAAAGTGCTGTTAATCCTGGGACTGCTTTTTGAATATCCATACTGAAAACTGTTGTTTCTGCAGTTGCATCAAATAATATAATTCCCGGAGAAGCTGCTGGCTTTGTATAACCATAAATTGACTGAGCCGGAAAAAGAATGGCATTCAATCGTAAAGGAAAGTTATATGTATAACCGTATTTTGATTCAAACGGAAGAAGTCTTGGAATATAGAATCTTAACTCCCCGCCTAAAGCCGCTGCTTCAACATTATCATATTTTATACCAAAAGTCAGACCAGCTGCAAAACCTGCATATTCAAAGCGGCCAGGCCCTGCTCGTCTCAAATTTGAATATCTTAAAGAGACAACATTCTGTAATGTATAATAGATAAGATTACTGTCTGGTGCTGTAATTCCAAGAAGTTCTTTATCCCAGAAACTAATGGTTGGCAATAATTTATAATTTCCACTTGAACCATCTGTGAATTTTGCAGGGAATCTTGCATCCTGTTTTCCGACAAAAGCTTCTGATGAATTTGAAATTCTTACTGTTGAATATTTTCCAAGATTTACATTTACAGCAAACGCAAGTTTTCCCCCGCTCTGCTTCCAGCCTTTTGCATCAAATTCTGATTTTAATTCTGTTTTACTATGAAACAGAGAAGTTGCAGTTCCTTTTGTTATCTGTAAATCTATTCCAAAAGCATTTGAAAGTGCATTCCAGCCTGTTGTAAACGTATATAAATCTGAAGAACCATCTGCCCAGGGATTTGCTGTTATATATGTAAATCCCAGATATGCGTTTCCTGCATCTGAATAATAATCTGAATTTGCACCAAAATATTCTGTTGTATAAGTGCTCACTGGAATTAAAATTCCACGAAGAAAATACGGAAATGGATTATATGCGGCTGATGGTAAATCTTTGCAGAACTGAAACTGCAACGGCATTTCTTCCACAGAGTTCTCACCACCCTCCGTCACCAGCGCAACCTGTCCTGCATCAAAATCACGTGCAGCAATATCCCTCATGCAAAGAAGTCTGTTCTGCCGGTAAAACTGCCCAGTATATATAACAGATCCCTTATACAAAACCGGGGTAAACACTCCACCAGAAATATCTTCACTGCTCAGCAGAAGCTCCCCAGATTCAATATCCATGAAACAAAGTCGCGGCAAAGTTCCATGTTTTGCATAACTGAAAACAAAACGTCCGTCTGCTGCAGACAGAGAGCGGACTGTCATATCCTCCGGAAAAGCATACTCACGAAGCGGAGCCCCACCCATTGCCACAGAACTCACGCATACACTGTAATTCTGCCGTTCTTTTTTTAAGTAGGCAAAGGTTCCGTCGTCAAGCGGAGTAAATGCAAATGGGTTTGTTTCAACTGGAAGTTTAATTTCTTCATAAGATTCAGTACATTTTATACTGTGGTAGTTATCGTCAAAAACAATTTTCGATACTGTAATTGAAAAATGCTGTGCAAAATATTTCTGGGCAATAAGATAATACTCGCCGCCGCAGTAAACTATTGCAGCCTCTTTTAATTCTGTTTCTGGCACTGAATAAAAGCCGCCGCGCTCAATATCATAAATCTTCACACACGCCGTGCTCCCCGGTGCATTTTCGCTTATACAGCTCACAGCAATGAAGCGGCCATCATTTGAAATACGCACGCCAGTTGTTCCCCGCATTGCAAAAAGCTGTCGTGGTTTGATCTGTACGCTGCCACTGCCTGTAACATACGAGGGATCTATATCTGACAGAAAGACACGTCCCCCAAAACGATCGAACCACACAAGCCGTGTTATGAAATCATCATATAAATCACTTTTTATAACTGCGGAAGTCAAAGAATCATAAAGAGAACCTGCATCATTCAGCATGGAATAATCACGGCCCTCCGGACAAAAAAAGTCGCTGACTATACCGGCAATCACAGGGTTTGCTGCAACTTCCGGAACCTCATAAGCCTTTACAAATTTTGACCAGGCATTTTTTAATTTTTCTCCGAATGCTCTTTTAAATGAGCCAGCTATCGTAAAATCCCTGCCATTTACAACGCGAAACCAGAATTTTGCATAAGCCGCAAGTCCATAAGTTTCCTGAAGCCACTGATGAAATGCCCCGTTAAAATAATACGGTGCGCCGCCCGGCTGTGCGTCTCCTGCACCCGAAACATCATGGTATGACGGAAATTCTCGTTCTATCTTTGCCTGTTTTACATAATGCTTTGCATATTCATCGTTAAGTCTACCCTCACCTGCTGCACTCTCGCTTGGCAAAGTAGCGCCTTCTGCCATTCCTGTCGTTATAGAAAGCATTCCCGGTGAAAAATAATCACCAAAAATTTTTCCCACAAACCTCCAGACCGGATCTTTCATATTATAAGTAACTGCATGGGTTAATTCATGTCTAAAAGTAGAAAGGAGTGTTTCACTGAAAACTGCAAGCTCACTGTCTCCCGAAACTCCTGTATCATAAATTGCAATATGATTATATGGAACTGCTGTCCAGAATGCATTGAACTGATCTACTGCAGGTGTTAGGACAACCGGCATTCTGAATGCCGGAGTAAGTCCATATTGAGCAGTAACTTCATCATAAACAGAATCTGCCTTTTCATATAAGATTGCAGCACTTTCTTCACATCTTTTGGGGTAAATAATATCGAACCATTTTGTCTTTAAAACCCTGAGATTCTTTTCGCCCCAAAGCATTCCACTTCTGGCAAAAAGATTGGTACACAAAATTGAAAAGATAAATACTGTGAATATTTTTTTATAAGTCTTTAAGACGCTTTTCTGCATATCTGAAATATCCCGCTCCGATTGGTGATGAAATTATTATAAAAATTACACTCAAAATCAGAAGGGCATTCATTTTTTTGGGCAGAACAACAATCACAAGTACTACAACTAAAGCAATTGTAAGCATGGTCAAAAGCATGGACCATAAAACATTAAAATTCTGCTTGCATGCCGCCATTGGGGTTTCCCAATTTAACTTAGGATTCATAGTATCTATGAACATATCTATGAAAATTAGAAGAATTGAAATTGAACCGGCCACAAGCGTCATAAAAAGACACATCTGTACAAATTCCCAGAATGTAACAGGAACTGCAATCAGTGAATAAAGAACAGACAGAAGAATTATCGAAATAACATCTGCAATTCCTACATAAAGCATTGCATGCCAGAATTTTACTTTAACAATCATATCAAATTTTACAGGCATGGCTTTTAAATCATTCAGAGATTTTCCTTCGCGTGAAAATGATGTAGTTGCAATATTTGCAAAGGTTCCTGTAAAAATTGTATATGCAGCAAACCCTAGTGTAACATAGTATTTTATTGACACAAACTGCTGAGGTGAAATTTCCATCATTTTCAATTGCAATTCAGAAACTATCTCTCCTATATTTTCTCCGCTTGCAACAAACCCTATAACAAATGAAATTCCAAAAATTACCGGAAAAAGAAAAACAAACAGCGGGCCGTTTGAAAAGAATGCCGGTTCCCGCAAAACATTACGTACATCCCTCATAAACAATGCATGAAAAACAGAACCGGAGCGGACATCTTTTTTAATTACTTCTGCAGCTTTTTCGGTTGTGATTTTTTTTGATTTTACATCTGAAAAACCATTCAGACTTTTTATGTACATATTTCCAAAAAGCGGAACAAGAACAAAAATCACAAGTGAACCGGCTGCGGCAAGAATCAGAATAGGAATAACCTTTCCATTCAGTGCGCCTGAAATATACATAAAAAATGGAATGTCAGAACTCAATTCAAATATTTTATCTATTGAGTTTCCTATTCTTTCGTTTGCAAATTCCATGTTTGAAAATGAAATTGAAACCGAAGAATTCAAGAACCCGTAAAACATACAGAATGCAATCAAAAGAATTGTTGCAATTACTGTCATAACCTTTTTTTTACGAAGAGCCGGAATAAAATACAAAATCAAAATGAACAGCAGATAAATGATAAAAACTGCTGTAATGGAAAATACCAGTGCCGTAACTAAAAATCCAAGATAAAAAAGCGGATGTGTAAGCAGACCTTCATTATACCCATAAACAAATGAACTTATGGCAAACATACCGACGCCCATTATGGCATCTGACACAAATGAAACGGCAAATTTAGCCCCGAAAAACTGTGCCGGAGTAAGAGGAAGACTCATAAGGAATTCCTCTCCTGTTCCCGTATAATATGTTGATGCAACGGAAGTAAAGCCAAAGAACATAATGACCATTAGAGCAACCATCATTGATATAAAAGGCATAAACTGCTGATTGCCGCTTTCTGCAAGATATTTGTAAGTTCCAATCATGTACATTGTGTACATACCAATCATTACACCAAATACATAAATTGCCAGAATGGACAAAAAAATTGCTTTGATTATTCCTTTGGGTCCTTTTTTAAATTCTCCAAAGATTCCGGAAAAATTATACGATCCCTGATTTAAGATTTTAAAGAGTTTGTAAATCATAACGGTGCCTCACTAATTTGGCTGACCGCCGGATTTTGCTGTACTTCCTATCATCTCCAGGAAAATATCTTCCAGAGACTGCCCTTCATTTCCATGCTGTTCTTTCAACTCATTCATTGTACCCTGAAAAAGCAGTTTTCCCTGTTTTATAATTCCAATTCTATCACAGATTTTTTCTGCAACTTCCATAACATGAGTTGAAAAGAAAACTGTTTTTCCGGCGGCTGCACGCTCACGCATAATCTCTTTGACAATAAATGCTGCTTCCGGATCCAGACCTACCATTGGTTCATCCAGTATCCAGTTCTGCGGATCTGTAATGAGACTTGCAATCAGAAACAGTTTCTGCTTCATGCCATGACTGAAAGACGAAATTTTATTATTAAGAACTTCTTTTAAACCAAATTTCTCTGTATATAATTCTATACGCTGTTTGCGGATATCTGCGGAAACTTTGTAAACATCGCCAATAAAATTAAGATACTCAATTGCCTTAAGGCGTGAAACTGTTTCTGGATTATCTGGAACAAATGCAAACTGACGTTTGGCTGCGACAGGACGCTTTAGAATTGAGATGCCATCCAGTTCAAGTTCACCTTCATCTGGCTGCAGGATTCCTGTAAGCATCCTTATGGAAGTTGTTTTTCCAGCCCCATTAGGACCAAGAAAACCAAAAATTTCACCGTTCTGAACTGTAAGCGAAAGCGAATCCACAGCTTTTGCTCCGTTCTTACCGTAAGATTTTGAAACATTTTTTATTTCAAACATTTTTTATCCAAATTAATAAGTCTTAGTTTGACTCAGTTTTTCTGCTTTCCAATTCATTGAGAATCTTATCTGTATTTGCAAATTCTACAACAGAAAGATTATCATTAAGCACAGCTTTTACAAGAGAACCTTCGATTTTATAAATGATTTTTTTGTATTTTTCTGGTGAGCAGTTTGAATCCATATAAGACTTTATTGCCTTATCTACACTATCAACTACTAATTTCTCTTTATTCGTTACCATCCGAATGCTCTCCTCTAAAATAGTTTCCGGCTATTTTATAATATGAATATTTTTAATTTACGGTTCTCCTCCTAAGCGGACTCCCTCTTATTCGATTTTATCCAATAAGTTTATTTTTTTCAACTCAAATATCAATTTTCTAATATTACACTTCGAAAATCGGTTCAAAATCTTCTGCAGGGTGTCCGCACATAGGACATTCATAATCAGCAGGCAGTTCTGAACCATCAAATTCATAACCGCATATTTTGCATCGCCAGCCTTTAATTTTTTTTGATTCTGCACTGGCAGCACCCGAACCAGCCTTAGGTTTTATATCACTCTGATAATAAGCATATGTAAGAGGTTCTTTATTACCAAGGACTTTTGCTTCAGTTACCTCTGCAATAAAAAGCATATGAGTTCCCAGATCAAGCTTATTACAAACTTTTGCTTCAATTACAGAGCAGGCTTCTCTGTTTATATACGGGCAGCCATTTTCAGCGGTTTCATATTCAAAGCCCGCAAACTTATCGACATTTCTTCCACTCTGATAGCCGAAGCGTTTTATTGTTTCAAAACTGCAGGAACGGTCTAAAATAGAAAGAGCAAATACTCCACTCTCTTCTATCATCTGACAAGTGAGATTCTGTTTGATAACTGAAATAGCGATACGGGTTGGACTGTTAGCTGCCTGAAAACAGGTATTTGTTATACACGCGTTTATTTTTCCGTTTGATTTTGTTCCAAGCAGAAATACACCATACTGCAGACTGTAAAGAGCTTTATTATCCATAATTAATCTTTTCCTTAAGATTAATTATAGCACACTATCTTACACGTGCAAGTACATAAACAAAAGCTGAGTTCCAGTAAATTGCAACTTCATTTGTACTGTAACTTGGCTGAGCATCTGCAAAGCATTTAAGCGGTGGTTGTCCTGCAAGATGCTCCTTGGCATACGCATCAAGCAGACCTGCACAAGGCCCACCACTGAGCATTCCGGCAAACACTTTTCCAGTTGCACCACTTGGTCTATGGTGAGGATGAACAACCTGTTTAGAACCAGCTCCTGTCACATAACAATAGTTTACAGGATTACAACCGAGTATATAATCTATCTGAGCTTTTGCAGCTTTAAAGAAATCTTTCCGGCCAGTAAGGTCATAAGCCATAAGCAGAATGTGAGCGAGGTCACAGACAGCACCATTACTTCCCCAGAAAACAAATTTTGAACAGAAATGAAATGCAGTTTCATTACACCTTTTAAGATATTCTTCTGCCTGAGAAATTATGCAGGTACGAATTTCTGAAAGAAGATCCTTTAACATTTCAGAAACTTCAGCATCTTTTTCTGCCGCTTCAAGAAGGATTTCTGTTCCGTAACCAGAAACAAAAGGCCAGCCAAATCCTTCCTGCCAGCCGCAATTCCATGGATGCTTTGGATCAGGATTATCATTCTTTTTATCTTCACGGAATTTTAATGCCTGAGTAAGATAATTCTTATCACCAGTTGCAGCAAAAAGTGAACATAAGGCAAAATAACGTTCATCGCGTACATCGCGGTCACCGTAGCCTCCGGTTGTAATTTCAGGAGGATTAATATAAAACTCATCATCATGTGAAAAAAGATAAGTCTGAGCTTTTAACGCTGCAGCAAGAAGTTTCTCTGCAAATCCGGAATCTGAGTTTTTATAAAAACCTGCTGCATATGCAAGACAGCCTGCAAAATCGGCAGTAGCAGCTGTAGAAACAGGAGCCAGTACAAGATTGTCTTTTTCATCCTGAGGATTAATAAATGCACAAAAGTGGTAGCAGGAAATCTTATGATAAACAGCTCCATCTTCGCGCTGCATCTGAAGCATCCATTCAAGCTCAAAACGTATTTCCCCAAGAAGATCAAAGTTTGCAAATTTTTCAGGACACTTTTTATATGCCAGAAGCATATCCATTACAGTTTTTGTTCCGGCAACAATATAACGTCCATAATCCCCGGCATCGTGCCAGCCGCCCTGAACATTTTTCTTTTCACCTGTTCCATAAACTTCTGCAATTCCTGTATGACAGATGCCCTGACCGCAGCGTGAATCTGTAAAATACTTTAGGGTAGAAAGAGCCACATCATCATAAACGTTATCTGCAATCTTAAAATCAAAACTGCGGTCGTTTCCAACACAAACGTAATATTCACCAGCTGTCTGCACAGAAGAAAAATCTCCGGTATAATATCCGCCGCCAGAAAGTTCATCATCAGGAGCCTCGGTTAATGTACCTGTAAATACAACCTGACATTTAGAATTTTCTTCTTTCCTGCAGATTGTAAATTCTTTGGCATCACCTTTTACAGCCTTACTAACGAAAACGTGTTTATTATCTGAAGGCTTATAGCCAACCTGATTGATAAAAATTTCTGACTCTTTCATAACATAATGTTATACAGATTTTCAGAAAAAATAATTGAATAAAAGTCTATTCTTGTGGTTGAAATTAATATTGTAAAAATTAAAGTAATCCGCACAAAAGCCGGGCCATAGGATAACTCAAAGTTTCTTTTTTACCGTCCTTTGAAATCAAATTGATTTTCACAATACTCTTTGAAACTTCATCTGCAGCCCCTTCTCCGTAAAAAGAACCAAGCATTTCCAGATATTCCGATTCTGACATGTTTTCATCATTAAAGACAGGAGCAAGAAATAAATCCAGAGTCATTCGGGTTTGTTCATCTGACGAATTGTAAAAATCTTCAAGGCTTTTTCGGGTAATTGCAGCTGACAATCTGCCTTTTTCTGATTTTACAATACCAGAATTAAAAATATAAGACGAACCTTTTTTGTCTTTCATATTGATTTGCACAAGTCCGCCTTTTTTCTGTTCAACTTTTACGTCAGAAAAACCTGCCTTTGCAAGTTCATAAGAAACAGCAGCTGTATCTATAACGTTTGTTTCATTTATACCCGTTCCACCAGCTGCGGCACTGCTTATCATCTTTGTAAAGGCAGCTCCCGCCCCTCCTTCAAAATTTATGGCAACAGAATCATCCTGCTGCACGGTAAGAGTTACTTCTGTAGTGCAGGAAACTGCAGTAAAAATGCAAAGAAAAAAAATAAGAATGAATGATTTATTTGTTTTCATCATCTCTTTAACAACTTTCCAATTCCTAAGGTTACCCTGATACCTGTAAAAAACACAAGCCCTGCTGAAATTGAATTAGTAAAGGAAAGAGCCGAATTATCAGGATTATTAAAAACTGTATAGCTGATATCCTGTACAACCTGAGCTTTTGCCTTGCCGATTTCCAGAGCCGGAGTAGTAAGAGATATTCCGATTATACCGGGAAAAATCGAAGGTCGTGCAGCTTCTCCTGTTTCCATCATACGGGCATCACCAAAAGAAATTACAGGACCAGCATAAAATCTGAAATAATCATTTACAGTTGCCGTAAACAAAACCGGCATTTGAAAAACACCCATTCCAATATTGAATCTCAAGCCAAGTCCAATCCCCGGCTCAAGAATCCATTTTGTGTACCGCACATTTGTGTGTAAATCAATTCCACGAAACTGAAACATAAATGAACTGGGAGAAATCAAAGACCAGTCACAAAAAAGAGATGCATCTGCGGCAACTGCATCAAGACCTTCTGCTTTTGGATTATAAAAGCTGCTTCCTTTGAATTTTATATTATTGCCGGAATTATTCTTTGAAACTACCTTCGTTTCACTGTCTATAAAATCTTCTTCTACAAAATCATCAGTATCAGAACCTCCCGAACCTGACTTTTTGCCCGACTTTATAAACTGACCACAGGCAACATATTTAGGTCTCCAGTAATCCTGTTTAAGTGAAGAAATAATAACGCCTGTATTAGGCCCGTCACTGATTGCAGAAATGAACTGACTGTTTCCTATATAAATTCCAACATGCGTAATTGGAGCCGTATTATTTGTCTTAAAAAACAAAAGGTCACCAATTTCCTTATCCTTATCTGGCACAATACTGCAATAATTATAAAGGGCTTTTGCGGTGCGCGGCAGCTGTTTGTTGATAGCTTCACGGGCTGTAAAATAAACAAGCCCCGAACAGTCAAATTTATCAGGTCCTACTGCTCCAAGCACATAAGGACTTCCAACATATTTTTTTGCTTCCGCAACAAATTTTTCGCGCATAATCTGAGCTTCTGCCGGACTTGTATCTTCTGCACAAAGCTTTACACAACAAACGCAAAAAAAGAGCAGCATAATTGAAAGGATTTTCTTTGCAGTTGCTCTGGCACTTTTGTCTGTAATAAATGTTCTAATCTCATCAAAAATATTCATAGTTATATTGTCGTATTTTTTATGATAACACTTTATTTTTTGCGTTCCAGAGAATTCGGGTGTAAAATACTAAGTATGGCAGACATTAACAATATTCCGTGGAAGTATCTTGATGATTTTCGTGGCACAGAATTCACTGGTGAATGGCCTACATTCCCTGAACTTCTGCGTATTCAAGCTAAAAGAAACGGTGAGCGTCCCTGCTTTACCGCTTTCGACGGACCGGGTGATTCAAAACGCACTATAACATACAATGAAGTGCTTGCAAATGTAAAATCCCTGGCAAACTGGCTAACAGCAAACGGCTTAAAAAAAGGAGAACGTGTTGCTGTTATGGGAAAAAACTCTCCTGAATGGGCAACCGCATATCTTGCAACCCTTTTTGCAAGCGGAATTGTTGTTCCGGTTGATAATGGACTTCATGAACCGGAAGTTGTAAACATTGTAAATACAGCCCAGCCGGTTTTTGTTTTTTGTGATGATGATAAGGCTGACCTTTACAAAAAGAATTTTCCTGACCTCAAAGTTTATTCAATAAATTCTGAAGCCGGAGAACGCTTTATTTATAATCTAAAGGCAGACGAAGTACCTGCAGAAAAATGCAATGAACCTTGCAACGAATATGACACAGCAGCTATTCTTTTTACCTCCGGCACAACCGGCAAGCCAAAGGGTGTAATGCTTTCGCACCGAAACCTTATGTCTGATGGTTTTATTGCCCAGCGCCATTTTAACCATTACAACACCGATGTTTTTTACGCGCTGCTTCCAATTCACCATGCATATACAATGCAGGCGGCCTTTATAAATCCGCTGATGACGGGAGCATCCATAGTTTTCGGAAAGAGTATGGCGGTTTCAAAATTATTGCGCGAATTAAAGGAAGGAAAGATTACTGTAATGCTCGGTGTGCCGCTGCTTTACAATAAACTGCTTTCTGGAATCCGCAAGGGTATTAAGTCTAAGGGGCCCGTAGTTGCGGGGCTGCTTGGATTTGTCAGCTGGCTTTCTTTCATCATTAAAAAGATTTTCCATGTGAATCCGGGAAAAAGATTGTTTAAGCCGGTGCTGGAGCAGGCGAGTATTTACACGCTGCGTGTTGCGATCTCGGG
>JAEEGL016799418.1_pt1 | contig 13376 bp, 10 predicted proteins | sample 9134231 | NCBI WGS metagenome assembly JAEEGL01 (sample SAMN16246548, study PRJNA631951) | gut metagenome | biome: gut microbiome; feature: rumen; material: fiber-attached | host: Bos | place: Iran: Karaj | collected 2018-10 | reverse complement strand
GGAGAAGATTCTTTTCCTAAAGTTTTAAAACAAAATCAAAATGATAATAATAATTCTTCAGAAAATAATAATATTCAAAATCAAATGGAAAATATGACAATTAATCAATAAATAAATAAATTTAATATATTAAATTAAATCAAAACAATAAAATATTTTAAATTATAAAATATATATTATTTATCATAAGTAGATTAATATTCTTATATATATAATATAATAATAATTAATAAATAGGTGATAATGAAAATCTATTTTTACGAATAATTTTTTTAAATTTTATGTTCGGTAATTTTAAAGAATTATTTTTTAAAAATCCTTCATTACTTTCATCACTAGAAGTCATTAATTTAATAAATTTTTTTTGATTATTATTTACATTTCTAATAATATTTTTTTCAATTTCTTCCATATTTTTTAGATAATAATAATCACTTTTATAAATAATTTGATTTTTTTTCCTTAAATTATAAAAACTTTTACCTAATTTTTTTCTTGCATCTTTTGTTAAAGTTGGTGAAACAGTATTTAGTAATTTTTCTTGGTATTTCCTTAAATTTATTTCTTCTTTTTTTTTTTTTTAAACTATTTATTTTAAATATAACTTTTTCATCTTCTTTATAAACATTATTTAAAATTTTTTTAAAAGGATTTTTACTTATAATTTTCTTTTTTTGACTTTGAGGTTTTTGAATTTTATTTTTTTTTCTACTTTCAATTTTAGGTTTTTTATTTATTTGAAATAAATCAAATATTTTATCTTCTTCTGCAATTAATAAAGGATCATTTGATTCGTAATTAAAAGTTTTATTTTTTGAAATTAATATTTTAGGAGAATTTGAATTTGAACTATTATTATTATTATTATTATTAACATTATTATTAACATTATTATTAACATTATTATTAGTAATATTATTATTACTTATATTATTATTATTGAAATTTAGAGATATTTTTGAAAAATTTCCGAACTGTATTTTTCTTTTGTGATCTGAATTTTTTGTAGAAAATGATTCTGGGTCATTTAAATTTGAATTATTTATTAATATATGTTTTGGAGTTCTACTTATATGTCTTCTTACATTAGTTTGAGAATTTAATGATTTCTTTGGAATTATTATCTTTATTTCTTTTTCTTTTTCAGGGAATATTAATTTTTTTTTTAATTTTATACTTTTTGGAAATAAATCTCCATTTGGTTCAACAATTGAATTATTCCTTGAATGATGAATAGATTTAACAATTTTATTAAATGAATTCTTATCAATATTATCATTATTATTATTTGTATGACTCATATTTAAATAATTAATAAAAAAAAAACTCAGAAAAAAAAATAAAAAAACCAAATATTAAAAAAATCAATTATAAAAAAAATTATTTCTTATCATTAAACGAATTATTATTTTCTAATCTATTCATTGAAGGAGTTAAATTCCCAAAATTACTTTGAATAGCAGTAGATAATATAGTAGATTGAATATTTCCAAGAATTTTATCACCAATAGTTTCAGGTTCATCTTTTCCAGAATAACCAATAATAACAGAAGTTAATTTTTTAATTTTGATAATTAAGGAATTATTAATTAATCTATCTTCTGTGACGAAATCAATAAAAATATCCATTAAATTATCACCCATAATTCCTAATTCTACATCAAATATAAATCTTAATTCTTCATTAGTGAAATATCTTTTATTATTTTTATCATATTTATTAAAAAATGATGTAATACTCATATTATCTTCCTTATGAATTATATCTGCTATAAATTTACATAATATTTTTATTTGATCTATATCTTCTTGAGAAAATTCTCTTAATTTATTTTTAAAAACTATTTCTGTTTTCTTTATTTTTTTCCCGTATAATAAATTTAATTCTTTTGTTTTTGGTAATTCTATAGTTAAAGAAACTTTTTTTTGTAAAGCTTTTTTTCCTTCTTTTGGACAAAATAAATAATATATTGATAAAAAAATACATAATTTAAATTTATTTTTATCTGTTTCATCTTCTAAATATATTATTAGTTCATTTAATTTATCGTTTGAACTTATTCCTAATGTTAATAAAACTTTTCGAAAAGTGATTTTTGGTATAAAACCATTTTTATCTATTTCATTAGTTGCACAAAAATAATTTGTTAAATCATATATTTGATTTTTTATTGCTTGTCTTTCTATTAATTTAAATAAGTCTTCAAAAGGTAAATATAAATTTTTATAAAATTTCTTTTTTGTTTCTCCATATTTTGGAATTTTTTTTTGCCAAGTTAACATTGGATTATTTAAAGGAAAACTTTGACATTTTCCTTTTTCAATAAATTCATTTTCAGATAAAGTTTTTTCTTCTAAAAAAGAAAATAAATCTAATTTATCCAATTTTTCCTTTTTTTTATCTTGTGATAAAGTGTTAAAAATAAATATTAATTCATTATCATGAGTTAAATTATATCCTATTAAATTACATAAATTATAAAATTCATCATAAGTAATAAAATAATAATCTGTTTCATAAACTTCATTATAATAAATCATTAAATTTATTTCATTTGCTATAATAAAGTTTTTAAAATCAATTAAATAATCATTAAAATTTAATTGACATTCTCTAATTATATTTTTCATTTCTTTACTAAAATAAAATTTATAATCATTAATATTTAGAAAAAATTCTTCATGTGAAAAAAAAGTATTTGTTTCATCTTTATTTTTCAAAGAATTTAAAAGTAAAGATAATTCACTTTCACTTAATTCAATATTTAAATTATTATTTAATAACTTTAACATTTGAGGAAGAGTTAAATAAGTTTTTCCTTTTTCTTTTAATAATTTTATATAATCTAAAGGAGATGTATTTAATTTTTTAAATATTTGATATAATTTTCTATATGTTTTACATAAATTATATTTTTCATGTTTTTGTAAAATATTTGTAACTCTTTCATTTGAATATTCTATTCTATTATTTATTATATCTTCATGTCTATCTTCAGAAATAAATTTTAATTCATCTTCATATAATTTATTTCTAACATTTGAAACTAAATATTTTGTTGGAATAAAAGATTCTATTTTATCTTTTTCAATATGATATTCTCTAATTTCTGGATTGTCATCTATCCATTTTTCTCCTTCTTCTTCTTCTTTTTCTTCTTCTTTTTTTTCTTCTTCTTCTTCTTTTTCTTCTTCTTCTTCTTTTTCTTCTTCTTTTTTTTCTTCTTCTTCTTCTTCTTCTTCTTTTCCTTCTTTTTCATTTTGTTTTTTCTTTAAATTATAGTATTTATCAAAATTTAAATTGTTTATTTCTTCTTCATTTCCATTAATAATTGTGTTAAAATCTTTATAAAGAAGAATTTTTTTATCAAAACTTAAAACAGAAAAAATATAATCAATTTCCAAAGGATGAAAATTACCTAATTTATATTTTTCAATAAGTGAATTAAAATTACTTTTATTACAAACTAATTCTCCATTAAAAGAATCAACCCAAATATTTCTAATATCAATATTATTATTTTTAATGTTATTTCTTATTTCATTAATATAAGAATTATGAATTAAATTAAAAATCTTTTCTTCTTTCCAATGAATATTTTCATTAATATTTTTAACATTATTAATAAAATAAATATATTGATATAATTTTTGTCCTGTATTAGGAATTTCATTAAAAATAATATTTAAATCTTCCGTTGATAATAAAATAACTTCATCTAATATATTATTAAAATTTTCTTTTGAAATATTACCTGATAATAAACTATCAATAGAATAAAATTTTTTTTCGAATTCTTCCATTTTTTCATTTGTGTTTAAAACCTCTTTAAATTTAGAATATATTTTTAATATTTTATATTTTGGACTTTCATTCATTTCATTAATTATTCTTTCTCTTTCATTATCAATTTTTTCATTAATAACTTTTATATAACCTTTAATTCCAGATTTACTTAATTCATTTTCTTCAATATTTTTATCTATAATTTCTTTATTTTCATTTTCATCATGTTCACTTTTTTTTTCTTCAATTTTTTTTTCTTCATTATCAATATTTTCTGATTGTTGATTTTTAGGTTTTAATAAAGTTTTTAAAGTTTGAACAGGAAATTCTGTAAAAGTATTTAATTTAATTGGATTATTTTTATAATCTTTACATTTTTTTTCTATTAATAATATATTTATATAATTTGTTTGAAGAGGGTTTTGAAATTTTTTCATTATTATATTCCCTTCATCTTCTTTTTCTTCTACATAACCTAATTTAGTTAATCCTTCTGAAAATTTAGCTAATTGAATTTTATCTGGATAACTATTTTCTATATCATCTCCTCCTAAAAAAAATCCCATTACACTAATATTTTCTTCCTCACATTTTTTATTTAATTTTTCATAAAATTCAATTAATATTTTATTTTCTTCTTCTTCACTAATTTCATTATTTCCTTCCATAAAAATTAAATATTTTAAATATTTTAATTATTAATTACTAATTTTTTAAATAAGGATTTTTACATTTATTATCTTTAAAAGTTTCATAAGGAGTATAACCAAGAAAACTATGATTTTTACAATCATTTTCAGGAAAATCACAAAAATATTGAAGTAAACTTTTTTTAATTAATCTCTCAGCAATAATATTTCTTTCATCATCAACTATAATATGAGGAATCCATTTAAGAGTTTTAATAGATTTAGTTTTTAAAGCCATTTCATGTTGATAAAAATTCCCTCTTTTACTTTTCATACAATCATATATTTTCTTCTTTTTTTCTTCATTATTATTTTTTAAACATTTATTTAAAGTAATATCAAAATTTTGTCTATTTTTAAATATGTTTTGATAAAGACATATAATTAAACCAATATCATTTAAATCTTTTATTATACAAGTTTGCATTAAATTACCATAACATTCATTCATTCCATGTTGACATTGATATTCATACCTATTAAATTGAGGATTGTATTCTTCAGTTGCTTTTCCATAAGGAATTAAATTTAATTCTCCTAATTCATAATTAAAATTATAATATTCTAATATTGAACTCTTTATTAAATATACACATTCATCACATAAACTTTCTATGTATATATCTACTTTTGGAAGATTTCTTTTTGATGATGTTAAAGATAATAATGCTAGAATTGTTATATAAAATGATGTTTTCATTTGTTTTATAAGATTATTTTGAAAAAAAATACTTTTATATATTTATTATTCTGATGATTAATAATTATTTTAAATTATTTTATTTAAATCCATTTCCATTATTTAATTTAGATAAATCTTCTATAAATTAAAAAAGTTTATCATATACAATTTAATAAGGGAAAGAATAAATTCTTTAATTTACTAAGGACCCTAAGAGCATTTAAAAAAACAAATTTTATTAAATAATAAATAAATAAAAAATTTAAATTTAATACACCAAAAAAGACCTTTTTTATTATTTATCTTTTTTTTCTTCAATCATTGTTTTTGTAATATGTATCATTAAATAACTTTCATAACATTCAATGCAATTTTTATCATATAAAGGAATTTTTCTATAACCTTCTTTCATTAAAGAAACAGGAATAACACTTCTTCCAATTAAAATATTATCATAATATAATTTTAAATAAATAAAAGATAAATCACTTTCATAAATATCAAAAACCATATTTTGATTAACTTGAACACTTTGATGTAATAAATTTCCACTAAAATATAAATTAAATATATTATTTCTTTCAATATCATTTTTACTTCCAATAACAAAACCTTTTAAATTTAATTGTTTTTTTCCAAATTGAATTCCTTCTTTTTTAACTAATTTCTGAATACAAACCATACTAATTAATCTAAGAACAATATATAATTTAGGTTTATCATATTTTTCAATAATTAAACTTTCAGGAAGTAATTTTTTTGGTTTTAAAACATAACCAGAATTTCTATTATTCATAAAAAATATTTTATTTAATAAAGTATAATTATCTTCATTGCTTTGAATATTTAAAGCAGCAACTTGAGCTCCTGAAATCCATACTTTAACTATATTATAATTATCTGATGCAAAAGATTGAGGATATGCTTTCATAAAAGAATTTATATTATATTTTATTATTTTTTCCCTTTTTTCATTTGAATCTACATATTTCATTAATTTTGTTGATTTTATTGTTACAAATTCCCAAGGTTGATAATTTAATTCTTTTATATTATTTATTTTAAATTTTGTACCTAACATTCCCCTTATTTTATCTAAGTCTTCTATTGGTTCTTCTTCTATTATTTCATCTTCTTTTTCTTCCTTTTTTTCTTCCTGGTTTTTTAATTTATTTTCATTTTTTAATCGTTTAGGTGCTGATTTCAATTTTATATTTTTTAAATTCATTTCTTTTGATTTTGATTTAAATTTAGAATATTCATTCCTCATTATATCATTAACTTGATTAGATGATAAATTTAAATTTTTTTCATTTTTTAAATAAGAAGTATTATCTTCATATTTTACTTCACTTCTATCAATAATATTTTTTCTATCTTTAATAACTCTTTTCCCACTACATTTAATAATAAATTTGTTTTTTAAATCTTCTAAAGTCGGAAAAAAATCAGGAGTATTATTTTGATCTAAAATATATAAATCAACCAAAATTTCATTAAATAATTTAGTCATAATTTTTTGATGATAATGATCTAAATGATTTTCAATAGATAAAATAATAGGATAATCACTATTAACAAAACCGAATTTTTTTAATTGAAATAGAATATCTTTTAAATGAATTTCACCACAAAAAGTGAATCCATGAGTAATAATTATATCATCATTATCTCCATTATAACAATCTAATTCAACTAATCTATATCCTTCTAAAACACTAAAACCATACATTTCAGGAGTGGAATTTGATTTTAATTGATCTCCTGTTAAATATGTATTATGTGTTGAATTTATGTAATAATCATTTAATGGTCTTTTCTCATTTTGCATTTTATTCATTTCTATAAAATCTAATATATTTGTTATATTAGAATTTATCAATAAAAAAAATTCATTTAATGTAATTGATAATCTCTCATTAAAATATTCTTCACTCTTTTTATCTGATAATATTTCCGAAAATATTTTATCTTTTTCTTCTTTTGAAATATTTTCTTTAAAAACAAGAATTATTTCATATACCTCTTTTAATGTTATATTTTCTTTCTGTTCTTCTTGGAAAAATTTTAGTAAATTTCTTGGTAAAATTTTATTTATATGTATTTCAGGATTATTTAAATCAAAATCATATTCTTTGAAAATTTCATCAATTGATAAGTCTTGCATATAATTTAAAATATATTTTTCAAATTCTTCTTCTTCAATATAACCACTATTGTTTTTATCTAATTTAGAAAAATCTAAAGAAATTTCTCTATAATTCATTCCTAAATTTAATTCCATACAAAAATTAGAAAAATCTTCAAAAGACCATAATTTATCATAATCTCTATCATAATAATTCCAAATACTGTTAATCCTTTTTTTCATTGTTAAATCATCTTCTAAAATATATTTTTCAAATAAAGCAACAATACCAGAAAGAAATAAATATAAATCTAATTCTTTTCTGAACATAAAGTCATATGAAATTTTATTAAAAACAATATGACAAATATTTTTATCAAAAACCCAATAATTAGGATTTTTCTTTTTAAATTTATCTAAATTTCCATTTTTTGAATCAAAAGAAATTCCAAAAATATCAGTTAATCTAATTGTTTCATATGAATCATTTATTGATTGTAAAGTTAATTCTTCATGATCTGGTTCTATTTGGTAAATATAATATATTGATTTTTCACCATCTTTTATAATATTTGCTGTTACTCCATATATTATCTTTTTTAATCCTTCTTCTAAATCTATTTCAAATTTTCTTTCTATTAAAAAATCCTTTATAGTTGTTATTATGTTTAAATAGGTTAAATTAAATTTGTTCTTATCTAAAGAATCTATCAATCTGATTTTATTAAAATCCATTTTTAATATTTTTAATCTTTTATTATAATAAAAAAAAAATTTATAAACATATATGAAAAATTAATTATATAAGTGTAAACAAAATATTAATATATAATATAATATTCAAAGGTATATAAAATTATATAACAAAATTTTAATGAATAAAATATAAATTATTTTAATACTATAAAATTTTTTTATAAATAAGCAGATTTACCATAATATTAATTATTTAATAATAATAAGTAAAAATCAAGTTTCTTTTGTTATATAATTTTGAGAAAAACAAATATTTACATTAATTCATCTACAACCTAAATTCTTTATTATCTAAACATTTATAAAAGGATATATTATTATATATATGCTATTAACAAAAAATTCACCATTTATAATAATTAATAATAATAAAAATGTTATCTATTGTAATTTCCTTAAATTCATTTTTTCTTTAGATACTTTTTTTAACATTTCCAAAATGCACAATTTTCTCACTTCAGGTTTATATTCTTCTTCTTCATCTGTTGAATTTGAATTATTTCTAAAAGAAATATTATTTTTTTTATTATCAATATTCTTTTCTAATAAATATTCATCTGATAAACTTTTATTTGAATCTAATATAAAGGGAGAAGGTGGAATTTCGGGAATTTTTTTTGGTATTATTGGAGAATTTAATAAAATATTCATTTTCTCTTCAAAGTTATTAATTTCAGTCATATTGTTTTGTTTATTGAAAATATAATTTAATCCTCTTATATATTCTTGAATTAAATAATATTTTGTTATTATTTATTTTTTAGAAATATAAACAAAATAAATTAATTATAAAAAGCATTTTATTATTTATTATAAAAATTAATTTTAAAAATATTTATATTCAAATTATTTATTATTATTATTATTTATTTTTTTTTGTAAATCATCTTTTAAACTCATAAAATGAACAGCAAGTTTATACAAAGATTCACTAATTAATTTATGTTCTTCATTAACTCTAAATTTTTGTTCTTCATAAGATTTTTTATAAAATTCTAAATCTTCTCCTTTATCTTTTTCATTTTCTTCTTTTTCTTCTTTTAAATTTTTAATCATTTCTTCTTTTTGTAAATTTTGTAATTTTAAGTTTTGAATTTCATTTTTTAATCTTATTATTTCTGCGTCATTGGAATGATTATTAATTGAATTATAATTATTATTTAAATTTGAATTTTTTGAATTTCCCTTTTTTGTTAAATTATTATTATTTGTATTTTCTGTTTTTAATCTTTCTAATTCTTTTTGAAGAGATTTATATTCATTTATTAAATTTATTTTTTCTGTTAACATTTTCTCATTTAAATTTTTATGAGAAATTAATTCACTTTTAAATTTATCTATTTCATTTTTATTATTTATTAATGTTTCATGTAATTGATTTTCAATTTTACTTTTTTCTAATTTTAATTTATCATAATCTATTTTTAATTTTTGAAAATTTAATTCTACTTTTTGAATTTCTAATTCTGCTTTTTCTTTTTCTATTCCTAATTTTTCATTTTCAATTTTTAATTTCTCTTTTTCTTGAATTAACTCATTATATTCCTTTTCACTTATTTGTCTAATTTCATTCTCATACATTAAAATTAAAAAAAATTTAAAAAACAAAAAAAAAATTTAACAAAAACTATTAAAAAAATAAAAAATCAATTTAAAAAAGAAAGAAAAAATAAATATAAAAAAAATATATAAAAAATTTAAGCAAGAAAAATAATATAAATAACAGAAGCGAAGATAATAATTAAGAAAATTTTAATAAGTAACTTTCTATTAGATTTAACATTATCTAAAATTTTTTGAACTTCTTGTTTTCCTTTTTCAACATTTTCAAAAGCAACATCAGTATTTCTACTAATATTATCAATCATAAGTCCTTGTCCATAAATAATTTCACTAATTCTTTTCATCATATTAGAAACAGTACTCATTGTTTTTTCAATTGCTTTAACTTCAAGTAATCTATTTTCATAATATTTACTTTTCTTATTTTCTTGAATTTGAGTATTATTTACATTTAATAATATTTCATTTTCTTCATTTTTATTCTCATTTAAATTCACATATTCATTATAATTATTGTTATTATTATTAGTTATATTATTTATTCTTGAACGTGATAATTTATTTTTTCTCTTTTCTACTTTTTGAATTAATTCACTTTGATTAAGTAAAAATTTTTTAAAATTATATGTTAAATTCCCTGTTTTTTCATTTAAAATTTCTAAAGTATTATTAATTGTATATTTTTCATATTTATTTAAAGGAGTATTCTTTATATCTTTTTCTTTTAATATTTTCATTTCATTTTCTATTTCTATTAAATTTTTTTGAATATTTGATGAAGCTGTTGAAAATTTCAAATGAATATCATTAAAGGGACTACTTCTTTTAGACATTAATGTGACTTGTTCTATATTTTTATCTGCTTCTGTTATTTGTTTTAAAAGTCTTTTACATTTAAACATTGGAGAATATTTTTTACATTTAAATTGAAAAATTGGAGGTACTGTTTTTATATTTGAAATATAATCATTAAAATCTTTTGTTAGATTCATTTATTGTTTTGTATGATTATTTTTTTTATTGTTTTTTTATATTATATTTTTAAAAATAAAAAATTAATTTTTTATATAATTTATTAATTATGTATTGTTACTTCAAATTTTCCTTCTACTTCTTTTCCATTTTGTAATATATTAATATAAAAAAAATGTAATTCTTCAGGAGTATCAATGCTTTTAATATTATTAATTTCATTATCATTATTATTATTACTTAAATTAGAATTATTAGAATTAACAATTTTCCTATTAATAGAACTTTGAGTAGATGTAATTTGTTCATTTGAATTTATACTATTTGTTTTCTTATTTTTTTGAAACATATTAATATGAATTACACTTTGTGATTTTTGATGTTTAACTCTTTTATATAATTGATTATAAATAACTTTAATATTATTTACAGAATTATTTGTTTGATTTATTTGATTATTTAATTTTTCTGTTGAAAAAGAATTTGTTGAATTATCTCGATTTTTAAATTCATTTTTTATTATATTATTAAATTTATATTTTTGAGAGTTTAAAGGATTTTTTAAAGCATTTGAAGAAGAATTATTACTCGAATAAAAATATTCATTTTCATTATAATTATTTCTTTTATTCCTATAATTTCTTATATTATTTGAATTTCCTTTTCTTAAATAATTCTTATTTGAATAATTTTGATTATTAAAACCAATATTTTTTTTACTTGAATTTTGACTAGAAGAAAATTGAGAATAAGTTAAAATATGAGAATTAATTGGAGTATTATTTTTTTTAAAATAATAATTTTTTTCTATATTTTTATTTCTTTGTGAATTTGGAGATAATAAAAAATTATTACTTTGTCTATTTGTAGAATAACTATTATATAAATCTGACATTAAATTATTATTTTTATTATTTGAAGAACGATGAAAATAATTATTTAATTGAGATGAATTTTCATTATTTGTTTTTAATACTCTTTGAGTTTCACTTAATAAATTTGTCATATTTAATTTTGTTTGAGTTATTGGTGACATAAAAGTTATATTTTTCAATTTTAAATTTTTTTTATTTAAACCTGAAACATAAGATGACATATTTTAATTTATTTTTTTTTCATTATTATTATTTTTCAATTTGATTTTTATTTTTTCAATAATTATAATTTTGGATTTATAAAGTATTTTTTTCAATTTAAGCAATAAATTTAAAATGAGAAAGTATGGAAGAAGAAATAGAAATTTAGAGGAAAAGAAAGAAGAAGAAAAGAAAGAAGTAGAAAAGAAAGAAGAAGAAAAAAAAGAAGAAAATTCAATTAATAGAAGAAGATATAATAGAAGAAATATAGATAATAAAGAAATTAAAGAAGAAAATATAAATGAAAATAAAAAAGAGGAAAGTTCATCTCCTTCATCTTTAATAAGAAAAAATAGAAATAAAAGAGAAAGTAAAGAAAAAGATAATATAATAAATGATAAAACAGAAGAAAAGACTCATTCATATAGAAGGAAGAAATATAATGAAAATAATGAAGAAAAAGATAAAACTGAAGACAAAAATATAAAAAGAACTTATCAAAGAAGAAGTAATGGAATAAATGAAAAAGAAAATAAGGAAATAAAAAAAGAAAATAATAAAAAAGAAGAAGTAAAAAAAGAAGGAAAAGAAATAATATTAAATGAAAAAACAGAATTAAAAAATAAATACAATAAAATGGAAAATAATGATGCTGATAAAATATTATGTGATGATTTAAAGAAAATATATAATCAAATAAAAATAAATAATATTGAATTTAAAAATGAAGTTTTTTATAAAAATTTTAATCATTTAATAAATGAAATGGGAACTTTTGATAAAAAAATAAAAAATTATGTTCCAACAAAAAATACTCAAGAAATTTTAGATAATGTTCTTCCACCTGATATTCTTGTTGAAAAATATACTGAAAAAGCAAAAAAAATGAAAGATTAACTTTTTATTATATTTTAAATATTATTTTAATTATTTTTTTTTAAATTATTTTAAAAAATATTTATTTATATTATTATTAACTTTTATTTTGAAAAATTCTAAAAAAAAAATATATAAAAAATAAATGAATTATATAATTTAATCAAAATATTATTATTATCTTTTTTCACGTTCGTTTTTAATATATAATTCGACTTTTCTTTTTTGAGAATTCATATATTGATTAAATATTAATTGTTGAATTTTATTTTCTTTTTCTTCTATTATATCATCATTGATAAATTCCAATTCATCCATTTCAGAATATCTTTTATTTTTAGAACTTTCTTTAGATATATTTTTATCTAAAAATTTACTTCTTATTCTTTTTCCTTTTTTTAAATTCTCTTCAATTTCTTTTTCTCTTAACATATTTAAAAATTCTTTTTTACTATGACATAAGAATAAAATATCAATGTTTTTTTCAGCTTCAATTAAATAATTATTATATAAATTAATTAAATAATCTTCATTATTTAAATCAATATTATTATTATTTTGTTGTAAAACTGAATTTTCTGAATTAACGTTTAATATTGAATTATCTTCTGAATTCACAATAGATTTATCAGTTGTTTTTTCACATAATTTTTTTATATTATTAATTACTCTATCATATTTTAAAGAAACATCAGAAAAAATTTCTTAATTTTCCATATATTTCCTTGTTAAATCTTCATCTTCTTTTATTAAATTGTTATTTAATTTTTTATTTTCTATATCTATTGTTTTAATTGCTTTTATTTCTTTATTATTTTCATTCTCTTTTATAACAATTGAACTTTTT
>JAEEGL016089705.1_pt1 | contig 13376 bp, 8 predicted proteins | sample 9134231 | NCBI WGS metagenome assembly JAEEGL01 (sample SAMN16246548, study PRJNA631951) | gut metagenome | biome: gut microbiome; feature: rumen; material: fiber-attached | host: Bos | place: Iran: Karaj | collected 2018-10 | reverse complement strand
TGAGGACGGGGCGGCCGTCCATGATGACGGTGCCGGAGCCGCAGGCGCCCCGGTCGCACATGTGCTTGGCGCCGGTGAGCCCCAGCTTGAACTGCAGGGCCTGCTTCAGGGTCCAGTGGGGCTCCAGAAGCATTTCGCAGGATTTTCCGTTGATGGTGAGGGTCACGGTGATGGGCACCACGCTGCCGGGATGCTCCGCCTCGTAGTGGTCCACCAGGTCTGCGTAGCTGGCGAACACGCGCCCGTCCAGGGGGCAGCGGAACTGGGAAAGGGATGCCGGCATGGAGCGGATGGCCGCGGCGGCCTGCCCGGCGGCGGCCTCCTGGGTCACGCGGGCGCCCATGCTCACTCTCTTTTCGTCCATGGGTAAACCTCCAATATTCAGGGTATAGGATCTATTTTTACTATTTTATTATGTCCTCGGTTGATTGTCAACAAAAACGGGTAACAAGCGGGGGTGCAAATCTGGCTTCCCGTGAGAAAGCGGCGGGGGTGCAGGCTCCGCAAAGCTTCCCCCAGTCTGTCATTGCGAGGCCAGTGCGCACACTGGCCGTGGCAATCCGTAGCTCCCGTCCTTGCGCATGCTTTCGATGCTGCCTCCCCTCCGCAGGCGATCTCGTCAGCCTCCCTCTTGAGGGAGGTGGCATCGCCGCAGGCGATGACGGAAGGAGTTCCCCCGCCCGCGGGCGGGGACGGGCGTTTGGGCGGCGAGTCTCCGGCTTTCTGCGGATTCGCCGCTTGTGATTGCTTGTCGTTCCGTTTTCCCGTCGCCTCCGGCGGACCCCTTTCTTTGTAGCGGACAAAGAAAGGGGCGAAAGAAAACCGCCAGAGGGAACCTATCCCGAAGGCGGTTCCCTCTGGACTCCTTCCCCATCGGCCAGGGGGCTGCGGCCCCCTTGAGATCCCCGGGGATTACGGGGGACGAAAGACGAGAGACGGGGGACGAATGACCAAATCGCAGCCCAGCGCAGCGAGGACGCGGGAACGCCTCCCCATTCTGTCATTGCGAAACCAGTGCGCAGACTGGCCGTGGCAATCCGCAGCCCCCGTCTCTGCGACGGATTGCCACGGCCCCTTAGGGGCCTCGCAATGACCGCCGCGTGCGGGACATGGGTCAAGGGAGGCGTTTTCGCGTGAAACGCCTCCCTTGTCCGTCCTTTTGCCGCTCAGCTCTCCATCTGCTTCCCCAGGAAGCCCGCCACGGTCTGAGCCAGCTTGTTCTCCACCTCGCCCGCCGGGGCGCTGCCGTCCCCATCCAGGAATACCACGCAGCCCATCACGTCCCCTTCGGAGAGAATGGGCACCGCTACGGCCACGCTGTAATTGCTGACCCCCTCCGCTACGGGCAGAGCCTTGTCCCCCTCCTGGTGCCGGTAGGCCTGACGCCCCTCCATCACCTCGCTCAGCTCCCCGCTGACCCGCTTCTCCCCCAGCTCCCGCCGGGGCGCGCCGGAGACGGAAAGGATGCTGTCCCGGTCCGTGATGACCGTGATCCGGTTGGTGGTCTTGTGCATGGTCTCGCAGAACTGTCCCGCGAAGGAGCTCAGCTCCCCCATGGGGGAATACTTCTTGAAGATGACCTCCCCGTCGCTGCTGGTGTAGATCTCCAGGGGGTCGCTCTCCCGGATGTGAAGGGTCCGGCGGATCTCCTTGGGGATCACCACCCGCCCAAGGTCGTCGATGCGCCGGACGATGCCGGTTGCTTTCATATCGGTAAACTCCTTTGTCTGTCGGTTTTATGATGCAAAGGTAGTCTTTGAAATTCGATCCAGTTTATCCAAGGGAGAGATTGGAAGTGAACAAATGATTGGTGCAGCGGGCTTATGAACCGCTGGTCGGGGAAATACCCCGTCAGCTCGTGGTCGTACGACACGCGCTGTACTTCCCGCGGCGGCTCCTGGGAAAACAACCTCACCTCGGACTATGAGGCGCTCTACGAATTCCTGACGGATCAGCTTCCCGACACGCCCGCCAACGCGGAAAAGCGGAAGAGGCTCCGCGATCGCGGCTTTATCGACGACAGCGGAAAAGTCTGCGTCATGGTTACGCGGAATGAAGTCAAGGATGAAATCGCGCGGATCTCTTCGGTCGGCGAGGATATTCTGCGCAGATTCGCCGGCGCCGCGCTCGCATACGCCATGACCGAGGCCCGGGACTATCCGCCGCAGATGCAGGACCTGATTGTGTGCGAAAAAATGTATTCTTTCATCGATCCGGTGACCGCGCTCATGACCTGTGATCTGCTGTATGAACGCGGTGTGTGGAAGCCCCTGAGGGAGGCGGAAAAGGTCGCTGTCGATCTCCTTATGTTCAGCGACGCCCTTCCCGCAAAAGACTGACCGACTGGATCTTGATCCATCGGCGTATCATTGACCGATGGTGCAAACGCAAATACTTGCTTTTTATACCGGCGGCGGGGATTGCTCCCTGCCGCCGGTCGTCTGCTTTAGGTTCAGATCGCGGTCCCGCCGCCGTCTTTTTTGTACAGGATCGGGCATTCGTTCCCGTTGCCCTTGCAATTTCCAGAAAAATCCTATACAATTTTCCCGCTGCCGGGGAGCGGCGCTCCCCCATTCCGACGGAAGCGAGACTGCCAATGAAGACGAAAACCAACCCCCTTCTCCTGTGGAGCAAGCGCCTCCTCGTCTACGTGCTGGGCCTGTTCATCATGGCCGTCGGCGTGGTGTGCTCCTCCCGCTCCGCCCTGGGCGTCACCCCCGTGAGCTCCCTGGGCAACGTGCTCTACCTCATCGGGCAGGCCGCCGGGGCCCCCGCCTTCGTGAACCTGGGCAACTGCACCACCGGGGTCTTCTGCCTGTATCTGCTGGTGGAATTCCTCATCCTGCGGCGGGACTTCAAGCCCGCCATGCTGCTGCAGGTGGCGGCGGCCCTGCTCTTCGGCCAGCTGGTGAACCTGGCCTCCGCCCTGCTCTTCTTCCTCCCCGCCCCGGGGAGCTATCCTCTGCGGCTCCTGTATCTGGCGGTGAGCATCCCCATGGTGTCCGCCGGGGTCATGCTCTACCTCTCCCCCAACCTGCTGGCCATGCCCGGCGAGGGCCTGTGCCTGGCGGTGACGAAAAAGACCGGCAAGAGCATGGGCACCGTGAAGACCGTCTTCGACTGCTCCGTGGTGATCCTCTCCGTCTGCGCCTCTCTCCTGTATTTCCGGGGTCTGGTGGGGGTGCGGGAGGGCACGGTGATCTCCGCCCTGCTGGTGGGCTTCGTGCTGAAGCTGCTGCAGAAGCCCTTCCAGAAGCCCCTGCTCCGCTTCGTGGAGCGGGAGAGCAAGACCAACCGGGCCCTGGAGGCCGCCTCCCAGGGCTACCTCACGGACGCCGCGGGCAATCCCAAGATCATCATCACCATCGGCCGCGAGTTCGGCTCCGGCGGCGCGGAGATCGGGCGGCGGCTGGCCGAACGGCTGGGCATCGCCTTTTACGACCGGCAGCTTGACGAGATGGCCGCGGAGAAGAGCGGCATGCCCCTGGAACGGGTCCAGGCCCTGTCCCGCCACATGGAGCGGGCTATGCTCAGCGGCTTCATGGACGGGGCCTACGCCATGACCAACGACGCCCTCTCCCCGGAGGAGCAGTATTTCGTGGCGGAATCCAGCGCCATCCGGCAGGTGGCCGCCGGGGACGAGAGCTGCGTGATCCTGGGCCGCTGCGCGGACTACGTGCTCTACGACGACCCCAACTGCTTCCGCATCTTCATCCACGCCCGGCAGGACATCCGCATCAAGCGGGTCATGGCCACCATGGACCTCACCCAGGAGGAGGCCCGGCGGCTGGCGGAGAACACGGACCGGGCCAGGGCCTCCTACTACAAGCGGTACACCGGCCGGGAATACGGCAATCAGATCTACTACCACCTGGGCCTGGACAGCGGCCTGCTGGGCACGGAGGAGAGCGTGGAATCCATCGTGGGCATCCTCCGCCGCTGGTGCGACGTGCGGGGCACCCACCCCCTCTACGTCCTGGAGCAGAAGGAGAGCTGACCGGGCGGGCGCTCCCGCCGCATGACCGGGCGGGCACTCCCGCCGCGGGGAATTGACAGGGGCCGGGAACCGCGGTATAATGTTTTGGTTAGGATTTTAAATCAAAGTTAGCCATAAGACTCTAAGGAAAAGGAGATCACAAGGGATATGAAGTGCTTCCATTGCGGAAAAACCGTTCCTGATGACGCCAGATTCTGCAAGTACTGCGGCACCCGCCTGCGCCGCACCTGCGCCGTCTGCGGCGCCGCCCTGGACGACGACGCCCGCTTCTGCGCCGCCTGCGGCGCCGAGGCCGTGGTCGAGCTGGATCTGACGAAGCCCGTGCCGGAGCTGACCGCGGCGGATTGGTCCGCTGCCCTGCCCTCCCGGCCCAACCCCCTCGGCTTCTATTTCTCCCGCCGGATCAGCCGGCAGAACCGCAGCGCCGCGGACAACTGCTTCGACGTCTTCGGGGACGTGCTCATTTTCATGGAGTCCCAGAGGATCAACTGGCTGCGCATGGACGAGAAGGAGACCATCCTCCGCCGGATCGACGTCTCCCTGGACAGCGAGATCAAGGCCCTCTCCCTGCGGCCGGACGGCATCCGGGCCGCCGGCTTCGACTGGCGGGCGGGGGCGGAGCCCGTGGCCATGCTGTGGCACTACGACAACGCCAACAACCTGGTGGAGGCCAGAGAGGTGCTGCTCCCCGGCAGCGGCGCCGAGCGGCGCACCTACAAGATGCGCTTCACGGACGACTCCCTCTTCATCTTCTCCTGGGACCTCCACGACGAGAGCAAGCGGGAGATCGTGAAATACGACCTGCGCACCGGCCGCCTGGACCAGAAGCAGGTGGGCGCCAAGCGCCTCGACCTGTGGTACGCCACCGCCGAGAAGATCTACTACCGCTGCGAGCTGGAGCAGGAGACCTACTTCGGCGTGCTGGACACCGCCAAGGAGCCCTGGACCGCCCGGAAGCTCTGGAACATCGGCACCGGGCCCGACGAGATCCCCGACGCGCCGGTCTACTGCGACTTCGGCCGGGGCATCGCCTGGACCCCCGCCACCCCCAATGAGCGCCGCAGCCTGAACCTCATCGACACCGCCTACATCGCCCGGACCCTGGCCCCCGGCCACAAGCCGGTGGAGGGCGCCGAGCCCTGGCAGGTGCCCGAGGCGGGCGCCGTCAACTACTTCCTGGACTACTTCGACGGGGCGAAGGCCTTCCGGGCCGGCACCGTCATGGCCATGGACGCCTGCGGCAGGGACGGCTCCAAGCACCGCTGGAAGTACGCCCTCCAGGGGGACACGGAGAACGTGATCGTTTGGGACAAGGTCCTGCTGGCGGACTTCACCAGCCTGGGCTACCGCATCTACCCCGCCACCCTGGACGGCCCCGAGGACGTCTATCGGGACGGCCTCGTGGTGAGAGAGCTGTAAGGCATCCCCGCACAATTCCGGTGCGCAGTCTGCGCACAAAAATCCGGGCCGGTCTCTTGACCGGCCCGGATCGTCGTCTGTCCGTGTTTTATCCGCCGCTCTTCCACATGGCGGCCAGAGGCCGCATGGTGTCGGCGCCGTCCAGGAGGAAGACCCGGTAGGACGTGCCTTTGGCCAAGGTCATGCTGCAGGAGGCGGTCTGCCCCGCCGTAAGCGCCAGGTCGCCGAGCTTGACGTCCAGGATGCGCCCGTCCCTGCCGCAGGACACCGCCACGAGCTTCGCGCTCCCCGTGATCCAGGCCCGGACCGCGCAGCTGAGCCTGCCGTCCCCCTGATCGGTAACGGCCAGCTCGGCCTTCTCCCTCCAGACCGCCCGGAGCACCGCGTCCTCCCGGAATCTGAGCGTTTCCCCCGCGTACCACGTGGTGCCCTGGCTGTAGATCTCCTCGCCGTTCACGGGCTCCCAGCCTGCGAAGGCGCTGCGGGAATCGGGCGGGGCGAAGGCGCAGGCGGGGAGCTCGAAGCTCTCCCGCTGGGGGATCAGGCGCTTTTCCATGGCGCCGGAGCCGCCGCCGGCGTCGAAGGTGACCGCGATCAGACGGGTGTATCCGGCCCGGATCGTATCCGTGTATTTCTCCAGCCGCGGGAGGAAGCCCCGCACCAGGAGCTCGGTGGTGTCCCTGAGGGTGAGCCCGCCGCCGTCGGGAAGGGCCTTCCAGCTGCCGCCGCCGTCCGTGGAGTATTCATAGACGAGGCCCGGGGTCCTGCCGGGCTTCACCGTCACCGCGAGGCTGCCCTCAAAGGTCCTGCCGTCGGGCTGATCCAGGGTGGGCGGGTCGATCACGACGCCCCGGAAGCGGACCCCGACATCCAGCACGAAGCCCGTCTCCAGATCCGTCACCTGGATCAGGATGCTCCTGTCGGCGTACAGGTCCTCCGGCGCGCCGGAAATCACGCCCGTGTCCCCGTCCAGGGACAGGCCGCCGTACCAGTCGTCGGCATGGTCCGGATACACGCTGTATCGGAAGCTGCCGCTGCCGCCCGTCACGTACGCGGAGAGGTCCACCGGGGCCATGGCCCCGTCCACCGCCAGCTGCGGGATCTCCAGGGTGTTCCCCCATTCATACTCGCTGGCGAGCTTTTTGTAGATGGCCACGGTGAAGGTCCGGGCCTCCCGGAAGAGCACCGTCACGCCGTCCACGTCGACGTGCTCCGCGGTGACGCTGAATTCGTAGGTCCCCGCCTTCTCCGGCGTGCCGCTCAGAAAGACGCCGCCGCCGGAAACCGTGGAAAGCTCCGCGGGCAGGCTGCCCTTCACCTCCGCCCGGACGCTCCCCACCGCCGCGGATTTCGTGAACCCCAGCTCCGTATAGGGATAGCCGGCGTCCACCATGCCGCCGCACAGCTTCTCCACCGCCTCGCCGCCCTGCTCCGCGGTGAACACGGGCTTGTCGCAGATGCTGAGGAAGATCTGTTTCCGCTCCGTGCCCGCGGCGTTCCCGGCGTCCAGCCAGAAGGCCATGCTGCCCGTCTCCGCGGGGGTGCCGGAAAGGAGGGCGGTGCCGTCCCCGTTGTCGGTGAGGGTGAGCCCCGCCGGCAGCCGGCTGCCCTCGCCGACCGTGAAGGTCACGGGGAGATCGCTTTCGGCGCTGAGGGTGGCGGAATACGCCTCCCCTTTGTAGGCCGTGCGCAGCTGATTGCCGAAATACATTTTCGCGGCGCTGCCGCCCGTGTATTCCACCGCCTCCGAAATGACCGGGCGCCCAGAGACATGCAGGGTGAAGGCGCGCGGGTCGGACCGGGCGACGGCCCTGCCGTCGAAGTCCCGGTACTCCGACCATGCTTCGAAGCTGTAATCCCCCCGCTCCAGCGTGGAGGCGGTCAGTCCCAGGCCGGTCACCTCCGTCTCGGCCCATTCCCTGGGCGCCCCCTCGCTGAAGGCGACCGTGGACATATAGGCGGGATAGAGGGTGACGCCCTCGGTGTCCAGATAGACGTTGGAGTCGTAGTATTCCCCCTCACAGGCCGGCGGCAGGGCTGTGTCCTTCCAGGCCGTTCCCCCGCAGCTCATCAGATTGTCCTTCGTCACGTACAGCACGGGGTCCTCTGCGGGAAAGATGCGGATCATCAGCTGATGGTACAGCGCCGCTTCCCCGTGGAGCTGGGCGAAATTGAAGCCGAATTCGCCGTATTCCGTGGGCGTACCCGAGACGGTGGCCGTGCCGTTTCCGTTGTCGGTGAGGGTGAGCCCTTCGGGAACGTAGCAGTTCTCGGTGGTAAAGGTGTCCGTCGTGCTGCCCAGCGCCTTGAGGGTGAGGGGCCCGTAGGCCTGCCCCACCCTGCCGCCGGGCAGGGCGTAGCGGCTGCCGTCCCCGTAGAGGTCGATGAGGCCTTCCGTGTCCAGATCCACGTCCAGCTTCGTATAGGTGAAGGTGCAGCCCGCGTCCGCAAAGAGGGGCCGGTCGGTGAAGCCGAAGGTCAGCTGGTAGGTCCCGGGGGCCAGGTCCTCCCTGGGGGAGAATCTGAAGGCAGTGGTGCCGCATTCCGCCTGGATGCAGCCGGGGACGCAGGTCGTCACGTCGAATTTGTCGGTGTCGCCGGAGACGCTGAAATTCTGCTTCGTCCACATGCGGCTCTTGCCGGAGATGGACGCGTCGCCGGTGAATCTGACGTCGACGGAGAAGAAACCGCTCCCGGAGGACTGGTTCTTCCCGACGGTGACCGCCTTATCCGCGGACCCGCTGAAGATCACCCGGGGGTGATCCTCCGCCTGCACGGGCATGACCCCGTACACGGACCAGTAGTTGACGGCGTGCGCCTCGAAGGTGTAGGTGCCGGTGAAGGCCTCCTCGCCGGTGAACAGATACCCCTCGTAGCCCTCGTCCGGCAGGATCGTCAGGGTGACCTTCGTACCGTCGGCAAACCAGTGGGGGTCGGCATTGCCGGACCCCACATACTGGGGGAATCCGTAGGGGGAGCCGCTCCAGGTGACGTCGTAGCCGTCGTCCCCCTGGATGCGCACGCGCACATGCTCATATACGTTCAGGCAGAGATCCCACCGGTCGTCGCTTCCGGCGCGGGCCCCTCCGGGAGCGAGCACAAACAGCACGGCAGCCAGTACCAGCGCCAGCACCGGGGCAAGGATCCTTCTCAGCTTCAAGGGACGCGCCTCCTTCTCTGCAATGACAACAGGCCAGGGGCTCGCCGCCCCCGACCTGTGCAAATCCGACCGGATCGGCATCAATGGTAATTCAGGGTGTCCAGCTTGATGCCGCCGCCGCTCTCCTTGGGCTTCGCGTTGAACTTCTTTTCGCTGACGCCGCCCAGGAATTTGTCGTCCATGTGGATCTCCACGCCCGTGTCCGCCAGGGCCTTCTGCAGCTGGGGCACCTTCAGCTCCTGCACGGCCACCTTGCCCTGGTCCAGGGCCACCGCCGCCGCGGTGCCCGCCGCCTGGCCGGTGAAGACGCAGCAGGGGATCGTCCTTGCCACCTCCCAGGCGTAGCCCCCCGCGGAGACCATGCGCCCGGCCACGAAGAGGTTGTCCACCTTCCGGTCGATCAGGGCCCCGTAGGGGAATTCGTGGTGGGCGGCAGGCCGCTCCATGCTGTGGCAGACGCAACCCACGGAGTTCTCCACATGGCTGCCCGTGAGCTTGAACTCCTCCAGGCCGATGAGCCGCCGGGTCATGCGGTACTGGGGCGCGAAGGGCAGGGTCATCATGGCCAGGTCCGGCCGGTCGTGGGTCTTCAGGTAGTCCAGAGCCAGCTTCCGGGAGGTGCGGATGTAGGCGTTCACCTCGTCGCTGCTGGTGCCGTAGTACTGGGGGATCTCCGCATGGGAGTTGTCCGCGTCGGGCCGGAGGCCGAACCAGCGCATGCTCATCACCCGGAGGGCGCTGCCGCTGTCCAGGTTCTTCCGCACATGGTCCAGGTCCAGCTCGTAGGTCCAGTGGGACACGATGTTCTTCAGGTCCTCGCACTGGCAGCCCGCCCGGAAGGCCACGTCGGAATCGCCGGTGGCGTCCACGATATAGTCCGCCAGATACGCCGTCCTGCCGGACTTGTTCTCCACCAGCACGCCCCGCACGTGGTCCCCGTCCATGACGACGTCGCAGAAGACCGTGTCGAAGACCACCTCGATCCCCAGGGACTGGGTGAGCTCATCCAGGGAGAGGATGCAGGCGGGGATGTTGAAGGTGGAGGAATAGCGGCCCGTGGGGTTGTCCACGTGCCAGGTGCCGGGCTTCCAGCACTCCGGAATGGTGTTGTAGGTGTACTTCGAGCAGACCCGCAGGAATTCCTCCGCCTGGCCGCCGAAGACCCGGTTGCCCGCCCCGTCGCAGATGGGGAGATACACGCACACGTGGCCCAGGGTGGCCAGGCCCCCCAGCACGATGCTCTTTTCCAGCAGGATCACCTTTTTCCCCTGCCGGGCCGCCGCCACCGCGGCGGAGACGCCCGCCAGGCCGCCCCCCACCACCAGCACGTCCGCCGTGCCGACGACAGGGGTCCTCCGCTCCTCGCGGATCAGCTGTGTCGTCATGATTCAGCCCTCCTGTAAATACTTTGCTATCCGGTTGTCTCTATTGTAAATCATATTCCGCAGTTGTCAAGGCGGGGAAGAGACGCGGTTTTTCTTCCGAAGTCTTCCCTTCTCCCCAGTTTTTCGCTATAATGATGATGATTATAATGGTATAATAGCGTGTTAAAAAAGGCGCAATATCCCGCCGACGCGCGCCGGTCCGGCGCAGGCGGCGGCACCGTCCCTGCGGAGGTGCATATCATGGATGTTAAACTGCAAAGACGGATCGAAACCGCCCTCTCCTCCGGCTATGAATTCGTCTGCTGCGTGGACGCGGCCACCGGCCGATACGAGGAATACGCCGCCCCCGGCGGGCTGGGTCCCCTGCAGGCGGTGGGGAGCGGCGAGGACATTTTTTCTGAGCTCTCCCGGCGGGTCGACCGGTACGTGCTGCCGGAGGACCGGATGCGGATGGCCCTCTCCCTGGGCCGGGACGCCCTCCTGGCCCGGCTGCGGGAGCACTCCCCCTTCCTCATGACCTACCGGCGCATCGCGGAGCAGGGCTGCCGATACCACATCCTCAAGGCGGCCTGGATCGGGGGCGAGGAGGAAAAGAGCCTGGTCATCGGCGCCGCCGACGTGGACGAGCGGCTCCGGGAGCCGGACGGGGCCGCGGCGGAGCTGCTGGGGAACCTGGATTTCAGCGTCATCGCCCAGACCCTCATGTCGGACTACATCTGCCTCTACTGCGTGGACCTGGAGACCGACCGCTTCGTGGAGTACAGCGCGGGGGAGGACTACCGGAGCATGGGCATCCAGTCCCGGGGCGAGGATTTCTTCGAGCTGAGCCTCCGGAACGCCGGGGACGTGATCGACCCGGAGGAGCTGCCCCGGTTCATGGCCTCCTTCACCCGGGAACGGGTGCTGAAGGAGCTGGAGGACGACGGGTTCTACACCTTCACCTACCGGCTCATGCTGCGGGGCAGATCCACCTACGTGAACATGAAGATCATCCGCATGGGCGGGGAAAACAGCCGCTACGTGGTCATCGGCGTCAGCGATGTGGACGCCCAGACCCGGCGGGAGCTGGCCCAGGCCAGAGCCCTCAGCGCCGCCCGGGAGGAGGCCAGCCGGGACGCCCTCACCGGCATCCGCAACAAAAACGCCTATGCCGCCGAGGAGGCCCGGTGGAACGAGCGCATTTCCCGGGGCGAGGTGACGGAGCTGGCCGTGGCGGTCTGCGACCTGAACGGGCTGAAGCAGGCCAACGACACCCAGGGCCACAAGGCGGGAGACCAGCTCCTGCGGGCAGCCACCAGCGCCATCTGCGAGACCTTCCGCCACAGCCCCGTGTTCCGCATCGGCGGCGACGAATTCGTGGCCATCCTCTTCGGCTCGGACTTCCGCAACCGGGAAAAGCTGATCCGGGAGTTCCGCCGGGAGAACAGGGAGCGCTCCGACGCCGACGAGGGCGGCGTGGTGGTGGCCTGCGGCTTCTCCGACCTGCGGGCCGGGCAGGATCACTGTCTGGGAGACGTGTTCGAGCGGGCGGACACCGCCATGTACGAGAACAAGCGGCAGCTGAAGGGCGCCAGAGACTGAGGCGGGCGGAAAACGATCCCCTGGCCTCCGGTGAACAAGCGATCCGGGTGATCCTCAACAAGCAACAAGCAACAAGTAATAAGTAATGGCGGCCTGCGTGCCCAAGCCATTACTTTTTATTTTTCCCTGCGGCGGCGCCGTCTGCCGCTTGTCTTCCCCCTCCTCCGGGGGTACAATGGAAAAAACGACTTGGGAGGCGGTCTCATGGAGAACGTGACGGAGGTCATCCGCACGCGGCGGAGCGTGCGCACCTACGACGGGCGGCCCCTGCCCCGGGAGACGGCGGAGGCCCTGGAGGCCTTTGCCGCCGGGGCCCGGAACCCCTGGGGCGTGCCGGTGGAGATCCGGCTGTTGGGGGCGGAGACCCCGGGGCTGGAGAGCCCCGTGGTGACGGGCGCCGCCGCCTGGGCGGCGGCGAAGGTCCCCGCAGGCCCCCACGCGGAGACGGCCTTCGGCTTCAGCTTCGAAGCCTTCGTGCTCTATGCCTGGAGCCTGGGGGTGGGCACCGTGTGGCTGGGGGGCACCCTGAACCGGCCCGCCTTCGCCAGGGCCATGGCGCTGGGGGAAGCCGAGCGCATGCCCTGCGTCACCCCCCTGGGCTATCCGGCGAAGAAGATGTCCCTCCGGGAGACCCTGATGCGCAAGGCCACGAAGGCGGATACCCGCCGTCCCTTCGAAGAGCTGTTCTTCGACGGGGATTTCGGCACGCCCCTGACCCCGGAGGCCGCGGGGCCCCTGGCCCCCCTCCTGGAGGCGGTGCGGCGCGCCCCCTCGGCGGTGAACAAGCAGCCCTGGCGGGTGCTGCGGAAGGACGGGGCCTGCTTCTTCTTCAAGAAGGGGGAAAAGGGCTTCACGGGCGCGGAGATCGGGGACCTGCAGAAGATCGACCTGGGCATCGCCCTGTGCCACTTCGCCCTGGCCGCCGAGGCGGCGGGGCTCCCCTTCCGGCTGACGGAGGAGGCCCCGGACCTTGCCGCGCCGGAGGGGCTGGAATTCGTGGCCGCCTGCCGGACGGCGTGAGGGCGCTGCCCTTGGAAAAGCGCATCCCGCCCGGTCCCCGGCGGGGCGCCCTCACGGCCCCCGCCTCCAAATCCCTGGTCCAGCGGCTCTTCCTCTGCGCCGCCCTGGGCCGGGGAGAAACGGTCGTCCGCTGCGGGGACCTCTCCCGGGACGCGGCGGCCACCCTCCGCTGCCTGGAGGCCTTGGGTGCGGAGGTGAGGACGGAGGGGGACGAAGCCCGCATCCGGGGCCCGGAGGCGTGGCGCACGGGGGCGGACCTCCCCTGCGGGGAGAGCGGCGCCGCCCTCCGCTTCCTCCTGCCCCTCCTGGGGGCCCTGGGCCTGGAGGCCCGACTCCTGCCGGAGGGGAGCCTGGCCCGCCGCCCCCTCTCCCCCCTCTGGGAGCTGCTGGAGGCCCGGGGCATGGCCCTCCGGCGGGAGGGGGACGCCGTCCGCTGCGCCGGGCGGCTGAGGGCCGGGGCCTACGCGCTGCCGGGGAACGTGTCCTCCCAGTTCGTGTCGGGTCTGCTCTTTGCCCTCCCCCTGTTGGCGGGAGACAGCGAGCTGACGGTCACGGGGCCCCTGGGCTCGGCAGATTACGTAAACCTGACGGAGGAAGCCCTCCGGCGCTGCGGCGTCCGGCTGGAGCGCCGGGGGCAGACCTGGCGCGTCCCCGGCGGGCAGACCTTCGCCCCGCCCCCGGCGCTGACGGCGGAGGGGGACTGGTCCGCCGCCGCCTTCTTCCTCTGCATGGGGGCCCTCTCCCCCGCCGGGATCACGGTGCGGGCCCTGGACCCCGCCTCCGGCCAGGGGGACCGGCGGGTCCTGGACCTGCT
>JAEEGL013934093.1_pt1 | contig 13376 bp, 9 predicted proteins | sample 9134231 | NCBI WGS metagenome assembly JAEEGL01 (sample SAMN16246548, study PRJNA631951) | gut metagenome | biome: gut microbiome; feature: rumen; material: fiber-attached | host: Bos | place: Iran: Karaj | collected 2018-10 | reverse complement strand
CCCTTGTAAGGTCCAATTGCGGAATTGAACTGTACGCGGAAACCATTGTTTACCTGAACCTGACCCTTATCATCTACCCAGGGAACGCGGAACAGGATCTGTCTCTCGGGAGTAACGATTCTCTCAAGAAGTGCATCCTTGCGATACTGCTCTTCGTTTGCTTCGATCACAACGCGAAGGGACTCCAGAACCTCCTTTACTGCCTGATGGAACTCGGGCTGAGCGGGGTTCTTAGCAACTACCAGGTCAAAAACCTCATCAACATATGACATTTTCATGTCCTCCTTATAATATTTTGTGGATCTTGCGTTCACATTCTCTTTACACGAGAAAAGGACAAAGTCGTCCCTTGATAGAACGCCTTTGTCCCATTGCTGTTATTATAGTACGGCTTTTCTTAAATTACAATGCACTTTATCCATTTAACGCGTAAAATTTTTGACACGTTTTTTGTGAAAAATGCACAAAATCACATACTTGTATACAATGATACCAACCCTTCCGAAAAACTTATTGCCTCTCCACGTATTCGGCCTTCACGTATGCGATCTGGTTCTTAAAGCTTATCTTGCACCATTCCCCTTCCACTTCCAAAAGGTCTGCCTCGTCACCCTTTACCAAGGTGCCGATCTTCGTGGAATCCGTGCTTGCGTCCGCACGCACGTTGATGTTGTCCAATGCCTTAACCTTACCGATGGGCGTATATTTCAAAGCAGACTCCTGTACCTTCAGGTACTTGGACATTACGTAGCCTTCCTGCTTTTCAAACATGATCTTTGTCCATCCGTTTACAAGCTCTTCGAGAACCTGCACCTTCGTTCCGCCCGTCAGTCTGCCAAGCTTTTCAGCCTTCTGGCTGTCAGACTTTCTGACGTTGACCGTCGTGGATGCCACGGCATAAATAACCTCTTCCACGTCAGGTTCCGTCCGCTGCTCAGGATTGCCCTCCTGTCCTTCGCCGGATTCATCGTTTCCGTCGACGCTGGGCTCCGTGGGATCATCCTGCCCGGAATCTCCCTTCTGGCTGCTGATCTCTATGCCGACCATGTTTTTGACTTCTCCGGATACGTCTCCCATGTAAGCGAGAAGATCAGGCTGTTCTTCCATAAGCTCGTCAAACTCTACCTTTACGCGATTGACCAGTTCCAAAACATCAGCCTGTTTGCTGACTTTTATCTGGTACTCTTCCTGCTCCGTGGACAGCGTTGAGAACTTCACGTACAATGATCCGTCCTCTGCCGTGCAGATATAATGATGGGCAAGGGAAGGATATTCGGCATCCTTTCCGGTCAGCTTTGCCTTAAAGTATACGTAGGCGATCGTTTCGCCCTCCGCATATCCAGGCTTCACGTATATTTCAATAAATGAATAATGTTCAATGTACTTTGAAGTCTCCAGGAACCAGAGCATGTAAATGTCATCAATCTTGTCGCAGATCGCATTCAGCGCAGCTTCGTCTCCGTCAGCAAGCGCATTATAGTACTTTAGGATCACTTCCTCAATCTGGGGATCATCATTTTTCTTTAGTGCAACCTCGTCACTGGCAGGATCGGATGAAGACTCCGTCGTCGGAGCCGGGGATTGGACCGTCTCACCGATCTTCTCCAGTTCCTCGTTGCGCACGCCCTTTGCCCGCAATGCGATCACAACCGTGATCGCCACCGCCAGACATACTATTACGGGAAAAACGTACTTTCCGTTCTTCACCGCAGTTTTCCATGCGTTTCTAAGTTTCTCTTTCATTACAACCTCGCTTTAAAATAGTCAAAAATCGAGCAGTAAAACCGCTCGACCCCCTCCCATCAAATCAAGGTGACGCACAGTGCGACCGACAGGACTCGAACCTGCAACAACGGCGTCGGAGGCCATCGTTTTATCCATTAGACTACGGTCGCAAGCAGCGGTCTTTGCCGACAAGCGGCATGTCCATATTAAATCTTTCAATTGCGTCACCTTGATTATACTACCATAATTTTATGAGAATGTCTACCTTGATTTTTCCAAAAGACTTTTGTTTATAAAATCTTAAGGGGTGACAATCTCCACTCTTTTACGCGTTCTGTCAAAGAAATAGACGTGATTCGACAGATACTCCTGTTCCTCGACAACCTTCTCATTTGAATCCCGCACCATATTCTCCAAAAATCTCTTTTCCATGTTTTCTTTCTCTGGAAGCAGGATCATCTCGTGAATGGAACAAGGCAGCAAATAGAAATTACCGTTCAGGCAATCAGCGAGTTCTTCCAGATAACGGTCATACAGGATCACTGCCGCCCCAAAAACCCTCTGACGGTTGGTCAGGATCTTCATCGCAAAGGGACCCTCCTCGTTTTCTTCAGGCAGGGCCGGCCAAATCCTTGCCTTTTTCCCCGTGATTTCCATGAGTACTTCTTCCATGGGACAGCATTGCTGCGGGTAGGCAATCCTCGTGTTACGTTCGGCTGCCTTCCATACGTCCGTCACGGTCACGCCCCAACTCTTTAAGTGATCATTCCTGATCAAAATGCTGCCGTGTCCGATTTCTTCGTGATAAAAGGGATAAAAGAAGCAAATGGCCAGATCCAAAAACGGTAAGTTCGGGATTTCTTCCAAGAGCTCCCTGTTTTTCTCCCCGTTGACCAGTTTGTAACATATCTTATCCTTAACCTTTTCATAATCCGTAAAGAATTCCATGTCGATCCGCTTCCTTGGCATGCCCGACCTGATGCTTCGCTCCAACAGATCCAGAACGTCCTCCATGGCCCTTCCGTCTTTCCAATCCTTAAATAGATCATCCAGGTAAACGGTCGGCGCAATGTTCTTTTCCGAGTCGTTGACCATGATCCCCAAAAGCGTTACCCCGTTATTCTTCTTCACCTCCTGTAGCTTAATCTCCAGATTCCCTTCAAAGCGCTCCTCCAATCCTCTCTTGACAGCTTCTCCAAATTCCCTTTTATTCATCCTAAAACCTTTACCAAGCATGCGGCCGTCATCCCCTCCGGCCCCTCTTCCCTGAATCCCTCAAAACAAAAAGACAATGAATCCCCATGGGAACTCATTGTCTTATAAGTCTGTCTTACGATTTCAGATTCCAGAAAAGTTATGACTTATACTCTGGACAAATACTCGCCGGTTCTGGTGTCGATCTTGATCTTGTCGCCCTGCTCAACGAACAGAGGAACCATAACCTGCGCGCCGGTCTCAACGATTGCGGGCTTGCTTGCACCTGTAGCGGTGTCACCCTTGAAGCCAGGCTCGGTATCGGTGATGGTCAGCTCTACGAACAGAGGAGGCTCTACGGAGAATACGCTTCCGTTGTGAGAACAGATCTTGCAAACCTCATTCTCTACAACAAACTTCAGCGCATCACCAACGGTCTCAGCGTTCAGTGCGATCTGATCATAGGTCTCGGTATCCATGAAATAGAAAAGGTCGCCATCGGAATAGGAATACTGCATGTCCTTTCTGTCGATACGTGCCTGAGGGCACTTCTCGGTAGGACGGAAGGTTCTCTCAACAACGCCGCCGGACTTGATGTTCTTCAGCTTCGTACGAACGAATGCCGCGCCCTTACCAGGCTTTACGTGCTGGAACTCAATAATCTGGAATACGTTATTATCCAATTCAATGGTCATGCCATTTCTGAAATCACCTGCAGAAATCATAAAAAATTATCCTCCTAAAGTTTTCACGGTTATAATTCTTTAACAGTTTAATATAAAAGCGACAATATTTCAACAGATTTTTGAAAAAATTTTTCTTTTTTGCAAATCCCCGTTTTTATTGGCCAGAACCGATCCTCTCCAGCACTGCGTCGATGGCCATGCAGTAGCCTTCCAGTCCGTGACCGTAAATCTGTGCGTCGCAGGCCGGTGCCGTCACGGAAATCTTGCGGAAATCCTCCCGCTTCGTAATGTCCGAAATATGGATTTCCACCTTTGGAATTGTGGTCACGCTTGCCAGCGCGTCATGGATCGCGTAGGAATAATGCGTATACGCCCCGGGATTGATCACAATCCCTGCCGTTCCGTCAAAATATGCCTCCTGGATGCGGTCAATGATGGCTCCCTCGTGATTGCTCTGGAACACCTCCGTCTCACATCCAACCTGTTCCCCTTTTTTGTGGATCATCTCCAACAAATAATTATAATCCTGCGTTCCGTAAACTGCCTTCTCGCGAATCCCCAGGAAATTCAAGTTCGGTCCGTTGATCACTAATATTTTCATGCATTTTCCTCCAGCCACTGTGCCAAACTGCTCGCGCAGTCGTCCACGTTCATCTCGTCAACGTCAAGGATCACGTCGGCGCAGCTCTCATATGCTTCTTTTCTTGCCGCCATCAGTTCTCTGATCTTCGCCAGGGGATCGTCACAATTCAGCAAAGGCCTTGTCGCATCTTCCTTAAGGCGTTCCCAAACGGTCTCCGGCTTAACGCGCAGATAAACTACCGTTCCGCACTTTTTCAGAAGTTTTCTGTTCTCTTCCCTGACGGGCGTTCCGCCGCCAACGGAAAGGATGCGACTATATGGTCTGGAGCAAATTTCCCGGAGTTCCTCGGTCTCCATGCGTCGAAACGCTTCCTCGCCTTCCGTGGCAAAAATCTCGGAAATGCTCTTTCCCGCCTTTTGCTCTATCAGTTTGTCCGTGTCTTCCACGGGAATCCGGAGCTTCCAGGAAAGCTTCCTTCCAACGCTTGTCTTTCCTGCTCCCATAAATCCGATCAGCAGGACGTTCTTCTTAATTTTTTTATTACGTTCCATGTCTTTTCCCATTATTTCTTCATTTGTTCAATCACGTGCTGATAAGTTTTGTCCGCAAGTTCTTCTGAAATCTGAACGCCCGTCCATAATTCATAGGCGATAATCCCTTGATACAAAAGCATCTTAAATCCGTGGAATGCCTCTCCGCCGCCCTTCCTCACAAGTTGCATGAATTTCGTATCCATCGGATTATAGATCAAGTCATACCCGACCTTCACCAGCTCATAAAAGGAAGCATCCTCGATCACCGCGGCATTCACGTCAGGATACATCCCAACCTTCGTCGCCTGGATCACCAAATACCTTCTTCCCTCCGGAAGCTCCTTCCATGCGGAAAGTTCCATGGGGATCACGGCCTCCCTGCCCTCCAACTGATTAATCTCGCTCGCGATGGCTTCGGCTTTTCCAAGCGTCCGGTTTAAGATCCTGATCTCTGCGGCATTTTTCTTTGCCAGCATCATGGCCACGGCTCTTGCAACGCCGCCCGCTCCAAGAATCAGCACTCTCTCCCCTTCCACGCTCACGCCGTCCGAAAGCATTGCCCGGTACAGGCCCAGCATGTCCGTATTGTAGCCCTTAAATCCACCTTCCGTCCGCACCAGCGTATTGACTGCGCCGATCTGTGCCGCCAGCTCGTCGGTTTCTTTTAAGAAAGGAATGACGTCACTCTTATAAGGCACGGTGACGTTCAAGCCAAGAAAATCCATGGAAAGCGCTCCCCGCACCGCATCTCCGATTCTTTCTCCATCCTTCACGGGAAACGGCAGATATACAAGGTTTTGTCCCGTTTGTCCAGCAAGAAAATTATGGATTGCCGGCGACATCGTATGCTCCACCGGATTACCGATCAGTCCGCAGATCCTTGTTCTTCCATCAATCATCTGCCTCTTTCCTCCCTCGTTTATGCTTAAATCCCCAGATTCTGAAAGAGGCTGCCGATCAGGGCAGCCTCCTCATTTTTTCTATTGTCTGAAGCCACAAAGCTTCAAATCATCGCCGTCTTACTTAGCGGCCTTCTTCGCATTCTTAGCTTCCAGCGCCTTGTCGGTAGGTTTTACAAGTACCAGGCAAAGGATCAGGGCTACAATGTAAAGAGCAATGGTAAAGATCAATACGTTCTGATATCCAACGGGATTCATCTTCGTTCCGTCATGATCAACCCACTCTCCGGAATGGTTTACGATGTAGGTTGCAACCTGATTACCGGTCAGACCTGCAAATGCCCATGCGGAAAGCGTAATTCCGTGAATGGCACTGATGGAACCCATGCCATAATGATCAGACAGCAGGGTAGGTACGTTGGAGAAACCTCCGCCGTAACCAGCGTTTACGAAGAAGATCAATGCAAGCACAAGGAAGATCAAAAGACCATTTCCCTCGCCGTTCTTGATGCCGCCCGTTACCATAACCAGTCCGGTGAATGCGATGGAAATGATAAAGATCATCTTGTAAATAGTATTTCTGTCCTTCATGGTATCAGCCCATGCAGAGAAGCCAAGACGTCCGCCTGCGTTAAACACTGCGGAAATGGTGGAAATAATGCCAACGGAAGCTGCAAGTCCGATACACTTTACGATCATCTTCTCCTGAGAGATCAGGGCAAGGCCACAGGTAATATTGATATAGAACATCAGCCAAATACCAATGTAGTTGGTCATGGGCTTCGTCTTCAGCACCTGCATGATGCTGGGCTTTGCATCCTTGGACTGAGGCTCGTGCCAGCCATCGGGCTTCTTTAAAAGAAGATGTCCAACAAACATCATGACAAAGTATACGCCGGCAAGAATGTAAAACATCTTATAGATGCCTCCCTCGCCAAGACCGTGCAGCATCCACTGCATGATCGGGCTTGCGATTGCCTTAGCCGCGCCAAAACCCGCTACCGCAAGACCGGTTGCAAGGCCTTTTCTGTCAGAGAACCAAAGCATCAAGGTCTTTACGGGAGAAAGATAACCGGTACCAAGACCGATTCCCATGATGAAACCATAGGATACGTAAATTCCGATCAGTGCAACGGGTGAATGTTGGTTCTGGCCACCGTATGAAATGAAGAATCCGGTCAAAGCCATGCCGAGTGCAAAACAGATCGTTGCGATCAGGGAAGACTTGTGAATGTCCTTCTCTACCACGTTGCCAAGGAATGCAGCAGACATTCCAAGGAAGAAAATGGCAAAGCTGAATGCCCATTCGGTTGCGCTCTTGGTATAACCAATGTAATCAGCGATCTCCTGGCTGAAAATACTCCAGCAATAAACAGTACCAATACTACAGTGTAACAGCAGTGCGGGAATTGCAGCCCTCACCCATTTGTTGGAGCGCCAGCCCCCGGTTTTTGTTTCGTTTGCCATGATTCACACTCATCCTTTTCTCTATAGAATCTTAATTTGTTCGTTTCGCGGGGCACCTCTTCATGCCCCAAAATCCGAAAGACATTATACATCTTTTCTTATTATATTTCAACCAGTTTTTTTAGCCCTGCATAAAATCAAACAAACTGATCTGATTGCTCTCCGGCAGTCCGTCCAAGAGCCCCAGCTCCGTCATCTTGTCACAGATGGTCTGTGACACCTTTGTCCTCGAGCGGAAGTCATCCTTCGAAAGGAACGGGCCGTCCTTCGCCGCCTCCATCACGCCGTCCGCAGCCTTCTCTCCCATGCCTTCAATGCTTGTCAGGGACGGCATCAGCTTTCCGTCAATGATCTGGAAGTGTCTGGAATGTGCCTTGTAAACGTCGATCGGCGCAAATTCAAAGCCGCGCGCGTACATCTCCTGCACGATCCTCATGTCACTGATCTGATCCTTCTCCTTATTGGAAAGCTTGTCCTCCTTGCTTCGAAGCTCCTTGAGGTTCTTTTCCAGAACGGCCTTTCCAAGACACATTACTTCATAGGAGAATGCCTTCGCGCGGATCGTAAAGAATGCGCCATAATATGCCAGCGGATAATGGATCTTACAGTAGGCGATGCGCCACGCCATCATAACGTACGCCGCCGCATGCGCCTTCGGGAACATGTATGCAATCTTCTTACAGGAACCGATGTACCAATCCGGCACGTCATGCGCCTTCATGTCCTCCACCCATTCCGGCCACTGCGCACACTTCCCCTTTGCCACCACGCCTTTACGCACGTTCTCCATGATCTTAAAGGAGCGCTCCGGATCCACGCCCTTACCGATCAGATAAGTCATAATGTCATCACGGGTACAGATCGCCGTGGAAATCGTCGCAATGCCGCTCTTGATCAGATCCTGCGCGTTCCCAAGCCACACGTCCGTGCCATGTGACAGACCGGAAATTCTTACCAGGTCCGAGAAGGATTTCGGCTGTGCGTCGATAACCATCTGCATTGCAAAGTCCGTACCGAACTCAGGGATTCCCAGTGCTCCAAGCTTCGTGCCGCCGATTTGATCCGGCGTGATGCCCAGCGCGTCCGTATTCTGGAACAGACTCATGACGTCCTGTCCGTCCAATGGGATCGTCAGGGGATCAATTCCCGTCAGGTCCTGCAGCATTCTGATCATGGTAGGATCATCGTGTCCGAGAATGTCAAGTTTTAACAGGTTATGATCGATCGAGTGATAATCAAAGTGCGTCGTCACCGTGTCGGTCGTCATGTCGTTCGCCGGATGCTGGACGGGAGTAAAGGAGTTAATGTCCTGTCCCAAGGGCAATACCACGATGCCTCCCGGGTGCTGGCCCGTACTCCGGCGAACGCCCGTACAACCCACGGAAAGCCTTTCGATCTCACTGGTACGCTTTGTGATTCCCTTTTCCTCGAAATAGTGCTTCACGTAACCGAATGCCGTCTTATCCGCCACGGTTGCGATCGTACCTGCGCGGAACGTCTGGCCCGCGCCAAAAATAACCTCGGTATACTTATGTGCCTTGGACTGATATTCACCCGAGAAGTTTAAGTCAATGTCGGGCTCCTTGTCTCCCTTAAATCCAAGGAACGTCTCAAAGGGAATGTCGAATCCGTCCTTATGGAGAGGCTCGCCACAGACGGGACAAGCCTTGTCCGGCATATCGATCCCGGCCTTTCCCGCGTATGCCTTTACCTCATCAGATTCGAAGTCCACGTAATGGCATTTACTGCAATAATAGTGCGGGCTTAAGGGATTGACCTCCGTGATTCCCGCCATGGTGGCCACGAAGGAGCTTCCTACCGATCCTCTCGAGCCCACCAGATAACCATCCTCCACGGACTTCCAAACAAGCTTTTGCGCAATGATGTACATCACGGCAAATCCATTGGAAATAATGGAATTTAGCTCTCTCTTCAACCTCGCCTCAACGATCTTCGGAAGCTCCGGCCCATATATCTCATGGGCGCGATCATAACAGATCTTAGTCAGCGTCTTATCGCTGTCCGGGATCACGGGAGGACATTTGTCTGGCCGCACCGGGGCGATGGTCTCGATCATGTCCGCGATCATGTTCGTATTTTTTACAACGACCTCATAGGCCTTGTCACTTCCGAGATACTCGAATTCCTTCAGCATCTCCTCCGTCGTGTGGAGATACAGCGGTGCCTGATCGTCAGCGTCCTCAAAGCCCTTACCCGCCATGATAATGCGGCGGTAAACCTCATCGGCCGGATCTAAGAAATGCACGTCACAGGTCGCCACGACTGGCTTGTGGAATTGCTCGCCTAGTTTTACGATCTTGCGATTGACCTCCTGAATGTCCTCCGCGCTCTCAATCGTCCGGAACTTATCCGACGGGATCATAAATGCATTGTTTCCTACGGGCTGGATCTCTAAATAGTCATAAAAGCTTACCAGCCTTGCGATCTGCTGATCCGTCTGCCCGTCCAAAAGCGCGCGGTAAAGCTCGCCTGCCTCACAGGCGCTGCCCAGGATCAAACCCTCGCGATATTTTTGAACAAGGCTCTTGGGAACCCTCGGCACCCGGTGGAAATAGGTCAAATGCGATTCCGAAACCAATTTATACAAGTGCGTCCGTCCCAGATCATTCTTCGCCAAAATGATCGCATGGTAAGAAGGAGATTTCTGTACCACGGAAGGACTGCTCTCCCCGAGGGCATTCAGTTCCGTCAGCGTAAAGACTTTATCCTCCGCCAGCATCTTAATGAACTTTACAAATATGTGAGCCGTCGCCTCTGCGTCATCCACGGCCCGGTGATGATTCTCCAGCGAAATTCCGAGGGTTTTACAGATCGCATCCAGCGTATGCTTCGCCTGATCTTTTAACAGCGCCCTCGATATCTGCACCGTGTCAACAAAGGTAAAGTTATCAGAAAATCCTTGTCTTCTGCAGTTCTCCATGATAAAGCTCATGTCGAAATTGGCATTGTGCGCCACCATTACGCATCCTTCGCTGAACTCCAGGAAGCGCGGCAGGATTTCCTCGATCACGGGCGCATCCATCACCATGTCATCCCGGATGCTCGTCAGCTGTTCGATTTCGAAGGGAATCGGAACCTGCGGATTGACAAAGGTGGAAAACCTGTCAACAATTTCACCGCCGCTGACCTTCACCGCGCCGATCTCAATGATCTTATTTGTCACGGGCGAAAAACCCGTGGTCTCAATGTCAAAAACCACAAAATCCGTCTGCAGGTCCTGGCCTTTGTCTCCAGTTACGATCTCCCGGAGATCGTCAACCAGATATGCCTCCATGCCATAAAGCACCTTAAAGAAATCCTGCTTGTCCGGCGCCGGAAGTTCCTTTTCCTTACATTCGTTCTTCTTTGCCTTCCAAAGGTCATCCCATACGTGGCCTGCGTCCGTGAAGCCCTGCACCACGCCGTGATCCGTGATGGCGATGGCCCTGTGTCCCCATTTATAAGCACGCTTTACGATATCCTTCGCTTCGGAGACGCCGTCCATGTCGCTCATCTTTGTATGACAATGCAACTCCACCCTCTTTTTTAGCGCCACGTCAGAACGGCTGACGGAAAAGTCCGCAGTCTTCTTGATCCCGGCAATGGAACCGATGGTCAGCTCGTGATCGAACTTGTCCATCATGGCAATGCCCTTAACCTTAATAAAGCTGCCGGCCTTCAGTCCGTCCGTGATCTCCTTGACCTGCTCATTCTTCGCAAACATCTTGACCGTCATCGTGTCGGAGAAATCCGTTATGTCAAAAAAGATGATGGTCTTTTCATTCTTGATCTCGCGGGTCTCCAGTTTCAGGATCTTTCCCTGCACCACGACTTCACCGATTTCACCGATGACGTCCTCCAGCTTCATCGGTTCTTCCTCGAAATCCCTTCCGTAAATGACGTCGGGATTGTCCGATTTTTTCACGGCACCGCGGTCAAACCCGCCTCTCTCGCCCTTCTTAAACTTCGAGAATTCGCCTCTGCCGGTATTCAGCTTGCCGCCCGCGGAAGAGCGCAATTCACCCGTCTTTTCTGCCGTCTTTCCGCCAGTTTCGCCTGCGTTTGCAGCCGCGCCATTTTCACCGGCATTTGCAGCACCAGCCTGCGTCGCGCCGGCTCCGCCCTTCTGGTTTTCGCTCCCTGCGGCTCCATTTCCATTTGCGCCATCCGTCCCGGGAGCCTTGTCCCCGTCCGCGCCGGCAGTTTTATCGCCCGTGCTCTCATATCCCTTCAGTCTGCCTGTGATCTCTGCGACCTTTAGGCTGATCAGTCTCTCTTCTTCCTCACGATCCTGGGATCTGTCCTTTTCCCGATATTCCAGATCAATCCTTACGCCAAAACCGCAGCGCTCCACGAGAATCTTTTCCAAGATGCGGTGCAATTCCTCTTCCTTGCTCTTCACAAGGACGGAATCCTCTAGATTCACCACAACGCGTCCCGCCTCCGGATACGAAAATTGCGCGGTTTTGAGCGCAATAAACAGAACGTGGCTATACTCCATCAGTTCCTCCAGAATGCTTTCCCGGTAAACGTCCAAAAGCTTTTCCGGAGTGTACTGTGCGGACAGTTCAAACCGTTCATATATCTTCACGTCGATCGCGATGCCCAAAAAGAGCTGTCTCTTGATTTCCTTTTCCACCTTGTAGACGTCTCTTTTTTCGATCAGATTTCTTGATACCAAATAGATTCTCAGGAAATCCTTGGATTTTGTCGTCGTGATCTTCTCTATGTTGGTTTGAGCCATGAGGTTGTGCAGATTCTGTGGTAACTGCACGTTTGGAAATGCCTCAAAAAAAGCCTTCATTACTTAAGCCTCCCACGCGTCCAACTCTGCTTTCAATGCATTCAGGAGTTCTGCTTCCGGAACCTTCCGGATGACCTCTCCTTTTTTGATCAGGAGTCCTTCGCCAATGCCGCCGGCAATGCCAAGATCAGCCTCTCTGGCTTCTCCCGGTCCATTCACCACGCAGCCCATCACGGCAACCTTAATGTCGAGCGGATAATCGGCCACCATCTGCTCTACCTTGCCTGCCAATCCGATCAGGTCAATCTGCGTTCTGCCGCATGTCGGACAGCTCACCACCTCAATGCCGCCGGTGCGAAGTCCCAACGTCCGGAGGATCAGCTTAGCAGAATAAATCTCCTCCACCGGATCTCCCGTGAGAGATACGCGGATGGTGTCACCGATTCCTTGATTTAAGATCAGTCCCAGTCCCAACGCAGATTTAATGTTTCCGCTGCGTACCGTACCGGATTCCGTAATGCCAACGTGCAGGGGATACGCCGTTTTCCCGGCAAGGAGTTCATGGGCCTTCACACACATAAGCACGTCCGAAGACTTGATGCTGATCACAAGCTGATCATAACCGAGATCCTCAATCATATGAACCTTATCCAACGCGCTCTCCACGATGCCTTCCGCCGTGACGCCGCCGTATTTTTCCAGCAAGGGCTTTTCCAGGGAACCACTGTTCACGCCAACGCGGATGGGAACGTTACGCTCCTTCGCCACGTCAACCACGGCCTTCACCCGCTCTTTGGACCCAATGTTCCCGGGATTAATGCGAATCTTGTCCGCTCCGTTCTCCATAGCTGCAATCGCCATTTTATAATCAAAGTGAATGTCAGCGACCAGCGGAATCCGGATCTGCTTCCTGATCTCTCCAATTGCTTTCGCAGCCTCGATCGTCGGCACCGTACAGCGGATGATCTCGCAGCCCGCGCGCTCCAGCGCATGGATCTGCGCCACCGTCGCCGCCACGTCCTCCGTCTTCGTATTCGTCATGGACTGGATCAGGATCGGATTCCCTCCGCCGATTACCCTGTCCCCTATTTTAATCACCTTCGTATTATCCCGAAAACTCATTTTCCCGTCTCTCCTAACAACTCCGTGCCTGATCGAAACCCCCTCCGGTTCACCAACCATGCTTTCTTACCGACTTTGCTTTCTTACAAGCTTTTCTTTCTTACAAGCTTTTCTTTCTTACAAGCTTTTCTTTCTTACAAGCTTTTCTTTCTTACCAGCTTAATAATTTTGAAAGTAACAACATATAGTATACCCCCTTCCTGCCGCACTCCACAAGACGTATTTTTGCCCAAATTTCATCTCGATTTTTCGTAACTTCGGGGGAACTGAAATTTCTTTCCTACCCTTTTTCGTCCTCTTGTGCCCCATCTTTTTTCCCTTTACCGCCTAGTTCATGTTTTTTTATCCAGGCGGTAGCTTTTCCTCATTTCACTACCGCCTGCCTCTTGTTTTTGCTCTCCAGGCGGTAGCTTTTCCTCGTTT
>JAEEGL012056379.1_pt1 | contig 13376 bp, 8 predicted proteins | sample 9134231 | NCBI WGS metagenome assembly JAEEGL01 (sample SAMN16246548, study PRJNA631951) | gut metagenome | biome: gut microbiome; feature: rumen; material: fiber-attached | host: Bos | place: Iran: Karaj | collected 2018-10 | reverse complement strand
CAAGATTGAGAAACTCCCCGTGGTGGACAAGGACAACCACCTTGTGGGACTGATTACCTATAAGGACATCACGAAGGCCAAGGACAAGCCGATGGCCTGTAAAGACGAGAAAGGCCGTCTGCGCGTGGCTGCCGGTGTGGGTGTGACATTTGACACCCTCGACCGTATGCAGGCACTGGTGAATGCCGGTGTCGACGCTATCGTCATTGACACGGCTCACGGTCACTCCAAGAGTGTCGTTGAGAAGCTGCGTGAGGCCAAGGCATCGTTCCCTGGCATAGATATCGTCGTGGGTAACATTGCTACGGGTGCCGCTGCAAAGATGCTTGTAGACAACGGTGCTGATGCTGTCAAGGTAGGTATCGGCCCGGGTTCTATCTGTACAACACGTGTTGTTGCCGGTGTGGGTGTCCCCCAGCTGAGTGCCGTATACGATGTGTACAGCGCCCTGAAGGGTACCGACGTACCTCTGATTGCTGACGGTGGTCTTCGCTATTCGGGCGATATCGTTAAGGCTCTGGCCGCTGGTGGCTCGTGTGTGATGATAGGCTCACTGGTAGCTGGTACTGAGGAGAGCCCTGGCGACACCATCATCTATAATGGCCGTAAGTTCAAGAGCTATCGTGGTATGGGTTCACTGGAAGCTATGGAGCACGGCTCGAAAGACCGCTACTTCCAGGCAGACACGAAAGACGTAAAGAAACTTGTGCCCGAGGGTATTGCAGGTCGTGTGCCTTATAAAGGTACCGTCCAGGAGGTCATCTACCAGATGGTAGGTGGTCTACGCTCAGGTATGGGCTACTGTGGTGCTGCCACCATTGAGAAGCTGCATGATGCGAAGTTTACCCGCATTACCAATGCCGGCGTCAACGAGAGCCATCCGCACGATATCACCATTACCAGTGAGGCTCCCAACTATTCAAGACCTAACGATTGAGAAAGGTAAACAGGAAAAAGTAAAAAGGTAAAAGAGAAAAAATGAAAAGGCTCATCATTGCCGCTATCAGTGCAGTCGTTCCGTTTGCTGCTGCTCTTTCACAGAACAGCGACCCCGTCATTATGACGGTGGCGGGTGTGGATGTCCCCCGTTCGGAATTTGAGTATTCGTATAATAAGAACAATACTGATGGCGTTATCGACAAGAAAAGCGTTGAGGAGTATGTCGACCTGTTTATCAACTACAAGCTGAAGGTACAGGCCGCACTTGATGCTCGCATAGATACCACCAAGGCTTTCCTAACGGAGTTTGCACAGTATCGTGACCAGCAGATACGTCCGACATTCGTCACGGATGAGGACCTGATGGTGGAAGCTCATAAGGTGTACGACCAGACGAAGGAGAGTATAGGTCCTGACGGTCTGATACAGCCTGCACATATCCTGATTATGCTTCAACAACAGGCCACTGATGCCCAACAGAAAGAGGCTAAGCAGCGCATAGACTCTGTCTATCAGGCGCTGAAGGCTGGTGCCGACTTCGAGGAGTTGGCCAAGAAGGTGTCGCAAGACCCCGGCTCGGGTCGTCGTGGCGGTCTGCTGGGTTGGGTAGGCAGAAACCAGTTGGTCAAGGAGTTTGAGGATGCTGCTTTCGCCCTGCAACCTGGCGAGATGAGCCAGCCGGTATTGTCACCGTTTGGTTGGCACATCATCCTGATGAAGGAGCGTAAGCAGTTGGAACCCTTTGAGTTTCACAAGGATAACATCCTGAAGTTCTTGGATCAGCGTGGTGCCCGCAATAGTATCACGGAGCAGAAGCTGGACCAGATGGTACAACGCTCGAATGGTACGCTGACCAAGGAGCAGATTATGGAACAGCGTACTGACTCGTTGTCAGCTGTCGACATGCAGATGCGCTATCTGATCAAGGAGTACCACGACGGTTTGTTGCTGTATGAGGTCAGCAATGAACACGTCTGGGACAAGGCCGCCAAGGACGAGAAAGCTCTGGAAGCCTATTTCAAGGCGCATAAGAAGAACTACAAGTGGGATGAGCCTCGCTTTAAGGGTATGGCCTATCATGTCAAAATACAGTCGGACGTCAAGGCTGTGGCCAAATGTGTCAAGAAGCTGAAGTTTGACGACTGGAATGAAGCCCTCCGCAAAGGTTTCAACAATGATTCCATTATCCGCATTCGTGTGGAGAAGGGGTTGTTCAAGAAGGGCGACAACAAGCTGATAGACCGTGAGGTTTTCAAGGTGAAGGATGTCAAGGTGGACAGTGTCAAGGGCTATCCCATTGATGCCACATTCGGCAAACTCATCAAGAAGCCACAGGAGTATACTGATGTGCGTGGTCAGGTGACTGCTGACTTGCAGGACGAGCTGGAGCGCCAATGGGTGGCTGAGCTGCGTCGGAAGTATTCTTTTACTGTTAACGAGGATGTTCTAAAGACCGTCAATAAGCATGAGTAAAGTTATATTATTTCTTTGTGCCTTGTGTGCCCCAGTCACTCTGTTTGCACAGAATGACAGCGTAGCGGCTATCGTGGATGAGGTCATCTGGGTGGTCGGTGATGAGGCAATCCTGAAATCGGACGTGGAGGCTATGCGTCTGCAGAGTCAGCAGGAGGGCGTCCGCTGGTCAAGAGATCCGGACTGTGCCATCCCTGAGCAGATTGCCGTTCAGAAGCTGTTTCTGAATCAGGCCATCATCGACAGTGTCGAGGTGACCGAGGCGGAGATTACACAGGGCGTCGAACAGTATGTCGAGCGTATGGTGTCTATGATCGGTTCGCGCGAAAAGCTGGAGGAGTATCAGAAAAAGAGCCTAAGCCAGATACGTGCAGACCTGCGCGAAACATACCGTGAGAACCAGCTGGTGCAGGGTATGCAGCATAAGCTGACGAAGGATATTGCTGTGTCGCCTGCTGAGGTACGCCGCTATTTTCAGAATATGCCGCAAGACAGTCTACCCTTCGTACCTACTGAGGTCGAGGTACAGATTATCACCCAGACGCCTCGTGTAGAACAGGATGAGATTAACCGCGTGAAGGAGGAGTTGCGCGACTATACAGACCGTATCAATAAGGGGGAGTCGTCGTTCCAGACGTTAGCACGTCTCTATTCTGAAGACCCTGGAACAGCCCGTCGCGGTGGTGAACTCGACTATACGGGTAGGGGAATGCTGGACCCTGCCTTCGCTAATGTGGCTTTTTCGCTGACCGATCCCAAGAAGGTCTCGAAGATTGTGGAGTCGGAATTCGGCTTCCATATCATACAGTTGATAGATAAGCGTGGTGATAAGGTGAAGGTGCGTCATATCCTGCGTAAACCTATTGTCAGCGACGACGCCGTCACCAAGGCTCTTGCTCGTCTGGACTCCATTCGTAATGATATTGTGGACGAGAAGTTTACGTTTGAAACAGGAGCATCCCTGATTTCCGATGATAAGGACACACGCAACAACTACGGTCTGATGGCTAACGTTACACAAGAGGGCCGTACGTCGCGCTTTAAGTTGGCCGACCTACCCTCTGAGGTTGCCAAGGCTGTAGACCGCATGAATGTCGGTGACGTCTCTGCTCCATTCCAGATGATTAACGAGCGCGGAAAGACCGTCTGTGCCATCGTGAAGTTGAAGAGCCGAACGGAGGGTCACAAAGCGACTATTACCGAGGACTTCCAGGTGTTGAAGAACCTCGTTCTGGCCAAACGGCGTGAACAGGTGTTGCACGACTGGGTTGTCAAGCGTATCAAGTCGACCTACGTGCGCATCAACGACCGCTATCGTAACTGTGACTTCGAGTACGAAGGCTGGGTGAGGTGAGAGTTGACAGTTAAGAGTTGACAGGCAATAGTTGACAGTTAGGAGTTTAGCGTTGAAGAGAGCTCTTTTGTTCATAGTAGCAGTCTTGGTGCTGGGCATGGTGTTTGCCGTGGTTCCTGCCAAGAAGCGTGCCACCCGAAAGAAGGTGGAGGACAAGAAGGTGTATCTGGTTCATTCCGACAACCTGCATTACGACCAGTATCGTAATGGCGACGCGCAGGTGTTACATGGTCATGTACACTTCCGTCATCAGGGTGCCGATCTGTTCTGTGACAGTGCTCACTTCTATCAGCAGACCAATTCCTTTGAGGCTTTTGGGCATGTCAGAATGCTTCAAGGCGACACGCTGAGCCTGACGAGCGACTATGCCTACTATGACGGCAACGACCAGTTGGCTCAGGCCCGCTATAATGTGGTGCTCAAACACCGCCAGTCAACGCTGTATACCGACTCGCTGGATTATGATCGGATGTACAATTTCGGCAATTTCTTCGAAGGCGGCAAACTGGTGGATGGCAGTTCAGTGCTCTCCTCTGACTGGGGGGAGTATCATACTGACACCAAGCAGGCGATGTTCTACTATGACGTCCGCCTAAAAGACAAGAAAATGTTTCTGACTACGGACTCCCTGTTCTATGATACACAGACTTCGCGTGCTCATATCGTCGGTCCGTCCCATATCACCTCGGGAAGCAGTCATATATACAGTGAGAACGGCTACTATAATACTAAGACGGAACAGTCGGAACTGTTTGGCCGGTCCGTGATATCTGACCAAGGGCGTTCACTAATAGGCGATAGCGTTTACCATAATGCCGTTGACGGCACAAATTATGCCTATTGGAATGTGGTGTACAACGATACCATTAACAAGAACATGATGACGGGCGACTATTGTGAGTATAACGACTCGACGGGCTATGCTATGGCTACCAAGCGGGCTGTGACCATCGACTATTCACAACAGGACTCGCTGTTCATGCATGCCGATACCTTTAAGATATTCACCTACAATATTCGTACAGACTCTGTCTATCGCGTTGTACATGCATATAATAAGGTTCGCGCGTACCGTACTGATGTACAGGCTGTCTGTGACTCGCTGGTGTACAACTCTCAGGATTCGTGTATGACCATGTATAAGGACCCTATCGGGTGGAATATGGGCCAACAGCTTTTTGGCGAGAAGATATGTGTGTACATGAATGACTCTACCATTGACTGGGCACATGTTATCGGACAGGCCTTCTCGGCAGAGCAACTGAACGACTCGATACACTTCAACCAGATATCCTCGAAGGAGATGAAAGCTTTCTTTGAGCGTGGAGAGATACGTGAGTTTCAGGCTATTGACAATGTGGTGATAGACTATTTCTATGTGGATGAGGAGGATAGTGTCGTCACTACGATGAACTATACCGAGTGTCCGTTGTTTAAGGGCTTTTTCAAAAATCGGCAGATGAAAAAACTGTGGTTTGAGAAACCGACAGGGTGCTATTACCCTCTGTCCCAGCTGCCACCGGGAAAGAACCCGTTGTCAGGCTTTGCGTGGTTTGACTATGTACGTCCCGTCGACAAGGACGATATCTTCAATTGGCGACCTAAGAAGGCTGGCTCGGAACTGAAGGAGGTCAAACGACGTGAGCCACCTAAGAAGATGAAGAAAAATGACTGACGTTATTCAACTGCTCCCCGATAGCGTGGCCAACCAGATAGCAGCTGGCGAGGTCATCCAACGGCCGGCTTCTGTCATCAAGGAGTTGGTCGAAAATGCTGTTGATGCCAAGGCGCACACCATCAACGTATTGGTGGTAGATGCCGGACGTACCTCCATACAGGTCATAGACGACGGATGTGGTATGTCGGAGACAGATGCCCGCCTGGCTTTTGAGCGTCATGCTACCTCCAAGATACGAAAGGCTGCTGACCTGTTCTCCCTGCATACCATGGGATTCCGAGGTGAGGCTCTGCCTTCTGTCGCTGCCGTGTCGCAGATAGAGTTGCGCACGCGTCGGCAAGAGGATGAGATAGGCACGTGTCTGACGTTGTCGGCGTCACATGTTGACAGCCAGGAGCCATGCTCCTGTCCGGTGGGCTCTTCTTTCATGGTGAACAACTTGTTCTATAATGTGCCTGCACGCCGTAAGTTTCTCAAGAGCAACGCTACAGAACTGAATAATATCGTAACTGCCTTTGAACGCATCGTTCTGGTGTATCCGGAGATAAACTTTACGTTACATAGCAACGGCCAAGAACTGATGAGCCTTCGTGCAGGGACCCTACGTCAGCGTATTACGGATGTCTATGGTCGACGCTACGGGCAGGACCTGTTGCCTGTCAACGTAGAAACGGCGATGTGTAAGATTTCGGGCTTTACGGCCAAGCCGGAGACGGCTCGCAAGAAGGGTGCCCACGAGTATTTCTTCGTGAACGGACGCTTTATGAAACATGCGTATTTCCATAAGGCTGTTTTGCAGGCCTACGAACGTCTAATTCCTGTTGGTACACATATCCCGTATTTTATCTATTTCGACGTTGATCCTGCTGATATTGATGTCAATATCCATCCCACAAAGACGGAGATCAAGTTTGAGAACGAGCAGGCTATTTGGCAGATTCTTGCAGCTGCAGTGAAGGATGCTATCGGACAGTTTTGTGAGATTCCGCAAATAGATTTTGATACTGTTGGCCGTCCTGAGATTCCTGCATATCAGCCACAGACACTTCAACCAGTATCGGTAAGCCCTAAACCGAGCTATAATCCTGCTTATAATCCTTTTAAGGAGAGGCCCGCCAAAAATTGGGAACAGTTGTATGACCAACTGCCTATGCAACAGCCCGATGAGGCGTCCTTGTTTGCTGATGATGCAGAACACCATCATGTGGAGACGTCGAACGGACGCTCTGTCGACCTGGCAGATGTCAGCCCGGCACATTATCAGTATAAGGGACGCTATATCATGACCGCTGTGAAGTCGGGACTCATGGTTATAGACCAGCATAGGGCAGATGTCCGCATCCGCTATGAACGCTATATGCGCCAACTCGCTAACAGCCCGGCGCAGAGCCAGCGGTTGTTGTTCCCTGAAGTGTTGGAACTGACACCTTCTGAGGCTGTGTTGATGGAAGATGTCTTGCCGCTCTTTGCTGCTGTAGGTTTCGATTTGACTCCCCTTGGCCCTGCTAGCTATGCTGTCAATGGCGTTCCTGCTGGAATAGAAGGGGTGAATCCCCAACGGCTGTTGCAGGATATCCTGGCATCATCAGCTCCTGTCACTCACAATTTAGCAGCATTGAACAGTGAGGTTGCTCTGGGTATGGCCCGTCACGCTGCAATACCCTACGGTCAGTATCTGACCAACGAGGAGATGGACGTCATTGTCAATAGCCTCTTTGCCTGTGAGAATGTTAACTATACCCCTGATGGACGACCAGTATTGGCTATTCTGCCTCACTCAGATATCGAACACCTGTTGGGATAAAGCGTGTTCGAAAATCACCTATTTTGCCTTATTTTAGCGGTTTTTGCGTGAGACATGGCAAAAAACACACTAATTTTATCATTTAATTGCTAAAAAGCTTTGAGGTTTCGAAAATAATGTTTACTTTTGCACCGGATTTCGAAATTGTATCAATTTTTTATTTATTAGTATAGTATGAAAAAGTTTTTCTTGATGCTGGCTATTGCCAGTCTTTCGATGAATGCTATGGCTCAGGAGGATCCTACTCTGAAGTATAGCGTAGCTACCAACTCGTTTTGGAGCAATTGGTTCGTACAGACCAATGTAACATGGAACTCTTTCTATGCAGGTGGCGCAAACCATCTGTTCTCTACTCCTTTCTACAAGTTCGGTCTGGGCTCACAGTCTTGGAAAGATGCTGATTTTAAGCACCCCACTTCTTTGGGCTTCTCTGTAGCTGTTGGTAAGTGGTTTACTCCTGGTATCGGACTTCGCACAAAGGCTAACGCTCTGTGGTTCCAAAAGGCTTTCGATAGCAACGATGCTAATAAGGCAAAGTATGTTACTATCAACGAGCAGGTTCTGTTCAACCTGAGCAATATGCTGTGCGGTTATGACGCAGAGCGCTTCTGGAACTTTATTCCTTATGTCGGTGCTGGTGTTTACCACCGTTGGGGTGCCGGCAAGGCTAATGGTACTGTCCTGAGCGCTGGTATTCTGAATACCTTCCGTCTGGGTAAGGTAGTTTCTCTGAACCTCGAGCTTGGTTACATGAACTATGACAAGAACTTCCTGTCTGGTGTAGGTAACGGCACTGGTCTGAGCGCTCACCACCGCGACCATCAGCTGACTCTGGAGGTAGGTGCAACCTTCAACATCGGCAAGAGCACTTGGAACAAGACTCCTGACGTAGATGCTATCAAGGCTCTCTCTCAGGGTCAGATCGACGCTCTGAACGCTCAGCTGTCTGACGCTCAGGCTGAGAACGCTCGCCTGAAGAACCTGCTGGCTAACCAGCCCAAGCAGACTGCAGCTGCTGTCGTTGCTCCTCAGACTGTTACTAAGGTTGTTGCTGCTCCTGTATCTGTATTCTTCAACCTCGGTAAGTCTACCGTTGCTTCTAAGAAGGATCTTCAGAACGTTTCTGACTTGGCTAAGGTCGCTAAGGACAACAATGCTAAGCTGGTTGTTACCGGTTATGCTGACAGCAAGACTGGTAGCGCTGACTACAACCAGAAGCTCTCTCAGAAGCGTGCCGAGGCTGTTGCTAACGAGCTCGTTAAGCTGGGTGTAAGCCGCGATCAGATTGAGACTGTTGCTGCTGGTGGTGTTAACACACTGAGCCCGATTACTTACAACCGTCGTGCTACTGTTGAGATTAAGTAATTAAATCAATAGATTTCTTATGTGGGAGTTCCGATCATTCGGGACTCCTTTTTTGTTAAATATCAAAAAAAACTACCTGCTACTTTAAAACTTTCAACTTTCAACTTTCAACTTTCAACTTTTCTTTGTACCTTTGCATCAACACAAACACTAACATTATTCATTTTAAGGACTCAAAACAATGATTTGGAACGAGACGATAGAATGCATGGGTCGCGAACAGTTGCGTGAGTTGCAGAGCGCCCGACTCCGTAAAATGGCGGAGTATGTTTACTATAACACGCCTTTCTATAGGAAGAAATTCCAGGAGATGGGCCTTGAACCCGGTGATATCAAGAGTATTGACGATATCACCAAGTTACCGTTCACCAATAAGTTGGATCTTCGCGATAACTATCCTTTTGGATTGGCTGCTGTTCCAATGAGTCAGATTGTTCGTATCCATGCGTCTTCAGGAACAACCGGAAAACCAGTTGTCGTGCTTTATACGCGTAAGGATTTGGCGATGTGGTCTGAAGCTATCTCGCGAGCATTTACCGCCTATGGTGCCACCAAAGAGGATATCTTCCAAGTGGCTTATGGCTATGGCCTCTTCACTGGGGGCCTTGGTGCTCATGATGGTGCAACGAATATTGGTGCCTCTGTGATTCCTATCTCCTCAGGTAATACCCAAAAGCAGATGACGCTGATGCATGACTTTGGTACCACCATTCTTTGCTGTACCCCTAGCTATGCCATGTTCCTTGGTGAGGCTATGCGCGATAGTGAGTGGAGTCGCGATGAGTTCAAGTTGCGCGTCGGAGCCTTTGGCGCTGAGCCTTGGACAGAGGAGATGCGCCAGAAGCTGGAGGCATTGCTGGGCATTAAGGCCTACGATATCTATGGATTGAGCGAGATTGCCGGACCAGGTGTCGGCTACGAGTGTGAGCATCAGTGTGGCACTCACCTGAATGAAGACTACTTCTATCCGGAGATCTTGAATCCAGAGACTGGTGAACCCATGCTTGAGGGGCAATTGGGCGAGCTGACGTTTACACACTTGACTAAGGAGGGTATGCCCTTGTTGCGCTATCGTACTCACGATCTGACGGCTCTGCACTACGATAAGTGTGCTTGCGGTCGTACCTTGGTTCGTATGGATCGTATTTTGGGTCGCTGTGACGATATGCTTATCATCCGTGGTGTCAACGTTTTCCCATCACAGATAGAGTCAGTCATCCTGTCATTGCCCGAATACGAGCCTCACTTCCTGCTGACTGTCGACCGTGTCAACAATACTGACACCAGTGAGTTGAAGGTGGAAGTCAAGGAAGAATACTTTACTGACGATATGGCAACGCTGGTAGGCTTGCAAAAGAAGTTGGAAGCCGAGTTACGTAGCGTCATTGGTCTTGGATTCAAAGTAAAACTGGTAGAGCCTAGAGGTATAGAACGCTCTACGGGTAAAGCCAAACGTGTCATTGATAATCGTAAACTATAATATTATGTTAGCAAAACAGTTATCCGTATTTTTAGAGAACAAGTCGGGACGCTTGACTGAAGTGACCGACGTGTTGGGTGAGGCTGGTGTCAATCTGTCAGCAATGAGTATCGCCGACAACTCGGATTTTGGTATTCTGCGTTGTATCGTTAGTGACCCAGACAAGGCTTATCAGGTGTTGAAGGCAGCTCATTTTGCCGTAAAGATTACTGATGTCATTGGCTTCGTATGTCCTAATACCAGTGGTTCCCTGGCAAAGGTGCTGAAGCACCTGTCTGAGAATGGCGTGTTTATTGAGTATATGTACTCGTTTGCCAATGGCGATGTGGCAACGGTCGTCATCCGTCCTACCGATTTGGAAAGTTGCGAGCGTATCCTCGCGGAGAAGAAGGTGGAGCTGATGGAAGCCAACGAATTATACCAGTTATAAGTAGATTTTGGGTCAGAAGTGTTAAACGGAGTTAATTTCAATAACATTTTTGACCCTAAATTTTTCTGTTTCAAAAAAACTACGTACCTTTGCACCCGCTTACAAGAAGTAAGGGCGCTTAGCTCAGCTGGTTTAGAGCATCTGCCTTACAAGCAGAGGGTCGGCGGTTCGAATCCGTCAGCGCCCACAAGAGAGTTCTGAGGTCATTCGGAACTCTTTTTTTGTTAAATATCAAAAAAATCAGGCCGTCCTCCTAAATCTTTCATTTTTCATCTTTCTTTTTTCATCTTTTCTTTGTACCTTTGCAACCACATTTGAGAGAATGCTGCGTCATGTTTTGACAAAAGTTGAAAAGAAAGTAGAGATATTTATTATTAATAAGGTATTAGAGAAAGCATGGAATTGGATGCATTGACCGCTATTTCACCTATAGATGGCCGTTACAGGAGTAAAACAGAGCAGTTAGCAGGATATTTCTCTGAGTATGCACTCATTCGTTATCGCATACGTGTAGAAATAGAATATTTCATTACGTTATGTGAGTTGCCGTTGCCTCAGTTGGAGGGTTTCAACGTGATGCTGTTCGAGCAGTTGCGTGATATCTATCGTAATTTCTCAGAAGCAGATGCCGCTCGTGTGAAGGAAATCGAACAGACCACCAATCACGATGTGAAGGCTGTCGAGTATTTCATCAAGGAGAAGATTGATGTCTTAAAAGGTTTCCCCGCTCAGGCCAAGGAGTTTATCCATTTTGGCCTGACGTCACAGGATATCAACAATACCAGTGTCCCCCTTTCCGTCAAAGAGGCTTTGGAAGAGGTATATTATCCGTTGGTAGAAGATCTGATTGAGCAGCTAAACGACTATGCCGAGCAGTGGAAAAACGTGCCTATGCTGGCTAAGACCCACGGACAACCTGCCTCTCCGACCCGTCTTGGCAAAGAGATTATGGTTTTTGTCTATCGTCTGGAAGAGCAGTTGCGTGGCCTTAAGGAAATTCCCATTACTGCCAAGTTTGGTGGAGCAACAGGCAACTATAATGCCCACCATGTGGCCTATCCCCAGTACGACTGGCGCGAGTTTGGCAATCAGTTTGTCAGCGAGAAACTGGGCCTGGAGCGTGAACAGTGGACCACTCAGATTTCGAACTACGACTGGCTGGGTGCCATCTTCGACGGCATGCGCCGCATCAACACCATTATCATTGACCTGGATCGTGACTTCTGGATGTATATCTCTATGGAGTATTTCAAGCAGAAAATTAAGGCAGGTGAGGTAGGATCCAGTGCTATGCCCCACAAGGTGAACCCTATTGACTTTGAGAATTCTGAGGGTAATATGGGCATCGCCAATGCCGTTTTGCAATTCTTGGCACAGAAATTGCCTGTCAGCCGCCTACAGCGCGACCTGACGGACTCGACAGTATTGCGTAATGTCGGAGTACCCATGGGGCACGCTATGATAGCTGTTCAGAGCACGCTAAAGGGTCTGCGCAAGCTGATTCTTAATGAAGAGAAGCTGCAGGAAGACCTGGACAACACCTGGGCAGTAGTGGCCGAGGCTATTCAGACCATTCTGCGTCGTGAAGCGTATCCACATCCATACGAGGCCCTGAAGGCACTGACTCGTACTAACCAGAAGATGACGGAAGAGACCATTCACGCCTTTATTCAGGAACTGAACGTCAGCGAGGAAGTCAAGGCCGAGTTGATGGCCATTACCCCGATGAACTATACGGGAATATAAAGAGAGAATAAACCATACATCATTTAACACAACACAAAGAGAGCCGTGAGGCTCTCGGCTAAAAACAGAGAAGAAAATGGAATTTGAAAACGAAAAAAAGAATGAAGAGATGGCTGCTGAGCAGCAGCACACGACAGACCATGAGACTAGTGGATATCAGGGCTATCGCCCAGGACGTTCACCGCGTCCGCGTATCCATCAACAGACACGTCCCTACAATCAGGGAAGTTTCCATCGTAATCAGGAAGAAGGCGGTTTCCGTCCCGAGGGTTTTGGTGCAGGCCTGCAAGGTGCCGGCTCACAGTCCCGTGAGTATAACCAACAGCGTGGTGGCTATCGCCCTCGTACCAGTTATAATAATGAGGGTGGCTATCGCCCTCGCAACAACTACGGACAGCAGGGTGGCTATCGTCCCCGCTATAACCAGCAGGGTGAAGGCGAGGAGACAGGCTATCAGCCTCGTCAGCAGTATGGTCAGCAGCGTGGTGGCTATCAGCAGCGCCAGGGCGGCTATCAGCAGCGTCAGGGTGGCTATGGCCAGCGTCCTCAGGGAGAATATGGTCAGCGCCAGGGCGGCTATCAGCAGCGTGGTGGCTACGGCCAGCAGCGTCAGGGTGGTTATGGTCAGCAGCGTGGCGGCTACGGTCAGCGTCAAGGCGGCTATGGTCAGCAGCGTGGTGGCTTCCGTCAGCATACCCCCGGCTACGATCCCAATGCCAAGTACTCACTGAAGAAGCGTATTGAGTATAAGGATGAGAACTACGATCCCAACGAGCCCATCCGTCTGAACAAGTTCCTGGCCAATGCCGGTGTGTGCAGTCGTCGCGAGGCTGACGAGTTCATCCAGGCAGGTGTTGTCACCGTCAATGGCGAGGTGGTTACCGAGTTGGGTAGCAAGGTGTTGCGTACCGATGAGGTTCGCTTCCACGATCAGCCTGTCACGATGGAGAAGAAGGTCTATGTGCTGCTGAACAAACCCAAGGACTATGTGACCACCAGCGACGATCCTCAGCAGCGCAAGACTGTGATGGATCTTGTGAAGGGTGCTTGCCCTGAGCGTATCTATCCCGTTGGTCGTCTGGACCGCAATACGACGGGTGTGCTCCT
>JAEEGL011963573.1_pt1 | contig 13376 bp, 9 predicted proteins | sample 9134231 | NCBI WGS metagenome assembly JAEEGL01 (sample SAMN16246548, study PRJNA631951) | gut metagenome | biome: gut microbiome; feature: rumen; material: fiber-attached | host: Bos | place: Iran: Karaj | collected 2018-10 | reverse complement strand
CCCAGTAATACTCGATCCCGTCTTCCGTAAAGACCTGATCCGAGCCGATGACGCCCGCCACGTTCCGCGTTTCCCCGTTCGCCGTCACCGTGAAGCTCTGCACCGTCATCCAGGAGGCAAGAAAATCGTCGAAGACGTCTTTTGCGATCAGATACCGCGCGGAATAGCTCGAGCCGAAGATGACCGTGCGCCCGGAAAAAATCGGATCGTCCAAACAAGACAGACGGCGAAGGAGCGCGTCGTTTCCGTCTTTGATCTCGATCCGTTCCCAATCCGCGCGCGTGCCGAGATAGACGGCGCGGGAAAGCGCGCAGCCGTCGAACGCGAACCAGCCGATCTGCGTGACGCTCGCGGGGACGGCGACGGAAGTCAGCGCGCAATCGGCAAACGCGTAGTCACCGATCGCCGTAACGTCCGCCGGGATGACGCTTGCGCGGCAGCCGAAAAGAAGCGTGCCGGTCGATCTTTCGATCAGGCAGTTCCCGGCTGCGCGGAAAGATCCGTTGCCGTCGGCGGCGGTGATCGAGGAAAGCGAACATCCGGAAAAAGCGAATTCTCCGATCTCGGCCGTACCGGCGGGGACGTGCAGCTCCTCCAGAGCGGCGCAGTCCAGAAACGCCCGCTCGCCGATGCGGACGAGAGAATCCGGAAGAGAAAGCGCACCGAGGGAGGAACAGAACGCGAAGGCGCCGGCGCCGACCGTCTCCGTCCCCTCCGGGAGGACGGCGGCGGAAAGCGCGGTGCAGCCGGAAAAGGCTTCCGGCCCGATCGCGCGGAGATTTTCGGAAAAAGCGACCGAAGCGAGGGCGGAGCAGCCGCGGAAAGCGGATCCGTCCACCGTCTCCGCGCTCGCGGGGAGCGTGACGGAGCCGAGGGCGGTACAGCCGTAAAACGCGAAGGAAGAAACGTTCGCGACGCCCGGCTCCAGGATCAGAAATCGGATCCTGCCGGCGTATTCGCCCCAGGGCGCCGTGGAAGCGAGCTTTCCGAGCGCGGCGTTCCAGGCGGAGGCATACGCCTCCATCGCGCCGACGCCGGAAATGCGAAGCGTTCCGCTTTCTTCCTCAAAGGAAAACGCGAGTCCCTCACCGCAGGCGCCCGAGGTGCGGATCAGGCAGTGAAGCTCGGCGCCGCCGTTCAAAAGACGGCTGCCGCCGCTGATCGCGTCCCAGGCGTCGCGCGTGCCGAGAAAATAAACGTCGGTCAGAGCGTCGCATCCGTCGGCGGGATACGCCGAAACGGTCGTCAGCGAATCCGGAACGGTCAGGCTCGCGAGAGCGGCGCAGTTCCGGAAGGCAAAGCTTCCGATCGCCGTGACTCCGTCGGGGATGAAAAACGACGAAAGCGAGGAGCAGGAATCCGCGAAAAAGGCAGGGATCTCGGCGACCCCTTCCGGAAGGGAGAGCGAGGAAAGCGAAGAGCAGCCGGAAAAGGCGGCGGAGCCGACGGAGGAAAGCCCCTCCGGCAAAACGACCGAGCGCAGCCCGGTACAGCCGGAAAAGCAGTACGCCGGCACGGCGGAAACGCCGTCCGGAACGGTGAACGAATCGAGCGCGGCACAGCCGGAAAAGGCGTTCGATCCCAACGAGGTCACGCCCGCCGGAAGCGCGGCGGCACCGAGCGAGGCGCAATTCGTAAAGGAATACGAGCCGACGGCGGTCACGGTGGAGGCAAACGAGACCGAAAGGAGCCCGGAGGCGCCGGAAAAAGCGTAGTTCCCCACTTTCGTCACGCCTTCCCCGATCACCACGCTCCGGATCGATCCGATCTCGCCCCACCAGGGAACGGTGGTTTCCCGGTCGGAGCCGGAAACGAGGGCGTAATTTTTCATCGCGCCGCTTCCGGAAAGGGTGAGGACCCCGGTCTCGGTGTCGAGCGAATAATTCACGCTCCTGCCGCAGGAGCCGGAAAGCGTTTCGGCGGCAGCCGTTTCCGGAAAAATGAGGAAAAGAAAAGCCGCGGCGGCGGCAAAAAAGAGAAAACCGAGGATCTTTTTCATAGTGACGCTTCCTTCGTTGTTTTTGATGCCCGGCAAACACCCGCGCGGGGGTTTGCCGGGCTTTTTTTGATGCGGCGGCGCAATGGATCAGATATACCAGACCGGGATCTGAAAGACGTTTTCGCGCAGGGCGCCGGGCATTTTTTACGCGAGATCACACACGGGAAAAGTTTTTGGGGTCAAGGACCTTTTTTCAAAAAGGTCCTTGAAATCTCCCGTATTTTGCCGCGCGGTTATTCCAGGATCTGCCGGAGGGCGGTGACGCGGCGGCTTTCCGGATCCCATTCGAAGAGGGCGCCGTTGAGGGCGGGGTCGGCCTGCGGCTCGGGGAAGGAGCGCGGCGAATAGTGCAGGCGGATGCGGGCGACGGCGGCTTCCTTGGCGACGCCGAGGATGCTGTCCCGCGCGCCGGTCATGCCGAGATCGGTGACGTAGCCGCTGCCCTTCGCAAGGACGCGCAGATCCGCGGTCGGCACGTGGGTGTGGGTGCCGAAAATGACGCCGATCCGCCCGTCGAAAACGTCGGCGAAGGCGAGCTTTTCGCTCGTCGCCTCGGCGTGGAAATCGCAGACGGCGAGATCAAACTTTCCCTCTTCGGCGGCGAGGATCTTCTCGACGGCGTCGAAGGGAGAGGACAACGGTTCCATGAAAACGCAGCCCTGCGCGTTGATCACAAGGACGCGCAGACCGGAAAAATCGGCGATCAGATGGCCGCGCCCGGGGCATTCCCCCGGATAATTGCAAGGACGCAGCACGTTTCCGGCTGCGTCCAATGCGTCATAGACTTCGCGTTTCTGGAAAACGTGGTTGCCCGTGGTGACGATATCGACGCCCGCCGAAAGGAGCGAGTCGAGGCTCTCCCGGGAGATCCCGTTGCCCCGCGCGGAATTTTCGCCGTTGGCGATCACAAGATCCGGCGATACTTCCCGCCTGAGTTCCGGCAGGCGGCGCGAGAGGAACCGGCAGCCGGTCTCCCCCACGACGTCCCCGAGAGCGAGGATCCGAAAAGGCTTCGTTTTCATGGGTACCACGTTTCCAAGCGCCTTGCGGCGCGGTTATTTTGCGTATTCCACGGCGCGGCTCTCGCGCACCACGTGGACTTTGATCTGGCCGGGATATTCCATCTCGGCTTCGATCTTGCGTGCGATATCCCGCGCGATGAACGCCATGTTCTCGTCGTTCACGATCTCGGGCTTCACCATCAGGCGCAGTTCTCTGCCCGCCTGGATGGCGTAGGAGGTCTCCACGCCGTTGTAGGAATTGGCGATCTCCTCGAGCTTCTGGAGGCGTTTGATATAGGATTCCAGATTTTCGCGCCGGGCTCCGGGACGCGCCGCCGAAACGGCGTCCGCCGCCTGCACGATGACCGCCACCAGCGTCTGCGGCTCCACGTCGTTGTGGTGCGCCTCGATCGCGTGGATGACGTCTTTGTTCTCGCGGTACTTGCGGGCGATATCCGCGCCGATCTGGGCGTGGCTGCCTTCCACTTCGTGGTTCAGCGCCTTGCCGATATCGTGCAGAAGACCCGCTCTGCGGGCGAGGGTGGAATCGATGCCGAGTTCGTCGGCGATCATGCCCGCGATGTAGGAGACTTCCACGGAATGCATCAGCACGTTCTGACCGTAGCTGGTACGGAATTTCAGACGGCCGAGCAGCTTGATGAGTTCGGAATTCATGCTGTGGATGCCGCAGGAGATGAGCGCCTGTTCGCCCTCCGCCTTGACGGTGGCTTCCACTTCTTTCTTCGCCTTCTCCACCGTTTCCTCGATGCGGGCGGGATGGATGCGGCCGTCCGCCATGAGTTTTTCGATGGTCAGCCGCGCCACTTCGCGGCGGAGCGGATCGAAACTCGAAAGCGTGATCGCCTCGGGGGTATCGTCGATGATGAGATCGACGCCCGTCAGCGTTTCGATGGTGCGGATGTTGCGGCCCTCGCGGCCGATGATACGGCCTTTCATGTCGTCGTTGGGCAGGGCCACCACGGAAACGGTCGCCTCGGCGACCTGGTTGGAGGCCACGCGCTGAATGGCGGTGGTGATGATGTCGCGGGCGCGGTCGTCCGCCGTTTCCTTGAGTTCGGCTTCGATCTCCGCCAGGCGGACGGACGCGTCGTGACGGGCCTCGGCCTCGTATTTTTCAAAGAGCAGGTTCTTGGCTTCCTCGCCGCTGATCCCGGCAAGTTTTTCCAGCGTTTCGACTTCTTTTTGCTTCAGGGTATCGAGTTCGGCCTGACGGTCCTCCGCCTCGCGGATCTTTTTGTTGAGCGTTTCCTCCTTGCGCTCCATGTTTTCCATTTTGCGATCGAGGTTTTCTTCTTTCTGGATCGCGCGTTTTTCCAGACGGTGGACTTCGTTCCGGCGTTCTTTCAGTTCGTTTTCGGCTTCCTTGCGGTTTTTCAGGATCTCTTCCTTCGCCTCGATCAGGGCTTCTTTCTTTTTCTGTTCACCCTGACGGCGGGCGTCTTCAATGATCTTCGTCGCCTGATGTTCCGCCTGGCCGACCTTCTTTTCCGCGACTTTCTTCCGGTAGAAGAAGCCGCACGCAAAGCCGATCACCAGGGTCAATACCGCGGCGGCGGCCATGATTGCGATCTGTACGGGTCCCATGGGTATGTAGATACACCTCCTTTATGTGTTCGTCTATATCATCCACGAATACGGATCAGGTAAGCTTGAAAGAATATAGAATAGATAAAATTTGGGCAGCGTATACCAATACGCAGTATCATTCTAACCCAAAAGGGGCGCGCTTGTCAAGAGAAAAGCCGAAAATTCGGGCGAAAATCCCGAGATCTCAACGATTATTTTCGCGGATGAGGCGCTTGAGATGCGCCATCGCGTCGGAAAAAGTGCCGATCGCGTCCACAAGGCCCGATTCCACCGCCTCGCGGGCGCCGAGGATGGTGCCGATGTCCGTCGCCATATCGCTGCGGCCGAGCATGAAGCGGTCCAGCGTTTTCCGCGGGATGCGGGAATTTTTCACGATGAAATCCGAAATGCGGTCCTGCATCCGCCGTAAATATTCGAAGCTCTGCGGCACGCCGAGCACGAGTCCGCTGATGCGCACGGGATGCACGGTCATCGTGGCGGTCTCGGCGATGAAGCTTCTGTCCGCCGCCACCGCGAGCGGGATGCCGATGGAATGCCCGCCGCCGAGCACGAGGGAAACGACGGGCTTCGGCAGCCCGCGGATCATTTCCGCCATGGCGAGGCCCGCTTCCACGTCGCCCCCGGCGGTGTGGATGAGAAGGAGCAGCCCTTCGATCTCCGGGCTCTCCCCGGCGAGGACGAGCTGCGGCAGCACGTGCTCGTATTTGGTGGATTTCAGCGAGGGCGAAAGCGCCGCGTGCCCCTCGATCTGCCCCGCGATGAGGAGCGTTTCCACCGTCGGGCCGCCGCGCGTGATCACTTTTCCGTATTCGCGCACCTCGTCCCGCGCGGGGACTTCCTCCGCCTCTTCGCTTTTTTCGTACTCTTCTTCCGTCATGCGCGCCTCCTTTTTTTCATAGTATTCGCCGTCCTGCTCCGATCCATACGGTATCAAAGGAGCGGGGCGCGCATAAAATGAGGTGAAGGAAGAATCCTTCGGAAAGAGAGGTGAAAACCTTTGGCGACCTTTTTCAATCAGGCGACCCTGCGGTTCGGCACCTCCACCGTTTCCTCCAACGTGGTCACGGGGGAAGTGGTGGAAGTCCTTTCCGCGGCGAAATACGCGGTCAACACCGATTACAGCCGCGGCGGCACGGTGACCTATATCGTCAGTCTCTTCAACGTGGGCGCGCTCGGCTATGAGGGCCTCACCCTCACGGACGATCTCGGCGCCTACGAGATCGAAGGGGGCGGCACGGTGACGCCGCTGGATTATCAGGTCGGCACGGCGCGTCTTTTCCTGAACGGCACCCTGCAGGAAAACCCCGTCGTCTCGTCCACCGATCCCCTCACCGTGGAGGGCGTCGCGATCCCCGCGGGCAGCAACGTGCAGCTCATTTATCAGGCGCGGGTGAACGAATACGCCCCGATCGCCATCGGCGACGGCATCGAAAACACCGTCACCGTTTCGGGCGGCAATTACGGCGGCGCGCTGACCGCCGTTTCCTTCGTGCCCGCGGGCATCGAACCCATCGTGACCGTGGCGAAGGCCATCTCGCCCGCCACCGTGACCGAAAACGGCAGGGTGACCTACACCTTTACCATGGAAAACCGCGGCAACACCGAAGCGGGCACCGATACCGTCCTCACCGACGTCTTCGATCCCGCCCTGTCGGATCTGACCGTTCTCTATAACGGCGTGGCGTGGACCGAGGGCACGCAGTACGATTACGCCGGCGGCACCTTTACCACCCGTCCCGGCGCCATCGTGATCCCCGCCGCCACCATGACCCGCGACGCCGCGACCGGCATGACCGCCGTCATCCCCGGCACCGCCACCCTCACCGTCATCGGCACCATCGGCGCCGTCGCGCCGTAACGCCTCGCGTTACGGCGCAGCTGAATTCGTTCCGAAGGAACGAATTTCATTTAGCTGCGCGCAGCGCAATTTAGCTGCCGCAACGCGGCAATTCAGGCCGAACGCGCAGCGTTCGGATTTAGCTGAAAAGCAAAATCCCATCCGGCAATAAACACGCGCCGGCGGATTGTTCCGTCGGCGCGTGCGTTTTTGCGGTTCGGGTTACGGAAAAGAGTCAAAACGGACTCTGTTGCGCGCCTTGCTTTTCGGCGGGCGCAAGCGACCCGCCCTACAAACAAACGGGAACGAAACGATCCTGACGGAACAACTCATTACAAAGGCGAAAATAAAAACAGGAATCATTTAGAATCTCAAAATCTACCCTTCCGGTGTAGGGCGGGTCGCTTGCGCCCGCCGACCCCGTAAAGCGCACCGTTCGGCAGATTTTGAACATCAAAGCAACCCCTTTCACCGTAGGGCGGGGCCTTGTGTCCCGCCGCGCAGAGCCTTTTCACAAAAAAACACGCGCCGGCGGATATTTCCGTCGGCGCGTGCGTTTTTGCGGTCCGGGTTATCGTTTCCTTATGCGAGCGTGACCTTGAGGAAGGATTTTTTGCCTTTGCGGAGGATGAATTCGCCCTCGAAATCGGCGGGGGTGAAGGAGACGGCGAAATCGGTGAGCTTTTCGTCGCCCTTTGAGACGCCGCCCTGCTGGATCAGGCGGCGCGCCTCGCCCTTGGAGGGGCAGAGGCCCGTTTTGACCAGAAGATCGGGCAGAAGGATCGCGCCGTCGGTGAAATCGGCGGCCGAGAGGGCGAAGGCGGGCATATTCTCGTTCGAGACGCCGCCGCCGAAGAGGGCGCGTGCCGCTTCCCGGCACTTTTTCGCCTCGTCTTCGCCGTGCACCATCTTGGTCAGCTCATAGGCGAGGATCTCCTTGGCGGTGTTCAGCTGGCTGCCTTCCCAGGTATCCATGCGGTCGATCTCTTCGAGCGGCAGGAAGGTGAGCATGCGGATGCATTTGAGGACGTCCGCGTCCGCCACGTTGCGCCAGTACTGATAGAAATCGAAGGGCGAAGTCTTTTCCGGATCGAGCCACACCGCGCCGGACTGGGATTTGCCCATTTTTTTGCCTTCGGAATTCAACAGGAGCGTGATCGTCATGGCGTAGGCGTCCTTGCCGGTCTTCTTGCGGATCAGTTCCGTGCCGGCGAGCATGTTCGACCACTGATCGTCGCCGCCGAACTGCATGTTGCAGCCGTAATGCTCGTGCAGATAGTAGAAATCGTAGGACTGCATGATCATATAGTTGAATTCAAGGAAGGAAAGCCCCTTCTCCATGCGCTGCTTGTAACATTCGGCGCGGAGCATGTTGTTGACCGAGAAGCACGCGCCGACCTCGCGCAGAAGCTCGACGTAATTGAGGCTCAGAAGCCAGTCGGCGTTGTTCACCATGACCGCCTTGTCTTCGCCGAATTCGATGAATTTTTCCATCTGCTTTTTGAAGCATTCGCAGTTGTGGCGGATGGTCTCGGGCGTCATCATGCTGCGCATATCGGTACGGCCGGAGGGGTCGCCCACGTAGCCGGTGCCGCCGCCGATCAGGACGACCGGGCGGTTGCCCGCCATCTGCAGGCGCTTCATCAGGCAGAGCGCCATGAAATGCCCCACGTGCAGCGAATCCGCCGTGGGATCGAAGCCGATATAGAAGCGCGCGCCGCCGCTGTTGATGAGATCCCGGATCTCGGGTTCGTCGGTGACCTGCGCGATGAGGCCTCTTTTCTGCAGTTCTTCGTAAATTTGCATTTCGGGTGTTCCTTTCTGAATGGGTTGAGCTATTTTACAACAAAGTTTTCTGTTTGTCAAATTCGCGGGCGCCCTCCTCCTTGAGGGCGGCGGCGTTTTTCAGCGAGGCTTCGCCGACCGCTTTGCCGCCGAGGATGCGCGCCGCTTCCGCGAGGCTCTCCTCTTCCGAAAGCAGGCGCACCGCCGTTTCGGTGCGGCCCGCCGTGACGGATTTGGAAACGAGAAAATGCGCGTCCGCAAGCGTCGCCACCTGCGCCGAATGGGTCACGCAGAGGATCTGGCCGGAAGAAGCGAGTTTTTTCAGACAGACGCCGATCTTCTGCGCCGTCGCGCCGGAAATGCCGGTGTCGATCTCGTCGAAAACGAGGGTGCCCACGCCGAGATCGCGGCCGAGTTTCAACTGCAGGGCGAGCATCACGCGGGAGAGTTCGCCGCCCGAGGCGATCGCGGCGAGGGGTTTTTCCGCCTCGCCCGCGTTCGGGGCAAAATAGAATTCCGCGCCGTCGAGTCCCGAGGGACCGAAATCCCCGAGAGGGGTCAGGCGCGCCTCGAAGCGCGTTTTTTCCATATCGAGGAAGGCGAGGACGCGCGTCACGCCCGCCTCCAGTTCTTTTTTCTTCGCCGCGCGGATGCGCGTGAGCTTCGCGGCCTTTTTCGAAAGGACTTCCCGCAGGGCGGCGAGATCTTTTTCCATTTCCGCGAGCCGGTCGGCGCGGGTCAGAAGATCCTCTTTTTCCTTCGTCACCTTATCGAGGGTCGCGAGGATCTCTTCGACGGTGGCGCCGTATTTTGTTTTGAGGCGGTACAGGAGATCCAGGCGGCGCTGGATGCGGTCCGTTTCCGCGGCGGGATCCTCTTCGGAAAGCTCCGCCAGAAGCGCGGCCGCTTCCTCGGCGGCGCTTTCGGCCTCTTCGGCCAGGCCGCGAAGGGTGCGGGCGAGCTCGGCGCAGGCGGGAACGGAGGAAACGCTCTCCAGCCGTTCGGCGGCGATCCCGAGGAGCGCCGCGGCGCCGCGGCTCTTTTCCCCGCCCGAAAGGGCGCGGTCGGCGGTGGCGAGCGCGGAATGGATCTTTTCGGAATCCCGCAGCACGGCGAGGCGGGCGGTCAGTTCCTCCTCTTCGCCGGGCACGGGACGGGCTTTCGTGATCTCGCGGATCTGATAATCGTAATACGCCGCGGCGGCGTCCGGATCGCGCCCGTCGGAACGGAGTCGCGCGATCTTTTCGGAAAGGGCGCGGTATTCGCGGTAGGACGCGCGGTAATCCTCCAGCGCGCAGGTCTCTTCCGGCGTAAAGGAGGCGTCGAGATAGCCGAGGTGCGCGGCGGGGTCCAGAAGGCCCGCGGCGTCGTGCTGGCCGTGGATGCAGAAGAGCGTCAGCGCAAGCTGCCGCAGCGCCGAAAGGGCGACCGCCCTGCCAGCGACCCGGCAGACGCTTTTGCCGCTGCGCGAAAGCGTGCGCGAAAGGGTCACGCCCTCCTCCGGATCGGCGCCCGGCGCGATCTCGGCGAGTTTTTCCTTCGCCGCCGCGGAAAGGCCGTCGAAAAAGAGGGAGACGGAGCATTCCTCCTCGCCGTCGCGGATCAGATCCTTCGGCGATCCCTTCTGCAGAAAGAGGTTCAGCGAATCGAGCACCAGCGATTTCCCCGCGCCGGTCTCGCCGGTCAGAACGGAAAAACCGCTGTCGAGATCCAGGGAAAGCGAGGACAGAAGCGCGAGATTTTTCACGTAAAGATTCCGGAGCACGTTTCGTCCTCCTTTCCGTTTTTCTTCGTGGTTTCAGATCCCGGCGTCGGTCAGAAAGAGCGAATGGATGCGGGAGCAGAAATCAAACGCGGCGCGGTCGTTGCCGAAGAGACAGAGAAGCGTGTCGTCTCCGGCGAGGGTGCCGATGAGCCCGGAAAAATCCATGGATTCCAGGGCGGCTCCGGCGGCGTTTGCGGTGCCGGGGAGCGTTTTGATCACGGCGATGTTGCAGGCGGGCGCCGCGCTGACCAGAACGGACGAAAGAACGCTCTGATATTTCTCGCGCTCCTTCGAATTTTCCCGCTCTTCGCGCATGACGGCGTAGCGGTAGCCGCCTTCGCGCACGGGGATCTTGTGCAGGTGCAGTTCCTTGATGTCCCTGGAAATGGTGGCCTGCGTGGTGTGGAAGCCCGATTCCGCCAGGCGGTTCAGGAGTTCCTCCTGCGTTTCCACGCTTTCGTTCGCGATGATGTCCAGGATCTTCAATTGACGTTGGTTTTTCATGATATCTCCTCGCTGCTGTCAGAATTTTTCAAAAAAGATCTCAATGTTGCTGCGGTCCTCGAAGCGCACGAGCCGCAGCGGTTCGGCCGCGCGGCGCACGGTGAGGACGTTTTCCTCCTTCACTTCCCGTTCCTCCCTGCCGTCGAAGGAGGCGTAGAGCCGGCCCGCGTGCGTGCGGATGTTCTTCACGGTGAGAACGGTGTCGGGAGAGAAGAGAAGATGGTGGGCGCCCCGGAGCATATAGGGGCAGATGGCCTTCACGCCGATGCAGTCCAGCGCGGAATCCACCAGAGCGCCGCCGGCGGAAAAGGAATAACCCGTGGAGCCCGTGGGGGTGGAAAAGATCACGCCGTCTGCCTTGAAGGCGCAGAGCTTCTTTTCGCCGAGATACAGATCCATGGTGAGGATATGGAAGCCGTGATCGAGGGAAACGCAGCATTCGTTGAGGGAAATGTACGGATCCTTCCCGTCGAAAAGCGTTTCGAGCATCATGCGCTCGTCGCATTCGTAATCCCCGGAAAGGAGACGCTCCACGGGGAGGGGATCGTCTTTTTTCAGCTGCGCCATGAAGCCCACGGTGCCGAGATTGACCGCCAGAACGGGGATGCGGCGCCGGGCGCAGAAGGAGGCGATGGAAAGGATGGTGCCGTCGCCGCCGAGGACGAGCGCGAGGTCCGCGCCGTCGAGATACGCGGGATCGGGCAGGAATTTCACGCCGGGCGCGCCGGCGAGCGGCGCGGCGAAGGCTTCGGAAACGAAAACGGGGCAGCCGCGCGCCGAAAACGCCGCGATCACGCTCTTCGCGACGGCAAAGGAAGGATCTTTGGAAGGATTGAGAACGAGAGCGACGCGTTTCATGGTTTCATCCTTTCGAAAAAGGCGAGAGTTTCCAGATTGCCGTCCCCGCCCGGGATGGGCGAAGGCGCGGTCTTTTTCAGGATCAGTCCCTCGCGCCGGGCGTATTCCTCCAGCTCCGCGGCGACCCTGCGGCGCGCGGCGGGATCGGTGACCACGCCGTTTTTGTTCAGATACGCTTTCCCGGCCTCGAACTGCGGTTTTATAAGAGAAAGGAAAACGCCGTCCGGCTTCAGGATGCGGCACACCGCGGGGTAAAGAAGGCGCTGCGAAATGAAGGAAACGTCCATCACCGCAAGATCCACCGGCCCTCCGAGGTCTTCCGCCGTCAGATTCCGGGCGTTGGTCTTTTCCATCACGCGGACGCGCCCGTCGCGCCGCAGCGAGGGGTGGAGCTGATCGCTGCCGCTGTCCACCGCGAAAACGAACGCGGCGCCGTGCTGCAGAAGGCAGTCGGTGAAGCCTCCCGTGGAGGCTCCGAGATCCGCGCAGACAAGCCCCTTCGGATCCACGCCGAATTCCGAGAGGGCTTTTTCGAGTTTCAGCCCCCCGCGGGAAACGTAGCGCTCCAGCTGGTTTTCGAGGATCTCGATCCGGTCTTCGTCCGTCACGGGAAGGGCGCATTTTTCCGCTTTTTCCCCGTTGACGAAAACGAATCCGCCCTCGATGAGTTTCGCGGCGAGGCTCCGGCTGGGGGCGAGGCCCTTCCGGGCCAGGAACAGATCAAGTCTCGGCAAGGCGTCGACCTTCTTTCGCGATGTTTTCGGCGGTCAGGCCGAAGCGGGCGAGAAGCTCGTTCTGGGTGCCGTGGGGCACGAAAACGTCGTCCACGGCGAGGATCGCGGTCTTTTTGCCGCCGAGCCGGCCTTCCGCCGAAAGGCGGGCGAGGAGACTTTCGGAAAAGGATCCCGTTTTCACGCCCTCTTCCGCGAAGAGGACGTTTTCCCACGCGGCGCCGTCGAACACGGCGCGGTAAGAGGCTTCGTCGTAGCCTTTCAGCACGCCGAAGCGGATCACGGTGACGCCGATCCCTTCCGATTCGAGGATCTTCGCCGCCGCGAGCACGCGGCCGGTGATCCTGCCGAAAGTTATCATAGCACATTTTTTGCCGTCAAGGAAGACTTTTTGCTCAATTTCTTCTTCCATCGGGAAATTTTCCGCCGTCAGAGGGTCTTCCGCGCCCTTCGGATAGCGAAGGATCGAGGGGTGATCCGTCGCCGCGAGCGCCTCGGAAAGATCTTTTTCCAGTTCGCGGCAGGTGGCGGGAGAATAGATCTTGATCCCCGGACAGGGGAGGGAGAGCGCGATATCCATCGTTCCCTGATGGGTGGCGCCGTCTTCGCCGGTGATGCCCGCGCGGTCGAGCGCCACCACGGCGGGCAGGCGCTGCAGCGCGGCGTCGTGGATGAACTGATCCACGCAGCGCTGGAAGAAGGTGGAATACACCGCGAACACCGGCTTCATGCCGCCCGCCGCGAGCGCGGCGGCGAAGGTCATGGCGTGTTCCTCGGCGATGCCCACGTCGAAGAGGCGGGCGGGATATTTTTTGGCGAATTCCTTCAGTCCCACGCCGTCGGTCATGGCGGCGGTGATCGCCGTCACGCTCCGGTCGCGGTCCGCCTCGGCGAGAAGGGCTTTCCCGAAGGCGGAGGAGAAGGTCTCCCCGCCGCCGGTCTTTTTCGCGGGGGAGACGCCGTGATAATCGGAGGGCGTTTTTTCCGCGGCGCGGTAGCCCTTGCCCTTGACGGTGCAGAGGTGGATGAGGGAGGGATGATCCTTCTTTTTGGCTTCGTTCAGAAGGAATTCCACCGTTTCCAGATCGTTCCCGTCGGCGGGCCCGAAATACGAGAGCCCGTATTCTTCGAACACGTTGCCCTGCGGCACCACGTGGCGCTTGACCTTATCCTTGAGTTTTTTTCCCGCGCGGGCGAGGGGATCGCCGACGCCGGGGATGGCGAGCAGCGCTTCGCGCACGCCGTGCTTGAAATGGTAATAGCCCTTCGTGCGCATCTTCCCGAGCAT
>JAEEGL017320549.1_pt1 | contig 13377 bp, 10 predicted proteins | sample 9134231 | NCBI WGS metagenome assembly JAEEGL01 (sample SAMN16246548, study PRJNA631951) | gut metagenome | biome: gut microbiome; feature: rumen; material: fiber-attached | host: Bos | place: Iran: Karaj | collected 2018-10 | reverse complement strand
TAGTCATCAAAATAGGTCTCAGTGATCATCTCGTTACCCATCATATCCATAGACATGGTGATAACACCTGATTTTACTCCGTAAGGAGCATCGGCCGGAGCCTGAGCGTTAGCCAGAGAAACTACTGCCAGAAGGGCAGCTGCCAAAAACATCTTTTTCATTTTCGTTTTGTTTTAAGTTATTAATTAGTAAAAGGTGAATTGTCAAAACAAATTCATTCTACTATCATATAAACCGTAAAAACGAAAGTTAAAAAGGAAAGAGTATTTTTTTAAAAAAAAAATTATTTGAGGCATTAGAATCTGTTTACACTTGTTCCATAAGGATTATTACAGATTCTTTAATCCAGCTCAACCTCTACCTCTTCCAGATCATCATCCATATCGTCTTCTGGCAGGTCATCAAAGTCAAATTCAAAGTCAGCACCTGCCGCAACAAGTTCATTATGGAGTTCACCTGCATCCTTTGAGCGGTGTACTATATGCTCAGTCTTCCAGGTAGCGTCAAGTTTGTTGCTCTCACTGTTCAGCTCCTTCCAAAGTATATCCTTGAGCTGCTGCAGCCCCAAACCGCTTACTCCCGATATGAACACATGCGGAATATCGGCCGGAAGATTAGGCTCCAACATGGACATAAGCTCCTCATCTATAAGGTCACATTTGGTTATGGCCAGTACACGCTGCTTATCCAGCATCTCAGGATTGAACTGTGCAAGCTCATTGAGCAGGATATCATATTCACGCTTAATGTCATCAGTATCACCGGGAACCATGAACAGCAGCAATGAGTTACGCTCTATGTGACGCAGGAAACGGAGCCCAAGTCCCTTACCCTCACTTGCTCCCTCAATGATACCGGGTATATCGGCCATAACGAATGACTTGCCTTCACGGTATGATACTATACCCAAGTTAGGCTCCAGCGTAGTGAACGGATAGTTTGCAATCTTGGGTTTGGCAGCCGATATTGCTGAAAGCAGCGTGGACTTACCTGCATTAGGGAAACCCACCAGGCCCACATCAGCCAGCAGCTTAAGTTCCAGCACCACCATCTGCTCCTGAGCAGGTTCTCCCGGCTGGGCAAACCTGGGAGCCTGACGTGTGGCCGTGCGGAAATGCCAGTTACCCAATCCGCCACGGCCGCCCTTGAGCAGAACAATCTCCTGGCCGTCATCGGTTATGTCACAAAGATACTCTCCGGTCTCAGCATCATAAGCCACAGTACCGCAGGGAACCTCAATGATGACATCCTTGCCGTCCTTGCCAAAACATTTGTTGCTGCCGCCGTTCCCGCCGTTCTCAGCAAACGCATGGCGCTCATAACGCAGATGCAGCAGAGTCCAGTAGTTGCGGTTACCCTTAAGGATAACGCTGCCGCCCTTGCCGCCGTCACCGCCGTCAGGACCGCCGTTGGGAATATATTTGTCGTGACGCAGATGTGCCGATCCCCTACCGCCCTTGCCTGAGCGGCAGAATATCTTAACGTAATCTACAAAATTGCTTTCTGCCATATTAAACTGAAAGGTGGCTTATAAAGAGGCCACCTTATCTATAATTTCCTGTATCATCTTGTCCTTGTCACCCTTAAAGGTAAACTCGGACAGCACCCCCTCCTTCTTGAACCATTCGATAAGAGGATGAGTCTGGGTGTAGTAAACATTGAAACGCTTCTTTATTGTCTCCTCGTTATCATCAGAACGGCCTTCAATCTTGGCGCGGTTGAGAAGGCGCTCCATCAGCACATCCTCACTGACAATAAGGTTAAGGGTAACTGATATCTTCTCACCACGTTCCTGCAGCATCTCCTTTAGGGCCTTGGCCTGAACAATGGTGCGCGGGAATCCGTCAAAAATAACACCGGGACCTTCACGCAAGGTGTCATAGACATCGGCAAGCATATCAATAATAAGGTCATCGGGTATAAGTTGTCCTTTTTCAATATACCTCTCAGCAATCTTGCCAAGTTCTGTTCCCTCCCTTATCTCTGCACGCAGTACATCACCTGTAGAAATATGGTTATAACCGAATTTTTCTACCAGGGCAGCACTGTAAGTCCCTTTTCCTGAACCTGGAGCACCAAATATTACTATGTTGTCCATTATAAACCTTGTTATTGTTTCACAATCTGATAAATATCACGTGAGTTTCTGCCAAATCCGTCATAGTCAAGACCATATCCCACAATAAAGCCGTTGGGTATGTTCAACGCCAGATATTTGAGCCTAAGGTCAACCTTGAGTTTGTCCGGCTTGCACAACAAAGCGCACACCTCTACTGATGCTGCTCCTTTCTCTGCCAGAGAATCCAGTACGTCACGCATGGTATAGCCGGTATCCACGATATCCTCAACTATTATCACATGGCGGCCCTCAACAGACTCCTGCAGGCCCATAAGCTCCTTAATCTTTCCGGTACTATCTGTACCTGAGTACGATGCCACCTTTACGAATGATACGTTACAAGGCACCGCCACGTTCTTGAGCAGATCTGCAGCAAACATGAAAGACCCGTTCAGGATGCACAGGAACAGAGGTGTCTTACCCTCATAATCACGGTTAATGTCTGATGCAACTCTCTTGATTTCCTTCTGAATCTCCTGTTCCCTGATGAACGGGACAAACAACCTATCCTTTACCTGAATGGTTTCCATAAACGAATACTTAAATTATGCGAATATACTTAAAAAAAATGAGGCGTAAAGGACCTTTATCCCATTTTTATAAGTGACTGTTCCAAGAATAGCCGATTTTTAACAAAATAAACGTACATTTGCCAAGTACAATTGCCAAAAGATGGACCTATCATACATAGATGAGACCAGACAGATGCTTGAAAAACTGCTTCCGGCAGAGAAAATCAAGACTGTCAATGAGGACTACATAAAGGGGCTGCTTAAAAGACGTGACCCTAAAGCCCACAAAGGGATTTTTGGTCATGCCCTGCTTTATGCAGGCAGCCCGGGTATGGCCGGAGCCGCCGTTCTCTCAACCAAGGCTTGCATGCGTTCAGGCGTAGGTCTGCTTACGGTATGCACCCCGGCTGCCAACAATGACATACTCCAGATATCCGTCCCGGAGGCAATGGTCACCCACACTGATGATATGTACGCATCATCAGACCTGGGCCGATACACAGCCATTGGCGCCGGCCCCGGATTGGGCACGGGAGAGTCTCAGACTGCGCTTTTGGACAAGATGCTCAAAAACGCCACCTGCCCTATGGTGCTTGATGCCGATGCCCTGAACATCATCTCACAGAAATGTTATCTGCTTGATTACGTACCGTCAGGCTCAGTCATCACGCCCCACCCGGGCGAGCTGGCCCGTCTTACAGGTAAAGCCGATGACTGGGTACAGATGGCAGGCAAGGCCATAGAACTGGCACGCCACACAGGCATCACAGTGGTAGTGAAAGGGGCGCCTACAGTGACTGTATTGCCTGATTGCACCGCCTTAATCAACACCACGGGCAATGCAGGAATGGCAACCGCAGGCTCCGGTGATGTACTTACCGGAATAGTCCTGGCTCTGCTTGCACAGGGATATAGTGCCGAGCAAGCCTCTGTCGTTGCAGTATATGTACACGGATCAGCCGGTGACTGCGCCGCTATGGCACTGAGCCAGACCGCCATGACATCGGCCGACATAATATCCAACCTGCCAAACGCTTGGCTTAAATTGGAACAGCTATGAAAATGAATATCATCAAATCAACCCTTCTCATGGGCCTGGCTTTAGGCTTTATGCCTATTGCCGCGCAGGGGACATCGGCCCCGTATAGCCCAGGTATAACCCAGGATGCCGTTTCATACTGGCTCCCCAAGACAAGACTCACAGTAACCGTGACCACACGCAAGAGCACTTTCATACCTGGTGAGTTCTCCCGTTATGCCGAGCGCTATCTCAGGATGAACAATGTAAAGGATAAAGCAGAGGAGATTTGGGAAATAACCTCAGTTGAAATCACGCCATCAGGCATTCCTGATAAGGAAAAGCTTTATACGCTCACCTTCCCCGCCAAAGGCAAAAGGCCATATTTTGAGCTAACGGACCAAGGCATTCTTGCAGCCGTAAACACACAGGCTCAGAAAGAAGAGGCCCCCAGCACTGCCCAACCGGCTTCAACCCAGCCTGCAGTAAAAAAGGTAAATCCGCAGGACTACATGACTGAGGAGATACTCATGGCAGGCTCAAGTGCCAAGATGGCAGAGCTGGTAGCCAAGGAGATATACAACATACGTGAGAGCCGCAATGCCATCACCCGCGGCCAGGCAGACTATGTGCCTACTGACGGAGAATCACTCAAGTTCATGCTGGAGTCACTAAACGAGCAGGAATCTGCCCTGCTTACATTATTCAGCGGTACTTCTGAGACTGAAGAACATGTATTCACCATTAATGTCACCCCGGATGCTCCTATCACCAAGGAGATTCTGTTCCGGTTCTCAAGCAAGCTGGGTGTACTACAGGTGGATAATCTGGCTGGCGAACCGGTCTGGATTGACATAACTGACAAGAAAATGCTGGATAGTTACACTGCCCCGGTCAACACTGGCAAATCAAGTAAAAATGTAAAGAGCACTGCCCAGTTCCTCTATTACCGTATTCCCGGACGAGCTACTGTCAACGTCTATAACAACCGCCTCAGTTTTACTGAGCAGGATATTCAGATAGCACAGTTCGGTAACGTAGAGGTTGTCTCATCAACAATCATGGGCAAAAATGCTGATACAAAAATCACCTTTGACACCACCACTGGTAACATATTAGGCATTAACGAATAACACCTGTCTCACATAAAGACATCAGGGCGGCTCCCCCAACAGGAACCGCCCTGACTTTCTTTAGAAGCAGGTGTGTAGAACACCAGGTTATAGACAAGCGTACCGTATGATGAACAGGATTGCAAGGATCCATGTCATCAAGTTTATCTTCTTGTACTTGCCGCAGATAACATTCAGGACCACGTATGAGATCATACCCAGCATGATACCATCGGAGATGCTGTATGCCAGAGGCATCATGATCATGCAGATATAAGCCGGAATACTCTCTGAGAAGTCATTGAAATCCACATCAAGTATTGATGTCATCATCATGCAACCTACCAGGATAAGGGCAGGAGCTGTGGCTGCTGACGGTATTGCAAGGAATACGGGAGCAAAGAACAGTGATATTGCAAAGCAGATTGCAACAGTGAATGATGTGAGACCGGTACGGCCGCCCTCTGCTACGCCTGATGCACTCTCAACGTATGTTGTAGTGGTGCTGGTACCAAAGATAGCACCGAATATGGTAGCGATGGCATCGGCCATAAGAACCTTCTTAACACCGGGAATGGTGCCGTCAGGGTTTATGGCATTGGCCTTCTTTGATACACCGATAACGGTACCGATGGTATCAAACATATCGATAAAGAGGAATGTAAACACAACAATCAGCATATCCTTGGTGAATATGTTGTGCCACTCAAATTTGCACAGGATAGGTGTTACATCCGGTACCTTGTCAACTACACCTCCGAATACGGTAACAGCCTTCATTCCAGCGTCAAGGTTAGCATAATCAACCGGCTCCTGGAAGAACAGGCCGACTATTGAAGTTGCAATGATACCGATGAGCATAGCTCCACGAATCTTGAGGATCATCAATACAGAGGTAATTACCAAGCCGATGAGAGCTACGGCAGCAGTACCGTGCATGATATCACCAAGCCCTACGACCGTTCCGCCGCCACCAACAACGATATGAGCATTGTAAAGGCCGATGAATGCGATGAACAGACCGATACCGGCTGATACAGCACTCTTCATAGCCTTAGGAATGGCGTTGATGATAGCCTCACGGACATTGGTAACAGTGAGTAATACAAAGATGATACCCTCTATCAGGACTGCAGTCAAAGCAAACTGCCAGCTGTATCCCATAGTGAGGCATACGGTATATACAAAGAATGCGTTCAGGCCCAATCCGGGAGCCAGAGCATAAGGCTTCTTTGCATAAATAGCCATAAACAGAGTACCTACTATGGCTGCCAATGCAGTTGCAGTGAACACAGAATCCTTAGGCATTCCCATGCCCTCCAGATCACCAAAGATAAGGGGGTTTACAGCCAGAATGTAAGCCATTGTAAGGAATGTGGTCAGACCGGCCACGACCTCTGTCTTTACGCTGTGCTTGGCGGAATCAAATCCTAAAACCTTCAGGAATGACATAATTAACTGAAAATTAAGTTATACCGATAAGTGCGGATCAGAAGTTCCACTTGACACCAAGGCAGGGATTGCATACAAAGCCCTTGTCATACATGTTGTTTGAGAGCTCTACCTCACCGCCGATGTTAAAGTTCTCGCAGCCAAAGAGAGCACCTACGTTGTACCAGAGCTGAGGCTCAGAGAGGAATTTGAACTTAGTCTTGTCATCGGCACCCCAGGTAGCCTTCTCACCCCAGAAATCAAAGAAACCTGAGAATCTCAGTCCCTCAACGCCAAACAGATTGTTCATACCCCATACACCGGTAATCTGGAGAGGCAGATCAGATGCATCATCATATGAGAACACTTTGTAGAGAAGGTCAATGGTGAATGTATTTGAAAAATCAGCGTTATGCAGGAAATACTCAGCACCGAACAGCCAGTTACGGAAACCGATACCTGCATTGAACTCAACATGTGCGCTAAGTGCGCCCAGCTGTGTATCCTGCCAGAAGTTCAGGGCACGCTCTATCTCCATATATGTACTTCTTGCACCGCGCGAACCAGCATCATAGCTGGTCTTGTCCGTATAGTCATAGTCAACAAAGAAGAATGTGCTACCCCAATCATCTGCCTTAAACATTTCAAGGGTAGTGGTAACATGCTTACGATCCTTACCGAAATCATAGAAGACCTGAAGATCTGTCTGTGCAAAAGCACCCACTGACAGCAGGGCAAATCCTGCAAAAGCCACGATTTTTTTCATATCAAAACTTTTTAGAGTTAATAAGAATATAAATAATGTATAAATGTTTATCCGTTGTACTTGGGATCGCTATGCAGCGGAACCTTGAACTCCTCAGGCAGATCCTGACCCTCGGCGGTAGCGCGCTTACCGCTTGCGTAATCACTTGTAAAGTGGAAGTCATTACCAGGCAGCACTGCATTCAGGATGATACCTACCAGAGCGGCGACAGCCAGACCTGACAGAGAAATCTTACCGAATGATATGCTTCCGGGACCAAAGCTTACGCCAATGGCCAGAACCAGTATCAGGGCGGCAATAAGCACGTTACGGTTATTTGTAAAGTCAACCTTGTTCTCAACCAGGTTACGTACACCCACAGCCGATATCATACCGTAGAGCACCAGAGAAACACCGCCCACTGTTGCGGTAGGCATAGCGTAGATAATCTGGGCAAACTTGGGACAGAAAGAGAACACTATAGCCAGCAATGCGGCAATACGTACCACCTTGGGGTCAAACACCTTGGTAAGGTTAAGCACACCCGTGTTCTCACCGTATGTAGTGTTGGCAGGAGCGCCGAACAGGGCAGCCAGTGCGGTAGCGCAGCCGTCACCTAACAGAGTGCGGTGCAGACCGGGATCAGCAATGAAATTACGGTTACAGGTTGATGAGATAGCGGCCACATCACCTATATGCTCAATCATGGTAGCAATGGCTATAGGCATGATGGTGATGATGGCAGTAGTAAGGAATGCACCGTCAGGATTACTCACCACAGTACTCAGACCAGTCCTGCTCCACTCAATGGGCCAGCCAAACCATTTAGCCTCAGCCACAGCAGAGAAATCAACCTGACCAAAGCATGCAGCCACAATGTATGAACCTATCACACCCAGTATGATAGGAATAATCTTAATCATACCCTTACCGAATATGTTGCAGATCAAAATAATCAGGATGGCAAGCAGTGCAATCCACCAGTTGCTCTGGCAGTTGTTGATTGCACTTGATGAAAGGATAAGACCGATGGAGATGATGATAGGACCGGTCACTACCGGCGGGAAGAAACGCATAGTGCGGCGTACGCCGTAGAATTTGAACAGAGCGGACAGCACAAAGTAAAGCAGACCGGCACAGAACACACCTATGCATGCATATGTCAATGAAGCCGGAGCAAAACTTGCAATATACTCAGATTTGTCAATCTCAGACATTGCGTCAAACGCCTTTTGACTGAAGTTGGGGTCAAGGAACTTTGGGCCCATGCTTTTTACAGCCGTATAACCACCCAGGAATGCAAATGATGAACCCAGGAATGCGGGAACCTTCATCTTTGTAAAGAAGTGGAAAACCAGAGTGCCTATACCTGCAAACAGCAGCGTAGCTGATACAGACAGGCCTGTAAGAAGCGGTACGAGAACCGTAGCACCAAACATTGCGAACATGTGCTGACATCCAAGCACAAACATCTTTCCCCCTCCAAGGGTACTGGCATCATAGATGCCATCCTGCTTTAACTCCATGACTGTGAACTATTTAATTACGATTAGTTACAATTTGTTGGGATATGTTGAATCGTGTTAGCAAAATTAATCGGGGGTAAAAAAAAGGAAAAAAAATTGTCGTTCTTTTTTGATAATTGTTGATAACTTTTTGAATTTGGTTGAAAACCTTGTTTAAGTAAAAAAAAGGTGTACTTTTGTAGTCGCTAGAAAGGACATATGCAAATACATTTCCAGATAGAATACCTTACAAAATGGGGTGAGAACCTGTTTCTATGCCTTAACATGCCTGACGGAACCCAGCTGTGCATTGACATGTACAACAACGGCCAGGGTACCTGGTTTGCCGATTATGACTTCAATGATTACGAGATGGCCGCAGGTGACATAACCTACTGCTACATGGTCCAGTTTGACGGCAACATAACACGCCATGAAGAAGGCTCCCTCCACTCCATACCCTACACCCGTGCCAAACGTCTGGTCTTGTCAGACCGATGGAAAGACGTAGGCAGTGAAAGCATTGAGCAGCGCACCATAGCCCTCCCTTACGTACATCATAACAACCGTCCGCGCTGGAAAGGCGCCGGAACCGCCATACCCGTATTCTCACTACGCAGCGAGAGGGATTTCGGAATAGGCCAGTTTACTGACCTCAAGCTGCTTGTAGATTGGGCCGCCGCCACCGGACAAAGCGTAATACAGACGCTGCCCGTCAATGACACCACCATGACCGGAACGTGGCGTGACTCATACCCATACAGTGCAAATTCATCATTCGCACTCAATCCCATATACATAGACCTGGAGCTTGTAGGCAGCATTGATGACAAGGAGTTCCTTAAGCGGGCAGAAAAACAGCGCAAGGAGCTCAACGCACTCCCGGCCATTGACTACGAGCGTGTGTTCAGGCTCAAGAGCGAGTACCTGGACCGCCTGTATGCACAGTACGGTGACCAGTGCTGCAGAAGCCGCGAGTATCAGAAGTTCTTTAACGCAAACCGCAACTGGCTTGAGCCTTACGCCCTCTACTGCTACCTGCGTGACAAATACGGCACGGCTGATTTCCACCAGTGGAAAGAATCAGACTACAGCCCCACTCTGCTCAACCGCTTCTGCACTCCCGGCAATCCACGCTACCGCGAGATCCGCAAGCACTATTTCATACAATACCATCTTGACCGTCAGCTCACAGATGTAAAGCAATATGCCAACCGCAAAGGCATCCTGCTCAAGGGTGACATACCCATAGGCGTAAACCGCCACAGTGCCGATGTATGGATACACCCTGAGCTGTTCCATACAGACTGCCAGGCCGGTGCTCCACCCGATGCCTTTGCCACCGACGGCCAGAAATGGGGAATGCCCACATACAATTGGGAGAATATGGCCCGTGACGGTTACGCCTGGTTCGTGGCCCGTTTCCGCAAGATGGCTGATTACTTTGACGCCTACCGCATAGACCACCTGTTAGGATTCTTCCGCATCTGGGAGGTACCCCTTGAATACAGCAGCGGTCTTATGGGCATGTTCAATCCCGCCCTCACCTACACCCCGCAGGAGCTCTGGGACCGTGGGTTCCCCTTCAACCCTGCACTGCATGCCCAAGCCCCCGCAGGCTCACCGGAGACTAACGTGCTGTTCCTTGAGGACACCCATCGCCCCGGCACCTACCATCCGCGCATCAACGGCTTTGACACCGATATGTTCAAACAGTTGCCGGAGGATGAGCAGAACGCCTTCCGCAGCATCCATGATGACTTCTACTACAGCCGCAACAACACCTTCTGGGGTGATGTGGCCATGTCCAAGCTGCCAGCCCTCATTGAAGCCACTGATATGATAGTGTGCGGTGAGGACCTGGGCATGATACCGGCCTGCGTACCAGAGGTCATGGACCGCTTGCGCATACTGGCCCTTGAGGTCCAGCGCATGCCCAAGAACATGGGTGTGAGCGTATCGGACCCATCCACCTACCCCTACATGTCAGTATGCACAACATCCACGCATGATATGAGCGTGCTGCGCACCTGGATAGAGGATGAGATGGAACCCAACCACGTGATAGCCGTAAAGAAAGCCACCACCGCAGCCTGCACCAGCGTCATCTCAGCACACCTGGCCTCACCATCCATGCTGGCCATCTTCCCGCTGCAGGACTGGCTCTCCATGAACAGCTCACTTAGAGCCAAGAACCCCGCAGCAGAACGCATCAACGTACCGGCAGACCCAAACAACTACTGGCGCTACCGCATGCACCTGACGCTTGAGAAACTCTGCTCAGCCCGCAAGTTCAACGAGGAGATCCGCCAGATGCTCTACCTCTCCGGCCGCTGAGGGGCACAAAGGGGACGGTTCTTTTTGTGCCCCTAAGCTGAACTGTTAGTTTTGGGAGCGTCGTCTCCCCAAACTGATAGTTCTGCGTTCACAGGGGCACAAAAAGAACCGTCCCCTTTGTGCCCCTGCTAATTGCCATCTTTTTTATATCTTTGCACTCTCAAAAAAAAATGAAAAAGAGGGGCACAAAGGGGACGGTTCTTTTTGTGCCCATAGGATTATTATCATAGGGGCACAAAAAGAACCGTCCCCTTTGTGCCCCTGTCCCAAATGTGCCATTATTGTGAAATTTTTTGTTTAACGGAGGACGCATTTTTCAGATAAATCAGTTTAGATAGCAAACAACTAAAAAAACTGCATTATGAGAAAGAATGTCCTATCGTTTGTATTGACATCCATGCTGATGTCAATCTGCGTTTCAATGGGTGCTCAGCAGCCCCAGGGTTCTGCCGATGCAATACCACCCGGTTTTAATCGCGCATATTTTGATGAAACTGCATCGGCCGAGGAAGTCATTCGTCGCAATCCTGATGCCATTAAGTTCAATGATAATGGTGTCTTGATGCTGCACGGCAGGGAAGTACATCAAATGGTTGTAAACGGCAAGGTAGTCTATAGTGATGAAGATACCATAACTGACCCTGCTCGGCTTTTGGAAGAGATAACCCGAAGGGTTAATGAAAACAACAAACCAGTTGAGCCTGTCATTGCTCATATAGATGACCGCGAACTGCTTCCTGATTCTATACTGTCTCCATATAGATTGCCTGAAGGAGAGTCTCTTGAAGATGTGGTCCGTAAACTTCCCGGAGTGGAGATTGACAAGGACGGCCACGCTACCGTAAATGGCAAGCCTATTCTCACCCCGTTTTCTTCTGACCAAGCTCAATAATTCATACAGTTGCGGTAAAAGAAACGGAAGGTGCGTTTCTTAAGGTACTCACTGCCCAGGTCATGGGTGTGGCCGGGCAGATAGAGCTGCTCAAAATCCTTGTTGTGCTTTACAAGTTCCGCAACAACCTGGAGCGTTGAGGCGGGATCCACGTTGTCATCCATCTCACCGTTTATCAGAAACAGCTTACCCTCCATACGCCAGGCGTTGTCAACGTTTGAGTTCTCAGAGTACCAGGGGCCGATGGGCCATCCCATCCACTGCTCGTTCCACCAGATCTTGTCCATGCGGTTGTCATGACAGCCGCAAAGCGCTACTGATACCTTGTAGAAGTCATTGAAGAACAGCAGTGCTGAGAGAGCGTTCTGGCCGCCGGCTGAATAGCCGTAAATACCCATGTTTGATGTGTCCATATACGGGTATTTCTTCTGGGCTGCCTTGATCCAGAGTATGCGGTCGGGGAATCCGCCATCCTTAAGGTTACGATAGGCAACGTCCTGGAAGCTCTTGGAGCGGTTATCGGTACCCATACCGTCTATGGTTACCACAATGAATCCCATCTCAACCAGGTGGCTGAACCGCTCATAGGTGCTGAAGTCCTTTGTTACGAATGAGTCATGCGGCCCGGAGTAGATGTACTCCACAACCGGATATTTCTTACTGGGATCCAGATTCATCGGGCGGTATATGTTGCCCCATATGTCAGTTTTTCCGTCACGACCTTTGGCGTGAAAAACCTCAGGCAGTATGTAGCCTGCGTCAAGCATACCGGTTATGTCCTGCTGCTGGAGTCTGAGCAGAACTTTTCCGTCTGTTGCGCTGCGCACCACACTTTCATACGGTTTGTCCGGTCGTGACCAGTTATCCACAAACGCCGTCCAGTCATGGTTAGGATGCACCTGATGGTTGCCGTCATCGGGAGTGAGGTCTGTCACCTTGCCTCTCTTTATGTCAAGACGCAGCAGATGCTTGTTGTAGGGGTCTTCACCTTTTGATGCCCTATAGCCGTTGGCGTAGAACAGGATGTAACCCTGCTCCTCATCAATGCGCTGTATCTCACGCACATTCCAGGAGCCCTTGGTGAGCTGGCGGATAGAGCCGTCGGCAGCATCTATCATATAAAGGTGACGCCAGTCATCACGCTCCGATATCCACAGGATATGATGCCCGTCATCCATCCAATGGCGGTAAAGGTCATTGTAATTGACAAATGTCTCTGACTTTTCCTCTGCCAGGATGCGGGCTGTGCCGTCTGTGCTGATGGCAACAAACTGGTAAAGCTGATGTCCGCGCTGGTTGTATTCAAAGGTGAAGAAACGGGAGTCCGGTGACCATCGGCCCAAGGTCAGGTCATATTGGTTCTGCCAGGGTGTAGCATCTATGGGAATCTGCTTGAGTGCAGTCACATCAAACAGGGCTGGTACAGCTTGTGGCAGAGGATCACCCGGCTTGTCATAGTCTATCCAGCGGTATTTGGGCTGTACCTGGTCATCAGGGCGTGATTCACGCAGCAGTATCTGGCGCTGCTTGTGCTCCTGTTTGCGCAGGGCCGATATGTACTTGGAGTCAGGCGACCAGAAAGGCTGCTGATACCCATCCTGCTCATTTCCGTCAAAACTCAGCTGAGTAAGTTCTCTGCTCTCTATGTTGCGTACCCAGATGTTATTGTCACGAATCAGGCACTCCCAGTTGCCGTCAGGTGAGCG
>JAEEGL016369863.1_pt1 | contig 13377 bp, 11 predicted proteins | sample 9134231 | NCBI WGS metagenome assembly JAEEGL01 (sample SAMN16246548, study PRJNA631951) | gut metagenome | biome: gut microbiome; feature: rumen; material: fiber-attached | host: Bos | place: Iran: Karaj | collected 2018-10 | reverse complement strand
GGGTCCACGACCACGCCCTTTCCGCCAGGGTCGTTCATCAGACGGTGGTGGGTCACCACGGCGCATTCCTTGGCGAAGCCGGCCACGTGCTCGGCTTCACGGCTGAAGAAGGATTTGGGAATGAAAAGGGGGAAGTAGGCATTCTTGTGACCGGTCTCCTTGAACATCCCGTCCAGGATATGCTGCATCTTCTCCCAGATGGCGTAACCGTACGGCTTGATGACCATGCAGCCGCGGACGGCGGACTGCTCGGCCAGGTCGGCCTTCACCACGAGGTCGTTATACCATTGGGAGTAGTTTTCCGACCTTTTCGTTACCTCTTTTGCCATAATTCAATTGTTTTTTTCGATTTTTGTCCGTAACATTGCCCCGTATCTAGCAAAACGGGTACAGATATTGCATTGATACCCGCAATCCGGGTTTTTCCGGCACAAAGATACTTATTTTTATTGGATAAAAGGAGGTTCTGACATGAAAAAGCATCTGGCTATCTACCTGGTTGCCCTCGTTGCCGCTACGTCCTGCGGATCGATGGCACAGTACACTGCCGCACCGCAGCAGTTCGAAGACGGCATCTATGCGAGTCCCGGGTCGGCAGCCCCTGTGGCGGCCGTCTCCCAGGAGGAAATGGATGCCCTGGTCCGCGAATCGAAGGAATCCGAAGTTTACGTGCTCAGCACGGTGGGCGACACCATCGTCGTCCCGCAGGGCAAGACGGCACAGCTCCGGTTCAACGGGACCGGAACGGATGTCACCGTGGTCGATGACTACTGGTGGAATTATTCCTGGGCCAGCCGTCCCTGGTATATGAACGGTTATTACGGTCCCTGGTACTATTCTTCCTGGTCCTACTGGGACCCTTGGTACTGGGATCCCTGGTACGTTGGCGGCTTCTATCGCCCCTGGTACAGGCATTACTACGGTTATTACAGCCCTTGGGGCTGGTATGATCCCTGGTACTACTCTTCCTGGTACTACGATCCCTGGTATTGGGGTCCGTCGTACTATGGATACTATGGCTACTATGGCATAGGCGGATGGTATGGCCACTACGGCTATTGGGACTATCCTTATTCCTATGGCTACTACGGCATAGGCGGATGGGGTGGCAGGTTCCACCATGGGCCGAGCCACGCCAGCCAGATCGGTCACCGGGATATCGGCATGAGCACCCGCAGCTACGTTTCCCGCGGCTCGAGCAGCCGTTCCGGAAGCCGTTCCGGCAGCACGGTGTCCCGCGTTTCCCGTAACACGGGAGCGGCTACCCGCCGCGCCGGTACCGCATCCTCTACCCGTTCGGGCAGCGTGAGCACCCGGTCCAACTCCACGGGCCTGACGGGCGTCGCCCGCTCCTCGGTTTCCCGCTCCGGTTCTTCCGCAGTGCGCTCTTCCGGCGCCGCGACCAGCCGCGGCACCTCCTCCTATGGCGGAGGTTCCACCGGGTCGGTCTCCCGCAGCTCCGGCTCCACTTCCCGCAGCACGGGTTCCGTTTCCCGTAGCGGAAGTTCCGCGAACTACCGTCAGTCCAGTTCAGCCAACAGCACCCGCTCTACCGTGGGCCGTTACGGTTCCGATGGACGTTCTGTCTCCTCTCCGAGCCGTTCCTCTGGCAGCAGCGGTGGCAGCTATTCCGGTGGCAGCTCTTCCCGCAGCAGTGGCGGCAGCTACTCCGGCGGCGGCTCCTCTTCCCGCAGCAGCGGCGGTGGCGGCTACTCCGGTGGCGGCTCCTCTTCCCACAGCAGTGGCGGCAGTTCCTCCCGTGGCGGTGGCGGTGCCTCTTCTTCCCGTGGCGGAAGGTGATAATAAACCCATTACTAATCGATTTTGACTATGAAAAGGATAATTGCATCGGTCCTGCTTGCGGCCCTTGCCTTTGAGGCCGGCGCGCAGTCTTTCCAGGACGCCATCGACTTTGCGGGGAACGATTACCTCGGTTCCGCCCGCTCCGTGGGCATGGGTAATGCAGTGACTGCGGTGGGCGGTGACCTCGGGTCCCTTACCTTCAATCCTGCCGGTTCTGCCGTGGCTGGCTATTCCCAGTTCACGATTACGCCCGGACTGAGCGTCTCTTCGGTCTTCGGCCAGGGAACGCTTTGGGATGGGAAGCCGTTCGGTTTCGAGGACGCCGTAAAGACGCGTTCCCCCCGGATGAACCTACCGAACCTCGGCGCCGTCGTGGTGTACGACACCCGTAACAAAACGGGCTTGAAACGCGTTTCTTTCGGCGTGGTCGGAAACATCACCCGTGACTTCAATAACAAACTCCGCGCTTCGGGTACGAACGATAACAGTACCCTTGCGGGCGCCCTGGCTACCTGGGCCAACGGCTACACCCAGGACGAACTGACCAACGGTGAGGCTGACTGGGAGACCGAGGTCGCCTGGAGAAGCGAGATTTTCAATCCGATTCCGGGAAAGACCGACAGGTACATCGGCATTACGGAGCGTCTGCGCGACGATGGGCTTGCCCAGCTGGCTGACAAGATCGGACAGACTTACCAGCTCAAGCGGTCCGGACGCAAGTACGACCTGCTCATGAATGTCGGCCTGGATTTCTCCGACCGCTTCTATGTGGGAGCCAACCTGGGAATCTCCACCATTACCTACCGGTATGATGAGATCCGGGGTGAGAATGCCTTGCCGGGCGGAGACTACCCGACCGGCTTCCAGAACCTGCGGATGCAATCGTCTTTCGAGGATGAAGCTTCCGGCATCTACGCCAAGGTCGGTTTCATCGCCCGTCCTACCGACGGACTCCGGATCGGCGCAGCCATCCAGACCCCGACCCTCTTTGAGTTCAACGAAGTTTACGGCCAGGAAGGCAGTTCCCTGTGCACGGGAGATGAGAAGCCCTTGCGGAGTTCCGAATCGGAAGAGTGGTACTATAATTTCCGGACTCCGCTCCGTGTGAATGCCGGTATCGCCTATACGATTGGAAAGGTCGCCCTTCTGAGCGCCGATTACGAGTATTTCGATTACAGCAAAGTGCGTTATCAGCGCACCTATGACGATTCCTACACGGATTTCACACGGGTCAATGAAGAACTCGCCGATTATGGTCAGCCGGTCCACGCATTCCGTGTCGGCGGTGAACTCAAGGCTTCTCCGGAACTGGCCATCCGGGTCGGCTACAATTATGCCACCAGCCCGGATGTCGAGGTGGAGTCGAGCCGCCAGGCCGTTTCATTCGGTCTCGGCTACAGCTCCCCGGGCTCTTTCTTTGCCGATCTCGCGGTCCGTTTCCAGTATCTCCCGGACGAGTTGATCACTCCTTATTCCTATCCGGAAATAGAGAAGATCGTCACGCCTGAGATCTGCTCCCAGGCATCCCTCTGCAACGCCCTCCTGACTCTGGGCTGGAGATTTTAGACGCCTTGAAGCGGATTACATTTATCGTCAACCCCATCTCTGGCGGCAAGGACAAAGGAAACGTCCTTGCCGCCATTGGGCGTTATCTGGACCTCTCCCTTTTCCGTTATGAAGTGCTCCAGACGGAGAAGGCGGGCGATGCGACGGAGATGGCGCGAGCCTGCGCCTCGGACATCGTCGTCGCTGTCGGGGGAGACGGGACGGTGAGTGAGGTGGCGAAAGGTCTGCTGGGTTCGGAGAAGGCGCTGGGCATCCTCCCTTGCGGGAGCGGGGACGGGCTGGCCCTGCACCTGGGCATCAGCCGGGACCCGGTACGGGCCGTCAAGGCCCTGAACGGGAACTGCATCGTCCGGATGGACACCGGCCGGATGGACGGGCGCCCTTTCTTCTGTACGGCCGGCGTGGGCCTGGATGCTGATGTCGCCTTTGACTTCGCCCGTTCCGGGCGGCGGGGACTGGGTACCTATGTGACGACGGCCTGGGATAACTGGAAGCACCGCCGGCCGGAAACCTATGTGGTGGAAACCGACACGGAAACGTGGGCGGGACCGGCGATGTTCGTGACCGTGGCCAACGCCAACCAGTGGGGGAACGAGGCGCGGATCGCGCCCAAGGCCTCCCTGTGCGACGGCCTCCTGGACGTGACGGTGGTCCAGCCGTTTGCGACCGTCGAGATTCCCGACCTGGCCGCCCGCCTGATGGCGGGCAAGGCCGATTCCAGCCGTCACGTCCGGACCTTCCGGAGCGCCCGCGTCCACCTGCACCGGGAACATCCCGGTCCGGCCCATTACGACGGAGACCCCTTCGAGGCCGGAACCGACCTGGAACTGGACATCCTGCCCGGCTCGCTGCAGGTCGTCATCCCTCTGTCCCGTCAAGGAAAGATATGAGAAAGCACTTGTCCTATATCGGGGCCGTCCTCTGGAACCTGCTGCTGGCCATGGCCATCTATACGGTGTGCCGGCTCGTGTTCTTTTTCCTGAACAGGCCCTTGTTCCCGGATGTGGACCTGACCCGTCTGGCGAACCTGTGCAGGGCGGGCTGGCGTTTCGACCTGGCCACGGTCCTGTTTACGAACCTCCTATATATCGTCCTGATGCTCATTCCTTTCCGGTTCCGGGAAAACCGGGTGTACCAGGGAGTGACAAAGGGATTCTATGTCGTTCCCAACTTTATCGCCTTCGCTATCGACCTGGCCGACGGAGTGTATTTCCCCTTTACCAACCGACGTACCACCTGTACCGTTTTCCGGGAGTTCGGGGGAGACGACAACCTGGGAACCATCTTCCTGCACGAAGCGGCGGTACACTGGTATCTGGTGCTGCTGGGCATCGGGATCCTGTGGCTGCTCGTCCGGGCATACCGGAAGCCTTCGGTTGCCGGCGCACGTTATGGCTGGAGGGGCTATCTGCTGCATACGGCCGTCCTTGCCGCTGTCCTGTACCCGATGGTGGGTGGTATGCGGGGCGGATTCGGCGTGACGGTACGTCCGATCGGCATCAATGATGCGAACCTCTATATCGAGAAACCGGTGGAGGCCGGAATCGTCCTGAACACCGCTTTCAGCATGTACAAGACGATCGACAATGCTCCGCTGGTGGAACCGGACTGGTTCGAAACGACCGAGGAACTGGAGGAGGCGTTCTCTCCGGTCCATGTCCCCGCTCTTGGGGGAGAGATGCAGAAGAAAAACGTCGTCATCCTGATCCTGGAGAGTTTTTCGGCGTCCTACAGTGCCTATCTGACTGAACTTCAGGGTGAACGGCGCGGGGATTATATGCCTTTCCTGGATTCGCTGATGAAGGAATCGCTTGTTTTCAGGTATTCATTTGCCAATGGCCGCCTGAGCATCGACGCCCAGCCTTCCGTGATGTGCGGCATTCCTGCTTTCGTGGAATCCTTCACCCTTACTCCGTACGCGAACAACGACATCCGCGGCCTTGCCCGTGAACTGGGGGAGAAAGGATACAGTTCGGCCTTCTACCATGGAGCGCAGCGGCAGTCCCTGGCCTTGGCCGGGTTTGCCCACAAATCCGGATTCCAGCAGGAATTCAGCCGGGAATCGTATGGGAATGAGGATGATTTCGACGGGACCTGGGGAATCTGGGACGAGCCGTTCCTTCAGTATTTCGAGCAGGGAATCGGAGAGTTGCAGGAACCGTTCCTCGCGACGGTATTCACGCTCTCTTCCCATCATCCGTATGCCATTCCATCCGAATATGAATCCGTTTTCGAGTCCGGGACCATCCCGATCCACCGGTGCGTCCGCTATTCGGACTACGCCATCCGGCGTTTCTTCGAATCGGCCCGGAAAGAACCCTGGTTCGGAAACACCCTTTTCGTCATTACGGGGGACCATACCAACCAGACCGACGCTCCGGAATACCGGACCCTTGCCGGCGTATTCGAGATTCCGATCCTGTTCTATACCCCGGACGGGACGTTGAAAGGCCTGCGGGATGGGATTGCCATGCAGCTGGACATCAAGCCCACCATCCTGAGCTATCTGGGCTATGACGAACCTTGGTTCAGTTTCGGCTGCGACCTCTTGACGACACCGGACGAAGAAACCTACGCTGTCCATTATCAGAGCGGAATGTACCTGTATGAACAGGATGGATACCAACTGCAGTTCGATGGGGAGAAATCCGTGGGCCTGTACCGTTTCACGGAAGACCGGCTTTTGGAGGAGAACCTTCTTCTGGCGGAGCCGGAGCGCGTCGCGGCGATGGAACGCCGCATAAAAGCAATCATCCAGCAGTATGCCCGCCGGATGATCCATAATGAACTGACGGCCGTTCCGGCCGCATAAGGTTTACTGGATAGCAGGATAAAATGCCGGAATCAGTCTCCGTAAGGGTCGGCTTCGTTCCAATCCTGGAGAAGGTATCCGTGATGGTCCACGCAGTGGTCGTGGATTTTCTGTTTGCGGTCGTCGGGCAGGGCGTTCCACCAGCGCGTGCAGGCGGGATACTGTACCTGGGATTCATCGATCGTGCCGTCCGGAGAGGCTTTCTTTGCCGCTTTCCGGGCGATCCTTTCTTTCTGGGAGATGGCCAGGGAAGACCACCAGATTTCAAGTTCGCTGTTTTGCATATCCTTGGAGTTTCAGTGTATGCAAAGTTAGTGAATTGTCGGGTCTTCTACAAGGTTTCCGCTAGATTCCGTCGCCATCCCGGAAGAATGATTCCCGGGAGGGACTCTGGACGATGCGGGAATGGGGCGGGACGGAGTGCGTGAGCCAGACGTTTCCGCCGATGATGGAGCCGGTCCCGACAGTGATCCGCCCGAGAAGGGAGGCGTTGGAATAGACGGTTACGTCGTCCTCCAGGATCGGGTGGCGGGGGACATTCCGGGGACGTCCGGTCTCGTCATAGACGAAATTGCGTGCACCCAGCGTAACGCCCTGATAAAGGGTGACATGGTTTCCGATGACGGCGGTCTCTCCGATTACCGTTCCGGTTCCGTGGTCGATGGCGAAATGCTCGCCGATGACGGCTCCGGGGTGGATGTCGATGCCGGTGACGGAATGGGCATATTCGGTGAGCATGCGCGGAAGTATGGGTACATGCATTTCCCAAAGACGGTGGGCGGCGCGATAGTACAGGATAGCCTTGACGGCCGGATAGCAGAAGATGATTTCGCGAGCTCCGGTCGCGGCCGGATCGTTGGCTTCGATGGCCTTGACATCCGTTTCCAGCAGCCTTTTGATTTCTGGGAGGGAAAGGATGAACGCCTGCGCGACTTCCTCCCCGGCCAGGGGAGAAAGCGCGCGGGCGATCCGTTCGGAGGGTGCGGCGGGAGAGGGAGCGGCAAAAACCGGGAATACGGCGTCAAATACCGCGTCCATCATCTCCGCGAGGGCTGCCGCAGTGTTTTTCAGGGAGTCCATTATTCGAGAGGATAATCGTCAAAGGCGTATAACATGGTGGAAAGGTATCGTTCTCCGGTGTCGGGAAGCAGGGCAACGATGACCTTTCCGGCATTCTCTTCCCGGGAAGCCAGGGAGAGGGCTGCACTGAAGGCGGCACCGGAAGAAATGCCCACGAGGAGGCCTTCCCGGGCCGAAAGCTGGCGGGACGAACGGATGGCGTCATCGTCGGTGACAGTGAGGATTTCGTCCACGATGTCGCGGTTGAAGGTCGCGGGTTCGAAACCGGCGCCGATGCCCTGGATCTTGTGTTTGCCGGCGATACCGGTGGACAGGACGGCAGAGGATGCGGGTTCGACGGCGACTACTTTCACGGCAGGGTTGTGCTTTTTCAGGGCTTTCCCGGTGCCGCTCAGGGTTCCTCCGGTGCCGACGCCTGCCACGAATATATCGACCCTTCCTTCGGTATCACGCCATATTTCTTCGCCGGTGGTCCGCTCGTGCACGGCCGGGTTGGCGGGGTTCGTGAACTGGCCTAGGATGACGGCTCCGGGTATTCCGTCGCGGAGTTCTTCCGCCTTGGCGATGGCTCCCTTCATGCCGGCACCGCCTGGGGTCAGTTCCAACCTGGCTCCCAGCGCCTTGAGAAGGCTCCGGCGCTCCTGGCTCATCGTTTCGGGCATTGTCAGGATGACCGTATAGCCCTTGGCTCGCCCGACCCAGGCCAGTCCCACGCCGGTATTTCCGCTGGTGGGCTCGATGATGGTCGCGCCCGGGGCCAGGATGCCGCGGCGTTCGGCATCTTCGATCATTTCCAGGGCGATGCGGTCCTTGACGCTTCCGCCCGGATTGAAGTACTCCAGTTTGACGAGAATGTCGGCCTTCTGGCCGGGAAACGCCTTGACCCTCAGGAGCGGCGTGTCCCCGATGATCTCCGTAAGAGAATTGTACACCATAACTAATTGTATTAAAACAAAATAAAAAACCCCTGCTCGATCCGGGACCGGCAGGAGGCGCATTCTTGTTGATTCGGGATAAACCGAGAAAACACTCAGATACGCGCGAAACCGTACCAATCCGGAAGATTGGAACAGCAGCAACACGTATTGGTTTTCATCGTCATCATCTGGTGCAAATGTAAATTAAAAATTTTAAATATCCAATACCGGCAGATAGGTTCGACCGGAAAAGTTCGTATCTTTGGAATCAGAATCAATTGCCCAATGAAAACGAAAAAGATCCTCGGCATCGTGGGGGCGCTGCTCGCCGCGGCCGTTCTGGGAGGGTGCATCTACCTGAATTCCCTCATGCCCATCATTACCGGATATGCGGCGAAGAATCTGGCGTCCGCCGTTTTCGTCTCCGGAAGGGACCAGGCCGACGTGGAGGCGCTGGACCTCCATTTCTCGTTCATCAAGTTCACCAGGAACAAGGTTGATTATCAGAATAAAACCGTAACCAGCCGCTTCCTCTGGGCCAAATCCACCGCTGCCTGTCGCGACGGTTACGGCGTGACGCTCCTTCGTGGAAAAGGGAAGGATGAGTTTCTGGCCGGGAAGTACCCGCTCCCGAAGGAATCGGCCTGCGAGGACTACCTTTTGGCCGGGAACGACACGCTTGCGTCCCGTCTGGAGCCCATTGCCAAGGAGCTGGTGGATAATCACGCTTACAATGGTCATCCTTTTGCTTTCCTGGTTCTCCATGAGGGAAAGGTCGTGGCGGAACACTACGACAAGGGCATTACACCGGAGACCCAGCTGCTCAGCTGGAGTATGGGCAAAAGCTTTACCAATGCCCTCGTGGGAATCATGGTGGGGGACGGGATGCTGGACATCCATGCCCCCATGGACATTCCCGAGTGGCAGGGAGACGGCCGGAAGGCCATCACACTCAACGACCTGATGCAGATGCAGAGCGGCCTGGAATGGAACGAGGACTACGGAAACCGTTCAGACGTAAACCTGATGCTGCACCGCGAGACGGACATGGGGAAGTTCGCCCTGTCCAAACCGCTTGAGAATGAGCCTGGAACAGTTTGGTACTACTCCAGCGGCAGCACCAACATCGTCATGCGTTACCTGCGGGGAAAATTCGCTTCCGACGAGGCATTCCTCACCTATATCCGCGAACGTCTGTTCACTCCTCTGGCCATCGTCAACCCCCATTTCGAGCCGGATATGAGCGGGACGCCCGTGGGATCGTCCTACCTCTATGTAACTGCGCGCGACTATGCCCGGTTCGGTCAACTCTTCCTGGACGACGGTTGCATCGGGGACCGGCGCATCCTTCCCGAAGGGTGGGTGGATTACACGGTGACGCCCGCATCGGCAAGTGAAGGAGGCTATGGCGCTTTTTTCTGGCTGAACCGGAACCGCGTGTGCCCGGATGTGCCGGAGGACATGTTTTCCTGCCAGGGACACGATGGCCAGGAAATCTATATCATCCCTTCGAAGCAGTTGGTCGTGGTGGTCCTGGGGTATTCACCCAAACCCGATCGCGTGATCGATTTCAACGGACTTCTGCGCGATATCATCGCAAATCTTTAGCCCCCCGGGTAAAACGGATTCACTCGCTGTAATTGTGGTCGATGACGACACTGACCTGCATGTCCGGGACCAGTGTCTGGATAGCTTCTGTCAGCTGTTGGCGCAGGGCAGCGTCATCGTGGGACGAGATGTCGGGCACCACATCCACGGAGAGTGTCCGTTCTTCTTCTGAACAGTAGAATCCGTGAACCTGGACAATCTCCTTATAGTCGGCGAGAGCTTTCATAACCTTGAACTGAAGGTCGGCTTGCTGGTTCTCTCCGGTTGGGACCGCATATACACCGATGGTCATGATGATACCGTACTGTTCGTGCAAAAGAATGGAAATCTTCCGGGTAAGGCCGTGAATCTCGTGGGCGGACATCGTGTCAAGGACACTGATATGCAGTGAGCCGATCACCACGTCAGGACCATAGTTATGGAGGATGATGTCGAATACGCCTTGCACGCCGTCTACGCCCATGACCTTCTGCTTGATTTCCTTGATAAAGTCCGGCGATACGCGGGCTCCCAGCAGTTCATTGACCGGGGAGGCCAGCATCTCGATGCCGGCTTTGATGATGAGTGCGGAAATCAGGGCTCCCAGGATTCCGTCCAGGGAGATCCCCCAGATCAGCATGATGCCTGCCGATACAAGCGTGGCCGTGGTGATGATGGCATCGAACAGGGCATCCGAGCCGGATGCGATGAGGGCGTCGCTCTTCAGCTGCTTTCCTTTCCGTTTGACATACCATCCAAGAAGGAGCTTGACGCCGATGGCTACGACGATGACAATGAGTGTGGGAGTTGTATAGCTCGGCTCCGTAGGCGTGATGATTTTCTTCACCGACTCGATGAGCGAGGTGATGCCGGCCGACAGGACGATGACAGCGATGATGATGGCGCTGAAGTATTCGACGCGTCCAAATCCGAAAGGATGCTCCCGGTCCGCCGGACGTTGTGACAGTTTGGTGCCGATGATGGTGATGACGCTCGAAAGGGCGTCGCTGAGGTTATTCACCGCATCCATGACGATGGCGACGCTGCTGGCGATGATGCCTACCACGGCCTTGAATGCAGCCAGCAGCACATTGGCAATGATTCCGATGACGCTTGTCCGTATGATTTGAGAACTCCTGTCCATAGACGTTTTATATAAAGATTTTCCGGGCAAACATGTAACCGACGGCGGCGACGGCAATGGCCTCGGCCGTGACGATGAGCTCGAGCGGAACCATTCCGGCCGACTTTTGGAGAAGGACGGCTCCGGCATCGACCATGGCATGGAGGACGATGGCTGCGGGGAACAGCCACAGCCATTTGCCGCCTTTGCGGACTGCTGTCCAGACCAGCATGGAAAGGCCCAAGTGAAGTACGAGGGCGGAGATGCGCTCCCAAAGACCGATGAGCAAGGGCCCGGCACTGAGCGTCTGTAACTGATCCAACTGTGCCTGTATCTGTCCGGCGGCTTCCTCCGGAACCTTGGAGAAGAGGACATCGGTCTGGCCGGAATTGATCAAGGCCGAAATCGCCAGGTTGTTAATCATGGTTATGCCGAAAATGATCAGCATTTCTGCTCCTCCATGACCTATACCGTAAGCTACGCCGGGAAGGGGCTTGGAGGGCTCCTTTTTCATCAGGATCTTCATGGAGAGGAAACGGCCGGTTTCTTCGAAGACACCGGCTGCCAGTCCGCCATAGATGGCATAAAGTAACGTATTGTCCAGAATGGATGCGCCATGCGGTCCCTTCAGGACCAGTTGGTGAAGGATGCTTTCCAGAACCAGGGCGAAAAGGATGAATGTCCCGGCACCGATCAGGATGGTAGACAGCCTGGCATGATGCTTTCGCACCAGATAAATGGACAGAAAGACGGGAATGGCAATGCCCAAAACGGCATCGACGGCCATTAGAATGAGCGAACTCGCAGGAACCATGTAAAAAAAACTTTCTAAAACTTCACGCAAAGTTTGAGGCTTGCGGACCAACGGCTGAAGCGACCGGAGGAGTGGATTTTGTCGAAAACAACTTCAGAATCCGACATTTCTTCGGGAATCTTGGTCGCCCCTTTGTAGTTGTAGCTGTCGTAACTGCCCGAAAGGCCGAGAAAAAACCGGTCCCAGGAATAAATGGCCCCAGCCTTGAACACATAGTTCACATGCAACTTGCCGTTGATGACATTTTTTGTCCGAACCGGATCCCCTCCCTCCCAATTGTTGATCATACTGGAGGAAAACTGGTTGAAGAGGGTGACCATGGGGATGGCCGTCACGTTGAAAGTCAGGTTACGGAGCCCCTTCCCGTCCGGTCCGGGCTGTCGGTGGTAAGGAACCAGATTGTACGAAAAACCGCCTCCGAAGGAAACCTGCCGGGTGTCTTGCTGGACCAGCCCGAACAACATGTCGGAAACGATGTCTTCGTCCGGATCATACTCGACCGATCCCTGAAGGTATTTGACCCCGAACATCCAAGTCCCGGCGGACCGCCGCTGAACCACATTCCCTTTGTAGACTGCGGAATAGGCGAAACTGCGCCGGTTGAAGGCGTAGAACGCATCGGCGATGATCGTGGTCATTCGCCCCGGATTATCGGTCTGGCCGGAGCCTTCGAGATCCCAAATCGACTCATCCCCGAGCGATATCCTCATTTCATAGTCAACAGGCCGGCGGAAGTCGAAATACTGCAATTGAAAGGCATAGCCCGGGGCGAGATAGTCGAAGGAGAAGGACGTGTTGCTGCTCGCCTTGTCGCCTCCGACTCTGTGGTTCCAACCCAAGGAAAGGTTGCCGTACCCGGCCTGCAGGCCGATTACCTTGTCCAAGCCGCCCAGGAGCTTGGATGAGGCGAACGCATCCACCTCGTCGAATCCGCCCCCTTCTTCTTCCTTGTACGTAAAGATGCAATCAATGTTGTTTTCCTGGGTGATTCCCGCCTGGTGCAGCTCGCCTGACACCGCGATGCTCCAGCGTGGGGCCGGCTGATAGACTGCACCGGGGTCCAGTTCCCTGGACGGAGCAGAAATAACGTTGACAATCTTCCCCCAGAAAGAATCCTGCCGTTGAGAATACGCCGGAAGGCAACAGACCGGCAAAAGAACCAGGAGGGTAAGTGTTTTTCGGAAATCAAGCATAGGTTTGTTTCGCTGTATTCGCAAAGATAATCTATTTTCTTTTGATTGAAAACTCTGAATTCACACCTTCTCTTCGGTGGACTGTTCCACCTTCAGACAGGGCCTGACCGAAAGATGGAGTTTACCAGAAGAAAGGTATCATTCTGTACTTCACCTTCTGCTTGTATTCCTTGTAACCATCAAGCCCTTCTTCCAGGACCAGCTCTTCATTCTTTATACGTTTGGCGATCAGCGGAATGTAAAGCAACATGATCAGGAACGAGAGGGGTGAAGCCAGCACCAGCGGCATGGTCAGGAACAGGATGGTCGTGGCCATGTACATCGGATGCCGGACGACTCCATAAAGTCCCGTGTCGATGACCTTCTGATTCTCCTGCACTTCGATGGTTCGGGACAGGTAGGTGTTCTCCCGCAAAACTTCAGCGTAGAGCAGATAGCAGATCAGGAAAAGTCCTGCCGATACCCAAACGGCCCAGTCAGGC
>JAEEGL016229817.1_pt1 | contig 13377 bp, 10 predicted proteins | sample 9134231 | NCBI WGS metagenome assembly JAEEGL01 (sample SAMN16246548, study PRJNA631951) | gut metagenome | biome: gut microbiome; feature: rumen; material: fiber-attached | host: Bos | place: Iran: Karaj | collected 2018-10 | reverse complement strand
ACAATAAAGCCATAACCCTTATCTGCTTTAAACCATTTTACCTTCCCGTTCATTTTTACTCCTTTCAGCCCTTTAAAAGCACTCTACTAATTACTATTATAAATCTAGTAAATCGTTTTCACAACTATTTTTTTTACAAATTTAGTCATTTTGTGGAAAATATAGACAAAATAAAACGCCATTACAAAAATGGCGTATTTTCTAGTCTTTTTTTAGTCTGTCTGGATCAATTTCATCCTTTTTAATAATACAATCCAACATTCTAGCTATATTATTAATTGAATTTGTATTTGCGAATTGTTGAAAATCATATTTGCCAGCTAAAATAAATTTATTAAAAGTATTATTAAATCCTATTTGAGCTCTCTTCTTATTATTAAAAGTTATTTCAATAATATAAGAATTAATCTTTCGATTTGGATTTTCAGGCAATCTTGTTCTGTTTTCTAAAACAACACTATCTTCTAATATTTTATAATTTAAAATATCATCATATTCACAATAAATATATTCTTTATCTTGATATACTAATTTTATAACCTTAGTTTCATTATCGAAAAATAAGTATAAAGGATATAAAGATGATATAGCATAATAATTTGGATATTTAATAGTACAATTATTAACTATTGCTTTCTCATATCTATCTAAGAATTGTAATCTCTTTTTTATTTCTACTTTTCTTATGAATAGCATTGACACTATTATCAAAACCAATCCAACGCCTAAACAAGATAAACCTAAAGCTAATATTAAATATGCAATGCTCGCACCAAAAATAATTAAGGCAGTAGCTACACCAACTAATATAGCTGTAAGATATGAAATCTTAGTTTTGAATTGATAATGATTTTTAAAATAAATTAAATCTTGTTTTGCACTATCAGGATGCATATAAACTGATACATACTTCTTTTCGTTTTCATCTATTTTTCTCATTTTTAAATACTCCTTAAAATAATAAAAATGCTTGTAAACCTATACAAGCATTTTATCATTTTTATTAAAAATTGTAAATTAGAAGTTCATTGGTACAAAGAAGTAAACAGCAAATAATACTGCTACAACTAAGCAAACAATTGAAACATCCCACTTAGGAGCTTCTTCTGCTTTACCAGCCTTGAACATAATGAATCTTACGCAGTATGCTACTGAATGTAAAATAACATAAGTTAAGATACCAGCACCGATACCATCAGTAATTGAATAAGTTAAAGGCATGAATACAATTGTAATAAATGCAGGAACTGCAACTAAAGGATCTTTAAAGTCGATATCCTTAACATTACCCATCATTAATACACCAACGTAAATTAATGCTGGAGAACAAGCTGCACCTGGAACGAATTGGAATATTGGTAAAATAAAGATTGCTAAGAAGAATAAACAAGCAACTGTTAATGCAGTTAAACCAGTCTTACCACCAGCAGCTATACCAGAACCAGATTCAACGAATGTAGTTACTGTAGATGTACCTAATAAAGCACCACATACTGTAGCAACAGAGTCAGAAATCATAATCTTATTATAGTTATGAGGCTTACCATTCTTATCAACTAGACCAGCATTTGTAGCACAAGCTACTACTGTACCCATTGTATCAAACATATCAATCATAGAGAATGTAATAACAACCATTAAGCTTGACATGAATGTGCCAGCAGGGAAATCAACATTTCTAAATGCTGCTAAGAATACACCACCATCTTCTACATCCTTGAAGTAATTAGCAAAGTTTTCCCAGAATGCCCAATTACCTTCAGTTAATCTATCAATAGAAGTAACTTGTAAAGGCCATGCAAGTAATGTTGCAGCGATAATACCAATGATAATAGCACCTTTTACCTTGAAATGAGATAAAATTGTGATTACTAATAAACCAAAGATAATTACGATAGCATTGCAGCATACACCGCCTAAAGCCCAAGCGTCAGGATTATTAAATGGAGCTAAATCTACTAATGTAAATTCACTATTTACAATAATACCCATACCAGAGTTTTGAAGTCCGATAAATGCGATAAATAAACCAATACCAACAGAAATTGCTTTTCTGATAGCAGCAGGCATACCATCAAATATTAATTCACGTAAAGTAGTCCATTTACCAGTTTCTTTATCTTTCTTTATTGGAACTAAAGAAACGATTAAGAAGAATACACCTGATATTAATACTAATAGCATTGCAGCACCAAATGAATAGAACTTATCTGTTACTAATACACCAATCAGTAAAGTAAATAACATTGAGTTTAGGCCTAAACCTGGAGCTTGTGCAAATGGCATTTTAGCAAATAATGCCATTAAAAGTGTACCAATTATTGCACCAAATGCTGTTGCAATAAATACACTTGCCCAAAGTGGGCTTCCTTGACCAACTAAGTTATTAGGGTTAACTACAAGAATATAGCACATTGCTAAGAATGTAACTAAACCAGCGATGATTTCTGTTCTTATAGATGAACCAAACTTAGTAACACCAAAGAATTTGTCAAATTTTGAAGCATTAGAATCATCATATTCTAGGATTCCTTCTTCATCAACATGACTACCCTTTGGAGCTTCTGTAGATGCTTCTACAGCTTCATCCGCAGCTTTTTCTTCAACTACTTCTTCAGTAGCTTTTTCTGAAGCTTCAGATTCTACGGATTCTTTCTTTTCCATATCATCCATTATTTAATTTCCTCCCTTTTAAATAGTATGAAAAATGACAATTCAATTATAACGTAGTTTAGTCTACTTTACAACAATTATGCTTTAAATCTTTATATTAAATATAAAAAGCCCTAATTTTTTACAAATTAGAGCTATTAATTCTTCTTACAAATAAAATTTAATTTCTTATATTTTTCAATTGTTACTTTGCCATTTAATTCATTATATTCACCATCTGTGTTAAATGATTTAGCATCAGTTTCAATTGTAATACTTTCAGCATTATAATAATACTTATTCTTACTAGTTAATAAATATTTGATAAAGCTATTAACAAATATAAATTTATTACCTTTAAATAACGCAATATCTAGATTACCATTTTGTTTAATCTTATAACCAGCTAAATAATTTGAATTAGTTACTAATAATAAACTAAAATCATCTTCTATTATTTCATTATTAATAGTTAATTTTAAATGTATTTTTCTAGCTTTAGTTATATGCTTTAGGCATAACATATAATATGATAATCTACCTAAAAACTTTTTAGATCTTGATTTAACATAGCTTACATCTGTCATCATACCTATAGCGAATCCATAACTAAAATATGAATCATTAGCTTTATAAATATCTATTTCTTTTTTATTACCTTCAATTATTAAATTTAAAGATTTTTTGTAATTCTTATTTAAACCTAGATTATGACCCATATCATTTATTGTTCCCGTTGGAATAATACCTAATACAGTATCATATTTATAGCCCATAATACCAGAAACTGTTTCATTTACAGTTCCATCACCACCACAGGCAACTATAATATCATATTTTTCATCTAGATTTTTAATATAAGCAGTTATAGATTTAGGTCCATGAGACCTATATTCATCTACTTCATATTTAGTTTTTAATTTTTCACGGATATAATCTAGCTTTTTATGTAGATTCTTTTTACCGCTATGTAGATTATAAATTAGAAGTAATTTCATACATTAGAATTTAAAAATTGATCAAATTTAGCTATTTTATCTTTCATACCTACGACAACAACAATATCTCCAACACTTAAAGTATCGGTACCTTTAGGAATATAAAAATCTCCATCCTTTTTAATGATACCAACGATGTTAATTTCATAATTGTTACGTAAGTCTAATTGAATTAAGTTTTGATCAATTCTATTACGTACAATAACCTTAACCATTGCGAAGTCTCTAGATACCTTATAATAATCAAGAATAGAATCTGAAGTTATTTGGTTAGCAAGTGAAATTGCGGAAGCCTCTTCTGGAATAATTACTTCAGAAGCTCCTAATAATTTATATACTTCTTTGTGTCCTTCTTCGTCTGCACGAACAGTAATACGAGGAACACCTAATTTCTTTAAATTAACAAGTGTAAGAATTGTAGCTTGTAAATTATTACCAATTGCAACAACAGCGTGATCAATTGATCCTACTCCTAATTCCTTTAATACACTTTCCTTTGAAGCATCAGCGATAACACAGTGATGTACATAATGAGAAATTGCTGTAACACTTTCTTCATTAATATCTACTGCTAAAACATCACAGTTCATATCTACTAATGTTTTTGCTACATTTGAACCAAATCTACCTAGTCCAATAATAATAAATGATTTTTTCATCCTATAACCACACTTTCTTCAACATATTGAATCTGTTCTTTAGATGATGTCATCCAGTTCTTATTTACAATACCAATTACTGTTAATGGTCCTAATCTACCTAATAACATTATAACACACATAATAATTCTATTTGCAGGATTTAACGCCTTAGTAATACCCATAGATAAGCCAGTAGTTGAGAATCCACTTGAAACCTCAAATAAAACCTCATCAAGCTTAAATTCAGGTTGAATTGCAGAAATTAAGAATGTACCTATTACAATTATAGCAACGGCTACTGCAACTAATACAAAGGCTTTAAACAATTGACCTTCAGATATCTTTCTTTGGAATGCTTTTGCTTTTTTACCTCTAGCAAAATAGAATATTGCAATCATAACAACTGCAAAAGTTGTTGTTTTAACACCACCACCTGTTGAACAAGGTGATGCACCAATAAGCATTAACATTACAACAATTACATATGTTGCAGGATGTTCTCGTAATTGACTCATATCATATGTTGCAAATCCTGCTGTTCTACAAGTTGCTGATGTAAAGAATGATTGCATAAATGACATATCATTCCAATTAGTCAGTTTAATTAACAAGCCACCACCAACAAATAATATTACTGTTGTTACTAATACTAATTTTGAATGAAGCTTAAATTTGCTCCATCTTTTATTTCTAAGAACATCGTCAATAACAACGAAACCAACACCACCAATTAATATCATTGATATTGTTGTAATATTCAATAATATATCATCCTTAAATGGAATTAATGATTGATCTCCAATAATATCAAAACCAGCATTATTAAATGATGCACAACTATGGAATAATGATACACCTAATGCTTCCCAGAAATCATAATATTGGGTGAATGATATTAAATTTATAAGTGCACAAACAATTTGAATTGTAAATGATATAAATATAATCTTTCTAACTAATGGAACAATACCATTAAGTGATGATTGATTTAATGATTCCCTTAATAGTATTCTATTACTTACACCTATTTTCGCACCAATAACAGTGAAGAAAAATACGGCTATAGTAATAAATGAAAGTCCACCAATTTCCATTAAAAGCATCATAACAATCTTTCCGTATACAGTTAAATCAGCTGAAACTGTAACAACGGATAAGCCGGTAACACATACACTTGATGTTGCCATAAATAATGAATCAACAAATCCAATAGATTTTCCACTCGTTGAAGCGAATGGCATAACAAGCAAAATAGTTCCAATTAAAATAACACTTAAGAAACTAGAAATTATTATCATATATGGGTGAATTTTACCACTTTTCAAATTCCTCACCTCACATTTATTTTATTATACAATAAAATATCGATTATAGACAATATTTTTAACTTAAATTAAAAAGTTCGTTATAAACGAACTTCATATAACTTATTATATTTCGATTGCTTTAGAAACTGCTAAAGCTAAAGCTCCTGGTCCAATATGGCATGAAACAGACAAAGATAATGGATATACTGCTATATCAGTAGTATTAAATTCCTTTTGAACCATTTCTTTGAACTCTTCTGCGAATTGTCTATCAGTACCAGTATAGGCAATACCAAAATGAACATTATCAGTTTTGCCATCTAAATCTTTTAAATAGCCTTCAACGCAATTTCTAATTGCTTTAATCATTATTTCTTTAGCATTTTCTAATGTTCTATTACGCATTTTAAAGCTATCAAGTTTTTCACCTTTAATTAATAAAACAGGCTTAATCTTAAGTAAACCACCTAGTGCAGCGGCTGTTGGAGTTATTCTTCCACCTTGCTTTAAATACTTTAATGTATCTACCATAATAAAAATGTCAGAATGCATCTTGTTTTCCATTAATTTAGAAACAATTGTTTCTACATCTAATCCTTTATTTATCATTTCGATAGTATCTAAAACACTTTGTCTTTGAGTTACAGATATTCTTTGATTATCTATAACATAAACTTTACCTTCGTATGATGCTTTGGCAGAATTTAATGCAGATTCACAGCTCTTTGATAATCCTGAAGACATTGGAATATAGATAACTGAATCATATTCAGTAAGCATTTCATCCCAAATAGAATTAACATAACCAATTGATGGTTGGCTAGTTGAAACTGAAGCACCACCTAAAAGTTTCTCATAGAAACCTTCTTGTGTTAAATTTATATCTTCTAAATATTCTTCACCATTAATAAAAAATGGCATTGGAATAACTCTTATACCTAATTTTTTACCTTCATCCTGAGTAATACCACTATTACTATCAGTTAATACACCTATTTTTGACATAAGCTTCTCCTTTGGTTTAAAACCTCAAATATTATACCAATTACGCCACAAATTGTCAATATTATGGGGCGTTTCTAGAGCCTTCTAAGAAGCAAATTTCTCGAAAAAACTCTTTATTCTAAGCTTTTGTGTGTATGGAACATCATCAGTCTCATAAATTGATTTAAATTCATCAAGAGTAACCCATTTATAATTTTCAGTTTCACCCTTTTGAAGAGTTATTTTATCATCCTCAACATATCCAATGTATGTAAAAAATAATATATTTTCTACAATCATTTTATATAAGAATTTATAATCAATTACTTTTAATCCTGTTTCTTCATAAGCTTCTCTTAATAATGATTTTTCTATATCCTCATTATGAGTAATCATTCCACCAGTAAATTCCCAATATCCTGGGAATGTATCTTTGTTTCTATCTCTTTTAGTTAATAAATATTTATTAGTTTTACGATTATAAATAATCACATCAACTGCAGATGCTAATAAGTTTTCAGGAATTGTTTGGCCTCTATAAATAATATCATTAGTTCTTTCTAAAGTATATTTATCATACATTTGATATATTTCTGTATTCTTTAAATATTCTTCTCTTGTTAAAGACACGACAGTAATATTATCTTCAACCTTATAGAATTTAAAACCATTCTTTTCAGCGACTCTAGCGCTTTTTGAATTATCATTATTATAAGTTATTTCAATTGATTTAATTTTTAAATCTAAAAATAAATATTTTAATAATCTTTTTAAGACCATAGTCATTATGCCCTTACCCCAGTAATCTTTAGATAAGACATAACCAACCTCTAATTCAAATTCGTTATGAGATGGATATTTGACACCAATAGATCCAATCAATTTATGATTTTCTTTATATTCAATTGCAAAATTATCATTATTCTTCATAAATATATCTAAAATCTTTTTTGATTCTTCAATATTTTTATGATGTGACCAGCCTGCAGCCTCACCAACACCTTCCACTTTAGCATATTCATAAAAATCCGCCAAATCAGATTCTTTAAATGGTCTTAATGTAGCTCTAGCTGTATCTAGTATAACATCCTTAAAATTAACCATTATATTCTTCCTTCATTTCTAACAATTCAAAATATCTATCAGTTTTAACACTAATATCATTTGTTAATTTATCGATATCCTCTTGAATCTCAACTAATTTATGATAATCAGTTGTATTATTATTAATTTCTTCTTTCAATAATTTAACCTTATTTTCTAAATTAGGAATTTCTTCTTCTAATTTATTTAATTCATTTCTTAGACTTGCTGGCATCTTATTTGATGCTCTTTTACCCTTAACTGAATCATTTGGTTTAGATTCTTTGATTTCTTCTTCATTTAAATAATCAGAATAAGATTTTATAGATTCAATAATATTAGAATTCTTATAAATTAATAATCTATTACAGATTTTATCTAAAAAGTATCTATCATGAGATGTTACCATAATTGGACCTTTAAAAGATAATAAATAATTTTCTAATATTTCTAATGTATATAAATCTAAATCATTAGTAGGCTCATCTAATATTAAAACATTGGGATTAGTTGATAATACTCTTATTAATTGTAATCTTCTTTTTTCTCCACCAGATAACATCTTTACCTTAGAATATTGTAAATCCTTATCAAATAAGAATTCTTCTAATAATGTTGAACAATCTATAGATCCATCCAATGTTTCAATAATTGATGATTCTTCTTTGATATAATCAATAACTCTAATTTCAGGATTGATTAAATCTAGATGTTGTGAGAAATATCCTATTTTTAATGTTTCACCTTTAATTAGATTACCAGAATCTAATTTTTCTTCATCCATTATTATTTTAAATAAAGTTGATTTGCCACAACCATTATTTCCTACAACACCGACTATATCTTCTCTATTCAAAATAAAATTGAAATCATTAAATAATATTTTATCTGAATATTTTTTAGATCCATTTTCAATAATTAAAATCTTTTTTCCTAGATAAGTTTCAACTGAAGTAAATTCCATTTCTTTATTTTCATTAAATTTAATTTCTTTTAATTTTTTGAAATTTTCAATTCTACTTTTACTTTTAGTTCTTCTAGCTTCAACTCCACGATTTATCCATTCTGTTTCTTGTTTTAATAATTTCTTTAGTTTTTGTTTAGAATGTTCTAAATCATCTAATCTTTTAGCTTTTAATTCTAAGAATTTATCATAATTAGCTTCATATAGATATATTTTACCAAATTCAAGCTCCATCATTTTATTACAAACTCTTTGTAAAAAATATCTATCATGAGTAACCATTAATAAACCCTTTTTCCATTTCATTAGATATTTTTCTAACCATAAAATAATGTTTGAATCTAAATGGTTAGTTGGTTCATCTAATATTAAAATGTCACAAGGTGTAACGATTGCCTTAGCAAGGGCAACTCTTTTTAATTCACCACCACTAAAATCTTTAGTAGTTATAGATAAGTCTGTAAAGCCCATTTTAGTTAAAATAGATTCAGCTTCATATTCTTGGATAGGATTTTCTTTAGTTGAACCTTCCATAACTATTTCTAAAATAGATTTATTAATATCATATGATGGTTGCTGTTCCAAAAAATTAATTCTCATACCACCAGATATATTTATTTCACCACTATTAGGCTTTTCTAAGCCCATAATAAGCTTTAATAAAGTTGATTTACCAGTACCGTTAGTACCAACTAAACCAATTTTATCTGAATCAGTTATAGAAAATGATGCTTTATCAAGAATTGGTTTTTCTATATATTTAAATGAAACATTATCAAAATTAATATTCATAAGATTTTCACCTGTTAATATTATATATTAAATATTATATATTTAAAACAAAAAAAGTTATCTCAAACGAGATAACTTTAATTATTATTTGAATATAGAATTTAAAATTTCAGAAATATGAGATACAGGTTGAATCTTTAATTTAGATTTAACCTCATCAGGAATATCTTCGATATCATTTTCATTTTCCTTAGGAATGAAAATCTTAGTTAAACCTGAGCGAGACGCTGCAATACTCTTTTCTCTTAACCCGCCAATAGGAAGTACAGAACCTCTTAAAGTGATTTCACCAGTCATACCAATATGACAATCAACTGGCTTATGACTTAAAGCAGATACTAAAGCAGTTGTTAAAGTTACACCTGCAGATGGACCATCTTTAGGAACAGCTCCTTCTGGAACATGGATATGAACATCATTATTTTGAATGAATTCATAATCGATATCATATTCTTTAGTATGAGATTTAACATAGCTGAAGGCAGCTTGAGCAGATTCCTTCATTACATCTCCTAGCTTACCAGTCAATACTAGATTACCTTTACCAGGATATGTAGTTACTTCTATATCTAGAGTATCTCCACCAAATTGAGTCCATGCTAAACCAGTAACAACACCTACTTGACTTTCTCCTCGATTCTTATTATCCATAAACTTAATCTTACCTAAGAATTCTGTAACATTATCCTTAGTAACATCTACATGATCAACCTTATCAACTAAGATCTTTCTAACTGTCTTACGACAGATAGTTGCAATCATACGATTAAGCTCACGAACACCTGCTTCTCTTGTGTAATTTCTAATTATTTCATAAATAGCTTCATCAGAAATAGATAATTGTTCAGCCTTTAAACCATGTTCTTCAAGATTTCTTTCAAATAAATATTTGATACCAATATTATATTTCTCAATTTCAGTATAGCTTGATAATTCAATTATTTCCATACGATCACGAAGTGGCGCAGGAATATTTGATAAATCATTAGCTGTAGTTATAAACATAACTTGAGATAAATCATATGGTTCTTCTAAATAATTATCTGAGAAGAATTTATTTTGTTCAGGGTCTAATACCTCAAGCATAGCGGCAGCTGGATCTCCACGATAATCCGCAGTCATCTTATCAATTTCATCTAATAAGAATACTGGGTTGATTGTTCCAGCATCCTTCATACCCTTTAAAATTCTACCAGGTAAAGCACCGATATAAGTTCTTCTATGACCTCTGATTTCTGATTCATCTCTTACACCACCTAAAGATTGCTTAACGAATTTTCTTCCTAGAGCATCTGCAATAGATTTAGCAAGAGATGTTTTACCTACTCCTGGAGGGCCAGCAAAACATAAGATGGTTGAAGGATTATGTCCTGTCATCATCTTAACAGCTAGATATTCAATAATTCTATCTTTAACCTTAGTTAAACCAAAATGAGTCTTATTTAATTTCTCTTCAACATCTTTTAAATCATTATTATCTTGAGATTCCTTATACCAAGGTAAAGCAATAATTAAATCAAGATAAGCTCTAATAATTCCAGATTCAGCCATTTGATTATTAGTATTAGCATATTTTTGAAGCTCTTCTTTAGCTTTTTCATAAATACCCTTAGGTAATTTAGCAGCTTCAATAGCCTTTCTTAATCTTTCAACGTCCTCTTCTTGACGAGCCTTATCTCCAAGCTCATTTTGAATAGCCTTCATCTTTTCTCTTAAATAATATTCTTTTTGAGATTCATCAATTGATTTTTTAACATCATTATTGATTTTGTTTTCAATTTCAACAATGTGCTTCTCATATTCAATATCACCTAAGATTAATTCTAATCTCTTAGATACACTTAATTCTTCTAGATATCTATATTTACTTAAATTAGAAGAAAGCTTTAATTGGAAGGCAATAACATCTGATAATACATCAGCGTTAGTACCGTTTTGTAATAATTTAGCTACTTCATCAGGACTAGTTAATAAATTTTGCGCATTCTTAGAAACACTTGAAGCTACATTATTAACTAATGCTTTTTCTAAATCATCATTTGATAAAATACTAAAGATTTTATCATATGTAATAACAAAATATGGATCAACAGACTTAAATTCTTTTACTTCTATACGATCAATTACTTTAAATTTAACTCTATAATTATTACTTGGTAATCTTAATTTTAAAGTTACTTTTGCTAAAACACCTATTTTTTCGATGTCATCTTCCTTAACATCTTTAACACTACTTTCCTTTTGAACAAGTAAAATAATGTTACCACCATACATCTTTTCAGATGCGTCTAAAGCTAAAACAGAATTTTGACGACCTACTTCAACTTTAAATTCATTATTAGGAAGTGGAACTACACCTCTTACCGCAATTGCAGGTAATACAATTTCAGTATTATTTTCCATAAAATCACTCCTCTCTCACCAAAACTTTTTAGTTTAGTGATTATAATATATAACATTTTTAGCACTTTTGCAAGTAGATTGCTAAAAATAGTAAAATTCTCTACAAAAACTATTTAATTTGAGTAGAAATTAATAGAAAATAACTTAAAATTAGAACTTTTTTGCTTTTGAAGTCTTATCAATCTTTTGAATTTTATTCTTAATCTTTAAAATTTTTTCTTCGATTGCCTCAATTTTAGCTTCTGCTTCATTTTGAGCCTTAACAGATTGATTACTATTAGAAGCTATAATTTCTAAAGCCTCTGATTGAGTATTTAATAAATTAATTTCTGTAAATAATTTTACCTTATCTAGACGATAAAAATATTCAATATGACCGCACTTTGTACATGCCTTCATAGTAATATCGTTACTATCTACCTTAATATCAACATAATTTTCGTTACCACAATTTACACATTTCATATATTTTTTCCTCCAAACATATATAATATAGCATATTTTATTTTCTTTGAAAATATAACTACAATGAAAATAAAAAAAAGAGTGATTATTAAATCACTCAATTTATATCTTTAATTAGATTTCTTTAGCGTTAGCTAATAAGAATTCAACTAGCTTATCATAAGCAAGTTGGTTGTAGAATGTAGCTTGGTTTTGCTTTAAGATTTCTTCAGCAGTTTGCTTATTACCAGGTTGCTTAGCTACTTCTTCAGCCTTTGCCTTTAATTCATCTTCAGTTGGTTGTAATTTTTCAACTTCAATAATCTTACCAGCAACTAAATCAAATGTAGCTTGACGAGTTGCTTGCTTTCTTGTTACATCTTCGAATTGTTCTAATGTAGCACCCATGATTTGAATGAATGTTTCAAATGGGATGTTGTACATCTTAGCTTGTTGCTCATATTGAGCCTTCATGCCATTGTATCTTTGATCAACTAAAGTCTTAGGCATATCAATCTTAGCATTATCAATAATAGTATTGAAAATGTCATTTACTTGACGATCCTTTTCAGATACCTTCTTAGCATCCTTTAATTCTTGCTTCTTAACTTTCTTTAAATCTTCTAATGTATTTACATTTTCAATCTTTAAGCCCTTAACATATTCATCAGTGAATTCAGGGAACTTTTCTTCTTTAACTTCATGTAAAGTTACCTTGAATACCGCAGCCTTACCAGCTAATGAAGCTTCACCATAGTTTTCAGGGAATGTTACATTGATGTCTTTAACATCATTTTGCTTCATACCGATCATTTGATCTTCAAAACCAGGAATGAATTGACCAGAACCGATTTGAAGTTCATAGTTGTCAGCTTTTCCACCAGGGAATTCAACACCATCAACTGAACCTACGAAATCGAATACTGCATAATCACCTTTTGCAATAACTTGTTCAGCCTTTGTTGCCATTGAAGCATCCTTCTTAGCTAATGCATCAACTGCCTTTTGTACTTCATCTTCAGTTACTTCTAAGTTCTTCTTAGCAACTTCGATACCCTTATATTCAGGTAATGCAACTTCAGGATATGTATCAATTACTAATGATACTT
>JAEEGL015679264.1_pt1 | contig 13377 bp, 10 predicted proteins | sample 9134231 | NCBI WGS metagenome assembly JAEEGL01 (sample SAMN16246548, study PRJNA631951) | gut metagenome | biome: gut microbiome; feature: rumen; material: fiber-attached | host: Bos | place: Iran: Karaj | collected 2018-10 | reverse complement strand
ATGTTTTGATTGCCTAGGTATCCTACTCTTCTTTTTTTGTACATTAGTTCTTGTTCCGTCTGATTCTCTATTCGGAAATTACTCCACAAGTTGGGGAGCAAATTACAGGGAGCAAATTACACAACAGGAAGTTTGCAGAAAAGGCTGCAAATGTTTGGCCATGTCGATTTTTCTTCCTAACTTTGCAGCATTGAAACAAATACGCAAAGACATGAAAGAGAAGAAATATCCTGTTATAGAGGAGGAAGAAGGCAAGGACGTCGCCTGCGAACCTGTTGCAACAGCAGCCGTACCACTCACTGACGTTGATGATCCTATCAACGATAATGAACAGGACGAACTGGATTGGAGCCACTTCCCCAGCCAAGGTCCTTTCTCAGAAGAAGAGGCCGTCGCTAGAATCGATGAGTTCGAAGAACAGCTCAGGAACGGACAAGTAGAATGGATTCCATCAGAGCAGGCCTGGGAACATCTCTATAATAAGTTTCCATGGTTAAGATAGTTTGGACAAAGCGCTTCTTGCGGCTTATGGATTACTATATTGGTAATGCCAGTATAGAATATGGTTCATCTACCGCCAAGAAGTGGGCTGAAGAGATTGCAGCTTTTGAGCATAGATTACAGTTACATCCCACATCCTACACTCCAGAGCGGCTGTTAGTTGAGAAAGACAAATTGTATAGAGGATGTCATATTATGAATCGGCGTTTCAAGCTTATCTATTATTATGACGAAGTTAAAGACATAGCGCATCTTGTTGACATCTGGGATACCAAGAGCAATCCAAAGGCTCTTGTGAGAAGAATCAAATAAACGCCATTTTTTGCAATCAAAGCATCCCTATGCACATTTTTGCAATTTCTTCTTAAAATACTTGCATAGTTCAGGAATTCTTCCTATATTTGCAAACAAATTCGTGATATGGGAGTAACATTCGACAATACGGAGAAGAAGTTTGTGTTCGATTTTGAGCACGACGGTGTTGAAGACATTGTAAGTCTTACAGGTAACGGCTATCAAGTAGAGGCATTTGGAAAGTGCTTCTACTATGGCTATGAGTTTTCTGATCAAGTCGAGAGTTCAATTCGTACCGCTTTTATCAAATATGTGAAATTCACAGATGCTTTGCAGAACACCCCTAATCTGACGAATTTTATCAAGAAAGCGGTAGACAATCTCCATAAGAAGATCAATCTCTACAACTATGACCTTGTAGTGATGCCAGAATCGAAGAGCGAGGTGAACAAATATATGCTACGCTATATCTACAGATTTGCACAACCCACTTTATATAAGATGACTCTTGTCAAGGCCCTTCCCTCAAACATCTCATTCGACATGAAAGCCTATGAAGAGCAATATCTTAACGACATTCTGGAGAACGGGATGCCTCGCTATAGCCCAGCAGCGAAAGAACAGGCCAAGAGCTCCATCAATGCAATGCTGGAAATGATCCATAAGAAAGATTATTTCACGATTGCCAAAGATGTAAAGAAGAGCAGACTTCGTCCGTACATTATGAACTTCCTGAGATTTGAATCAGAAGAAGAACGGGAACTCTGCACAATGATTCGCCAACAGAATGTTTTAGTCATCGACGATGTGACCACCAGCGGCTCTACATTGAACGAGATCCTGCGTACGCTCCGTATTCTCAACGAGGACAACGAAATCACGATCTTCAGCCTCATAGGTCGCCAAGATCTGATGGCTGAGTCGATGTAATACGTTGTTACCAATCCCCACACCCTCGCTGCCATCGCCGGCCCTATGGCCTACGCCTACTGCAAGCAAATGCCCGATGCCCTCGTCTACCAAGCCATCAAGAAGCTCCCCGCCTGGATGGTGGATGTCAGCGAGCGGTTTGATGAGAGGATAAATGGGGAAAAATGACACTTCCACAAGCCTTGTGAAAAACTATTTTCTTCAAAAACATGCTTTGATTGAAAAAATAGTTGTATCTTTGCACTGTCCAATAAATAAAAGCTGATGAACTATCCACTCATATCTGAATATATAGAGGCTATAAGGGCTGCGGAAGACAACTTTAAGGAGTTGGCTCATCTTCGGCCTGTGCTTGGTGACGATGGGCAGCCCGTAATGACAAGCGGCAACTTTGCTGTGGTGTTCAAGATGCAAGATGTTGAGACGGGAAAAATCTATGCTTTGAAATGTTTAACTAAGCAACAGGTAGGCTTGCTAGTCGCGGACGGACTGCACACTAGTCGCGGATGGAGCGCACGCTCGTCGCGGACGGACGTAACGCTTATCACGTACGAACGAGCTGCCCGTCGCGGACGGACATTCAGGGCACTTGCATCGCCCAATTGTCGAATCTAATTTCAGCAACATGTCACAGAAATATGTGCTAGGTGCATCGAACAGATAGAAAAATTTGCGGGGTAATACATACAAATCGCAACCACAAGGCTTGTGAAAACAAAAAAAGTGCCAAAAAATCTTTGTTATTCAATTTATTTTCGTAACTTTGCAACGTCCTTTCTGAATGCTGAAAGCCCTTGGGGCAGATGGTCATTGGTCAGCAATGAACTTTGGGTAATCACAGGAGGGCGGGACACATACATACAAAGGCGTTTTCTGAACGCTTTGGGTTTGACGCTTTGAGAACTTCGCAACCTCCCAAACTGTCTGTCAAAGCCAAAGCAACGGGAACGCCCCTTGAGGTGTAATTATTGTACCCATCTGGATGGTGGGCTATGGTATGTACATCGGCGTGGGGCTTTCAGCGTTGCTCGGTTGGACGGACAGGGTAATGCGAAGACCTTCAAAGCGTGGACCGGGCACAGAACTGGCTCCACGTTTTTCGTGTGTAGTATATGCAATAGCAACATTAAAGGATACAATAAACTATAAAAAATTGTCATAGATATGAAAAAGAAATTGTTCTCATTTAAGAGCGTGCTTGCAATCGCAACGATTGTATTAGTTTCTTCATGTTGCGGTGACATTAACACTGTCGGCGACCCACACTTTAATATTGATGGAACATTAGCTGATTCGGTTGAGACTGTATCGTTGAAGCCTTCTGCTCCTACAAAAGTAAAATTCTATGTGGAAGTTTCCGGGAGCATGAATGGCTTCTTTAGGGCAAACAAAACAACCGATTTTAAGAAAGACGTATGGCAGATTCTAAGCTACTATTCTTCCTTAGCACCAGAGATAACCATCCTAACAAATGATGGGAGCGTAGGCAGCAGTTATCCTCAATCCCAATTCCAAACCCTTATGAATACGGGGTCATTTGTTAGTTCAGCTTCAACAAAAGTTCCTTTGATGTTGGAATCAATTCTTGACAATCTAAAAACAGAAGAAGGAGAGGTCGCTGTTCTGATTTCAGACATGAAATACGACCCTGTTGGCGCTGCCGCTCCTCAAGTCTTATTGAGCCAATACAGCACAGACATTAGTAATATTCTGGGGTCAAGAAAGAAAGCAGTCAGTTTGATTGGTGCCACGTCTGATTATTTAGACAAAAAAGGCAACGTTGTGACAGATAAATCCCCATACTATTTCTTTGTTATGGGCAATGGTGAGCAGGTGGCTTTTATGCGTAATGGAATTTCAACAATGCTTGATAACAATAAGAGGCTAGTTGACAATATTGAGAGTGGCTTTGATTATGGTGCTCCAACGTGTTCCTTTGGTATTCCTGATAACTGCTGGCAGTTGGATGACACAACACCGACTTTTGTGGGGTATGACGAGTCCGCCAATGATACATGTACGATAAAGATGGAAATCCATCTTGAAGGCTATCGGTGGATTGTTGCATCAGAGCAATATTTCCAAAACGCATTCAAACTGAAAGCCCTCTATGGCTCGAACGTGGAAGTCGGTAAGGTGGAATTTGACACAAAGAACATAACGGATAAGGAACTGGTTCGCACGGCAACGGCAATTGTCGAGGTGAAGGTATTCGATATTGCGATGGATTCAGATATTTTGGAATGGACATTAGAACTTCCAGATACAGACTATACGCTTTTCAGCCCATACTTTGATAGAGCAATCAGTGAAGCAGACGTCACAAAGTCATACTCTGTAGCAGATTTTGTGAAAGGTATGTTCTACGGAGGTGTTGTTAACAAAACTTTGAAACCAAATTATATCCTAATCTCTAAAAACTCGTAACGTATGAAACTCCTGAAACTATACGGCTGGATTACTGGTTCGATGGCAGATTTTACAAAGCCTTTTTCTGAGAACAAGGCTTTGTATAACCAAGCAAAAGCATTTTGGAACAAGTTGGACAATGTTTCTGCCTTCATAGTGATTATATTTTTAGTACTTGGAATCTCCCTGGCATCATACTACTATACGCAGTATAACAACGTGCCGGGCAGACGTTATACCCCAAAGCATTGGGCTCTCATACTTCTTGTCACCGTAATAGCGACGTTTTTCGTTACATTGGGTTTTGAGTATTGGGCTGTAGAACCAAGACTCAATGGAGCATTTTGGCTTGAATTGAAGATAGCTGTGGCCAATGCGCTTTATGCGGCAGGTATTTATTTTGTCACATCATTTGTATGGTGTAATTGTTTTCCTACTAATGCTTATCGTTTCCTAAAACTGAGAAAGTAATGAAAAAGGTATATACATTTTGTATTGGTGGTACAGGCATACGTGTCATGAAGTCTGTAGTAATGCTTCTGGCTGCAGGTATGAAGGCTAATGGCTATGAAGTGGTGCCCATAATCATTGACCCCCACTTAGACTTGGAAGAGAAGAAACAACTGAACAGCCTCATTGAACTTTACGAACGAATCCAGCGTGATACTGTGCGTGGGCAACAAACTCTGCCTGCTTTGGATGGATTCTTCGCAACGCCAATGGAGTCATACGAAGAACTAAACGGGCGTGAGAATGATGTACATACATCGTTCTCTGAACAACGGCCGTTCGGAGAGTATCTTGGCCTGCAGAACCTTTCACCAGACGATATCAACAACTTGCTTGTAGATACCCTATTTACCCGCAAGAGTCTCGATAATAGACTTTCTGTGGGATTCAAGGGGAATCCTAATGTGGGTACGGTTGTTCTGTCGAACATCATGAAAGGTGCCGACTGGATGAAGGCGTTTACAGACTCCTTCCAAGACGGTGACCGCATCTTCATCATCAGCTCAATTTTCGGAGGAACAGGTGCGTCTGGCTATCCATTATTGGAAAAAACCATACGAGAGATGAATGACGCTCCTATTCTGAGTGCAGCAACAATGGGGGCTGTGTCTGTTCAACCATACTTCTCTTTGAAGAATCCTGAAACAACGGGTAGCGACATTGACTCTTGCAGCTTCATTACTAAGGCCAAAGCTGCCCTGTCGTATTATCAAGATAGCGTACGCTCTGATTACTTCTACTATATTGGCGATCAGAGAATGAACATAGAGTATGAGAACAATGAGGAAGTACAAGATGATAAAGCCCATTTCGTAGAACTTGTAGCAGCAACAGCCTTGTTCGATTTCTTGTATCAGCCAGACAAAGAAAAACAACAAAAGCCAACCTTCATGTCGCGTGCAATTGCTGATGACCAACAGGTATTGGACATGAAAAGCATGGGGGTTGGATATGCGGGTATGACGAAATGCATTGCCGACCTTTCATTGCTAAATTTGTTGATGGGAGTGCTTGAGAAAGAACGATATTTCCCTCTGCGCATAGAACGGAAACTAACAGAAGCATTCTATCGTGATGCTGCATATAAACGACTACAAGAATTCATGCTGCGTTTCCAAACATGGTACAAAGAGTTAGCAGACAATCAGCGTGCGTTTGCCCCTCTTAACATAACTTCTTCCGACCAGTCGCTTACTGCTTGGGTAAAAGGAAACGAATTGGCAGCAAACGACGATTCTTTCTATCTCTTGGAGATGATTAAGGCTAGCAATCGTGCTCCAAAAGAAGAAAATCACAACAACAGGCTGCGCCATCTGTTGAACTTTGCCCACCAGGCTATTGATCATTTTACCCAAAACGTTGTACAGAAATAAGAAACATGAAAAGTATTGATCTAAATATTTGCCAGCGCGGTTTAAAAGGGACAAACTGGACAGCCGAGTCTGGAGTAGTCACAAAAGAAAACCTGAACAAGGTCGTTGACCAGCGCACAGACAACACCAGTTCACAGAATGCACTGCCAACGCCATTTGCCCGTTTCTTCCTGATGGAGGATGCATTCAGGCTTGTCACGAACGAGAGAAAGGATGGCACAGACGCCGGCTTGTCTTACAAGCGAATGGTTTCTGACTGCCTTGATGTGTTTGAACTGCTTTATAACTGGCTGTATAACGAGAATCATTGGAAACAGGAAGATTACAAACTGGAGTTTAGGGTATGGACGGAGGAAGCTCTTGTCGGGCTAAAGCAACGAGTGCCACTTTTGGGCCTGCCATTGGCCAACTATTTCACCGACGACATCTCCAAGGAGCGCCGTCTGATATTCCTCGTTTTGAAAAACAAAGACAAAGAATTCCTGTTAGCATGTAGTTCGCCTAAGACCGGGTGGGTTACTCCGCCTGACTTAGACAAGTATGGGCAGTCGGATACATCACTGAAGGTAAAGTTTGTAGGTGAACGCTACAATTCCATGTACTTCCCTGCTATAAAACGGGCAGGCGGACAACGTGGAGCGTATTTCCGAGACTGCCGTATGTTTGAGGAACGTTCTACCGGTTTTAAGAACTACATGCTACACAAAATTGCAGGCAATTCTGAATGTCCCGAATCGTTTGAGAGTCTGCGCAACTATATCTTTTCTTTCCGCGACAAAGATGATGATCTCAAAAGCGGTTCATCGTATACTTTCAGAGGGAAACCAATCCCCCTTGGAAATGGTGAGAAACTCAATCTCTATGGGCTTCCCATAACTTGTAACGATGGTATGGATGCCACCAATTTTTTTTCGGAGAATATTATCAAGATTCCATACGGCATATCCTCGGACAACTTCACAACCTTTCTCCGTGAGGAGGATAGTCCCGTAGGTAATGACCACGACTTCCTGCTGCCACTTACAGCAGAAGCACTGGAAGTATTACGGCCAGATGATATTCATCTTTCCATCCAAGAGAATTCAAGAGGCGACCGCGTTACCGTCGCTCTGACACACCAAGGAGAGACCTACAAGCACATCTATTCCGCTGAACCAAGAATGGGTGAGGGCTATCTGCTGGACACTGAGCAGATGAACATAAGGTTTGACATGGCTTTGTTCCCTAATATTATATCTCCAGAGGTCACAGACAACAATTATTTCAAAGTCGCCTTGATTGTTCAGGAAGGAAACAAACGAAAGACATTCGACATTAGAAAGACTCATTGCAACTTTTACAAGGCAGGAGATGAAGGCTTTGAACACATTTTCGAGGCTGACGACAAAGTGGCTGATTATGGTGTGCATCCTTCTGCCGTTCGTTCTGTTCAAAGTGAACAGTCTGGTTATAGCTCCAAGTATTTTGAATTATTCAACACAACCTTCGATGCCATCATGCTAAGCCTGTGCTTCGACGAACAAACCTTCACAGGAGTGTTGTTACCAAAGTTCAATAGAGCCGTAAAGACCGACAAACGCTATACATACGCCATCGACTTCGGCACTACCAACACATACGTATCACGTCGAGAGGTTGGCGAGGCTAACGTCCCTGAACAGTTGAAAATGACTGATGCCATGACAAGCTATCTTCACAGAAAAGACGATTCAGCTCAAAAGTCCGCTGTGAATCGATGGGAAGCGATGCCCTTTGTTGAGGCTGAGCAGGCATTGCAAACTGAGTTTTTGCCAGCTTTTATCGATGGAACAAAATACAAGTTCCCGCTGCGAACTTCCATGACCCAGCGTCGTCAGGCAGTTGACATTCTTAATCTCTTTGGCAACACCAATATCGCCTTTGCCTACGAGAAGGCAGTAACAGCTGGTGACAACTTTGTACGTACCAATATTAAATGGGACGGCAATGACGATGATGACCGTCTCTTTGTTCGTGAGTTGCTGATGATTATTCGTGCAGACGTGCTTCAATCAGGCGGTGATCTGAATCATACAAATATTGTGTGGTTCCGACCTCTAAGTTTCAAACCGCAGCAGAAAGAGTCTTACATGCGCTTTTGGTTTGAGGAGTCGCGTAGGGTACTTGGAATAGCCCCTGACCAAGTCAAGTGTTACACAGAGTCAGAGGCACCATATTATTACTACCACGAAAAGCGGACATTCGAAGAAAACCGTTCTGTGCTTGTGCTTGATATTGGCGGCGGCTCGACGGACATGGTGCATTTCTCCGGAAACAGGCTGACGATGGCAAACTCCGTTCACTTTGGATGCGATGTTATGTGGTCTGGTGGATTCAACCGAATGGCTAACGACCATACAGCCAATGGTGTGTTCTGTCATTGTAAGGATAAGGTGACATTCAAGAACGAAACACTCAAACAGATTAATGACAGAATGTGTCAGGAAGGCAGCAGATATGCCACAACTGATATTATTAACTTCTGGATCAGCAATGATGACGAATCGCACGTCACACAGCTATTCCGTGTATTCTTCAAACCAGTATTCCTCTATCATTATTCATCCATCATCTTCTATGTCGCGCAAGTACTGAAGTCGAAGGGTCTGGAATGTCCTACAGCCATCACATATAGTGGAAACGGCAGTCGCTATATAGACGGGTATCTCACAAGCAATAAGACGCTGTTGCAAGACATTACGCGTATGGTCATGGAAAGTGTATTAGGAAAGGCTAATGATTCTATTCAACTTGTCATGCCAGAAGAGCGCAAGGAAAGCACTTGCTATGGAGGTCTATATCACGATGGAAAGTCACCGTCGCCAGAACCGTATTTCTTTATCGGAACGGAAAACAAAGAGTATAGCGATGTTGAGTCAATTAAACGGGACTACGAAGAAGGAAATTTAAAGAAGGGGCTGCTGGCATGGATGGATCACATAGACGGCCTGTTCTTGAAAGCCTTAGACTTGCTGGTACAACGCGAACAACTATCCGACATAGATAAGAAGAGAATAGCAGCCATCGTCCGCCAACCCATATCCTTAGATACTATCATGCGCAACGAAGTCTTCGATAATCCATTATACAATGATTCGTTGTTCTTCTTGCCTGTTACGGCACGGATAGAAAAACTGACCCACTTGAACGAAACATCTCAGAAACCATCATGACAATGATTACTTTTTTTGCAGAGCACTGGATTGCCATAGCTGTCAGCTTCATTGTGACCTGCCTGTTCGCGTCGCTTCAGTGGCATTTTTACATTAAGAACAAGCGCATGATAGCATCTTTGTGCGACTTCTTCTTAGATGATACTTCCCACTATAAAACCGAGCAACATGACGAAATCTGTCTTGTGAGTCTTGCGGACGAAGCCACCCATTCCCCACTGAATACTCTGATAAAGGAAATCAACCTGTATATAAGGAAGAGCGTTGGCACTGCCGACTTTAATCTTATACAGAATAAGGCAGAACGAAAGATAGAATCCTTGTATGAGCATGCCACAGCAGAACTGTCGTTCCCCACATACATTGGCCTCATGGGTACTTTCACTGGCACTTTCATTGGCCTTATTGGATTTTTGGTCAGTGGCAGCGACCTGTCTGACGAAAATAAAGTAACCAATCTGATTGTCGGTGTGCTGGTTTCGATGGCAACAAGTCTCTTTGGACTAGTGCTGACAACACATTCTAACCACATTGCCGCACTTTCGAAGAAACAACTCGATGACCAAAAGAACAGTTTTCTCGACTTCATACAGCTGGAGCTTATTCCACAACTGCAGACGACCATCAAGACACTCCAGCAAACTATGGAGGGTTTTGTGCCAAAGTTCGATGTGGTCATCAACAACTTTGAACGGACCTTCTCAGGAGTTATCTCTCGTTTTAAGGATACTTTCGATGAATGTACTAGCAATTTCGGAACGGAGTTTCGGGCCAACACATCACTCATTTCGAAAACCGTCGCAACGCTCAATGATAGCATCGGGCATATTACATCGAATGTGGAGAACCAACGGAAACTGCTTGAAGAACTTCGCTCGGAGAAGATGTTCGAGACCTTGCAGCAATTCGTTGATGCAGCACAAACATTCCAACTGTCAACACATTCGATAGAAGAGTATAACGCTCTGCTTTGTAATCTGATGGTGACAACCCAGCAGGTTATAGTAAAGCAGGACGAGTTCAGCAGGTCCCTCCAAATACCCCAAGAATTAGTCTTGAGGCTCAATAGTCTGCTTGGCCGCATCACGACGTTTGAGCAGAACGTGAATGCCGTTGGCGAGAATATTGCACAGGCAGAAATGCTGGGTAACAAGGAACTAGCATTGATACAGCGTCATTTGGAAAGCCTGGACGAAAAGAAGCAGTTGGCTGATAGATTCCTAGATACAAGCAATGAAGAGTTGCAAGCATTATTCTTGCAACAAGGAAAGTTGGTTAAAGCCATTTTTGATAATTACCAACAGCAATTAGAAGATCAGCGCAATGAGCTTAGCTTGTTTGTCAGGGAAACACTACAAATCATCAGCAAGAAGAAGGCAGATTTACTCAACCATTTGGAAAACGCTTTCGATGTGAGTCACGTGAACGCCATGTTCTCACACTTAAAGACTTTACCAGAAATTTCAGAAAAACTCAGCGATGTAGAGCAGGACATCGTTAAAGAGAAAGATTTGAAACGGCAATTTGAATCACTGCTTTCGAATATTACACAGTTAGAGAATGCCTTAAATACTGCGTCGGCATTACAAGTCAATACGATAGGTTTTGAACGAACATTGTTGTCTGCTGATATTAAGGACGCTACTATTCAGTATCAGGAAGCAGTTGTCAATACTTTGCAGGAAGAAAACCGACAGAACAGATTGCTGATAGAGTCTGGTGTTGGTAGAATCATTGAAGTTGCCGATGAAACAAATTCGGAGCTAAAGACTTTACATAGCGAGATGGAAAGAAAGTCAACAGAATTGTTGAAGCACATAGATGATGCCAATGTCACCACTCGTCAAACCCAAAAGGATATAACGGATTTGGGTGTTAATGTAGGAAAAGGGATGTTGGCTATACAATCTGTTATAGAAGGACAAACGAAAAAGGTTGAAGACCAGATTCAGAAATCATCAAGTCAAGCACAGAAGAACATAATTAACACTCTGACGACAACAGGGAATAACAATGTTGAGGCAGTCGTTGACGGACTCAACGAAAGCGTTAAGAAGACGCTTGGTGAAATGTTAGACGGAATAAGTAAAGCCAACGGACAAGAGTAATGGATAGACTTACAGGGAAAAATGGTGCCTTTTGGCCAAGCTACGTTGACATTATGACAACATTGTTTGCCATTATGCTTGTACTCTTCACTATCTCCTACGGGCGTTTCAAAGGACGCGAAAGAAGCCTCGTTGAAATAAACGACAGCCTACAAGTGTTCAAGGATAAGTACAACGAGATTAGGTCTATCTATGCCGCAGTAGAGAATATCAATCCTAAGTATTTCGAATTCAATCCAACATTCGTAAAGCACATTTTTAAAATACAGGTGACCTATCAGAGAGGGCAGTATGACCTTAATAGACTTGAGGATGATGCTAATGGTAATATTATGCGTGCCGACTCCCTCAGGCATCAGATTGTCAAGGCAGGTGAAGAGATACGCTCCACCATTGTCAAGCTTCAGGAAAACGACTCCATCAAACAGGACATCAAGTATCTTGTTGTCATTGAAGGTCAGGCTTCAAAAGATGGATTCAATACAGATGATTGGCATAATAATAATGTGTTAAGTTATCAACGCGCTTTAGCTCTGCACCACTTTTGGAGAGATAAAGCCAATATCGATTTCTCTAAGATGGAAAAGTGCGAATTGGTGATTTGTGGAAGTGGTGAGGGCGGTATGCCGCGTGACTCACATCGTGAAACCAATAATCAACGTTTCCTGATTCATATTGTTCCAGTAATAGGTAATATCCGTCTTTGATTGCGCATTAATGACATGTGGTATGAAGAGATTTATCTCATTATTCATTGTTTTTATCCTATTCCTTGCATATGTCATTGGCCAATGTAATGAAGCAACTGCAGAGGGTGATAGCGAGATGGTATCCCTAAATTCCTACACCGAAGAGGATGATGAAGGGGAAGAGGTAGTTGTTACACCCGTGCAAGAGATAGAAGAAGATAGAGAGAAAGACATTGAACCAGAACAAGAAATTACGACAGACAAGGACGATGTGGATGTTAATGTAATTGATGTCAATGGAATCGTTCTCTTACCATCAAACATTCCCAGCTTGTTGTTGCCTCGCACCGCATATGGTTTGTCCTACAATAAAGAAACACGCTGTCCAAATTGGGTGGCTTGGAATTTGACAGCTGACCATGCAGATGGCGAATGGGCCAGGTCGAACGACTATCGGGAGGATTACGATGTTCCTTCACCAAGGGCAACCAATGAGGACTATAGGGGCAGTTCATTGTCGAGAGGGCACATGTGTCCCGCAGGTGACTGCAAATGGGATGCAAACGCAATGAGCGAAACTTTTTTGCTGTCGAACATATGCCCTCAAGACAGAAGTCTGAACAGTGGATTATGGAACAGAATCGAAATGGATTGCCGCAAATGGGCTCAAAGGTATGGCAGTGTCTATATCGTATGTGGTCCAGTGCTTTACAACAAAGAGCATGAAACAATTGGAGTAAACAAGGTGGTTGTTCCCGAAGCATTCTTTAAGGTAATTCTGTGTTTGCAAGGAACGCCTAAAGCCATTGGTTTTGTTGTAAAGAACAATGCTAGGACAAAGAAGAAAGATCAATACGTCAATACGGTGGATGAGGTGGAACGGATAACGGGTTATGATTTCTTTCCTGCTCTTCCTGATGAAATTGAGAATGAAGTGGAATCGCATGCAAGTATTGATGATTGGAGGTGACAAACGATTATGAGTCTGTATGAAGTTGGATAGGAAACAATTCACAAGTGGAATCGTTGCGGCAATCCTTGGCGCATACTCTTACTTCCGAATGCGCCAAATAACCAAACGGAAATGCGCCAAACAACCAAACGAAAATGCAGGCCGTGACATGATCAATATTGAAGGGGCCGTACGTGGCAACGTTGGTCACACAAACCAAAATCCCTCATAAAAATGTTGTAAAACAACGAAAAGTCCCTATTAAAAATGTGAGAAACATTTGGAAAGTTCCTCATTTTTTTGTAACTTTGTGCCCAAAATGTAGTGTACTGATTTTGGTTGACAGTTTTATTTGTTATTCCTAACTTGGTTTACACTTTACTTTTTTTATTTCTAAACAGGTTGTCAGTTCTTTACTTT